>Ga0307517_10006012_pt1 | contig 18086 bp, 14 predicted proteins | sample 23_EM_MG_FD_194515 | JGI IMG/M metagenome (GOLD analysis project Ga0307517, IMG submission 194515) | Populus trichocarpa ectomycorrhiza microbial communities from riparian zone in the Pacific Northwest, United States - 23_EM | ecosystem: Host-associated > Plants > Roots > Unclassified | place... | reverse complement strand
CCAAGCTCTTACCGCTGGGCCACCACCTAAATGATTGACAGAATATTTTGAGAATGCTTGTAAATGTCTCGCATGCCCGTCATCAATCAATGACATAATTCTTATGGACAAGAATAATAAATAAAATTCAAATCTTAACATCCTTGTTCTGGATGCTCTTCGAGCTAGTATGTGGTTTCATTGTATTTTAACTTTTTTTTAATATTTAATATTTTATTTTTTTCTTTATTTATTCTTTCAATTTCATCTAAAATCTTTGATTTTTTTTAATTAAACCCTGATGTTTAATTTTATTCCACTCTGTGTAAATTTTAATTTCAATTTCAAAGTTTTTTTAAAAATTTCAATTGATGATGTTATACAATAAAAAATATATAAATAATATGTTATTTTGTGTTTTAGATAGTTGTTAATTAATATTTAAAGTACTTGGATTTCATCTTTTTAGTCTCAGAAATTCCAGATTGATGGTAAAAGATTGAACATTGCAAAAACAGTCTAAATCGAAAGACTTAGAGACTCTTTGATAATAAAGTTATAATACATGAGAAAGACAATAAATATCTTATAAAGCATTAAATTTAAGGAATAAAAATATTTGTTCTTGAATTTTGAGTGAATTAATGCTTTAAAATCTATAATAATTTATCTCATGGGATAAAAAATTATGAAACCTTATCTGAATAATTTAAGTGGTGTTTATACCCCTAAACATTATCATTTTCAGATAAGATGATAACCTAAAAGTCTTTGCTTTTAACAATATTAATGAGAGATAAATATCTCTTTTATATATATATATAACAAAACAGTAAATATGGTAGATCCATTAAGGAACCTTGTGTGCTTATGAGTATGTTAAAATCATTATATCAATACGAATTATTATTCAATATGAAGAAGTATGACAATTTATCATATCTTCAATACTCTTATTATAGAGAATCGTTTAGGATCAGGCACACACTAGTAAAATATAGTAATTGTTGAATTTAAATACTCTGGGTGTAGTATATTTGTTAGTCCCATACTATCTTGGATCTCACTTATTAACGAATTCAAACTCTCTAGGTTTAATATACTTGTCAAACCCAGGCTACCATGGGCTTAACCAACTTCTAAGCCCATATTTTTTCTATTTTAAAAAAGCCTAACTAAATATTTTTTCTTGCCATCCATATAAATAAAAAAAAATAAAATTGAAAAAATAATAAAATAAAAATATTTTTCAATAAACTAAATATGATAATTTTTTTTTTCCATCAACACTATATAGAAGTCTTATGACGGCACAAGAAACAAATTAAGCTAAAAAATGTTTGTTTTTAAAAAATACTAACCATCATCGTTGACATCTCTTATACAATATCTTACTAGCACATCATATTTATGCTTTCTATCAAATTTCTCATTAAAATCCCGAACGAAAAATCTTTTTTTTAAAATCTCATATGAATGTCATGGTAGCTTGAGTATAAGCTAATTTTAACATCACCTGGAGTGTGATTAATTCAGATGTGCTATTTGACGATAACACTTAAAAAAAGAAGGGGGCATGATGATCGAGAGGGATCAAAAAGGTTTTGATGGGAGGGAGGGAAAAATATGATGTTGCTAGGTGAGAATTCAACATATTCAAGGATTTCTCGATAAACTAACTCTCTGGAGTTTTATTATATTTGTTTTGATAAAAAAAAGTATATTTTCTATTGATTTTATAATTTGTATTAATTTCAAATTATTTATTTTAAATAATATTAAGACATCTCATAACTTTCATGGGTGGAATTGTACACACCCGGTGAAAATAAACCACTGCCATGGTGGCCACAATCTAGCCATCGTGCCTCTTGGTGTAATCAACTCGTGCACGAGGAAACCGATCGGTTAAGGGATTGACAGCCATGAAAGCTCCTTTTCTTTTCTCCCCTTTTTTTTAAAGATTTGCTACCCTTTCTTAGTGGCTAAGTCTGACATTTTTAAATTATTTTGTAAAATTTAATCAGTTACTTGCTAGCATGACAATATGATATTTAATTTGACTCACTAATTATCCTGTAAGCATCCACGTCGACGTTATGTTAATATGCACGTTGATGTATGCTTTTGTCAACTTTCATTTAACACATAAACTACATATTTTTTGCTGGCACTGTAATATCATCTAAGAAAAAACCTTATTCTAAATCAACTCTTGTTAAAGGTTTCTTGAATTATATAAAAATTCATGACACCACAAGCTAAGAGTCTAAACCAACCCATTTACCTGTAGAAATCATATAATATAATTCTATAGTATAATTTAAACTTTAAATGTTACCAAAATGTGAATATATGCACAAAAATTAGGATTTGAGCATTGTTTTAAAATTATTATCATGGTGAAAAACTTGCTTATTTGTAAATAAATACAATCAAAATTGGACCTGGAGGACATTGCCAAGTAATAAAATCAGAAGGAGAGGAAACTTCAGGAAAAAAAAATAAAAATATTAAGCATGCAAGACTGTTCTTGCAACGAGTTGCAATTTGATAGAGTTAAAATTGATTGCGAGATTGATAACACGAGAATGATTTATGAAGCTGTATAGTAGATCTTTTTGCTCGATCGATACCGTGAGTTACTTTTTTAAATATATTCTCATTTAACTATATAGTAATTAAAATAGATACATGCAAGGAAGACTATAATTTAAAGTTTAAACTGTGAAAAAACATTCAGTAAAAAATTCTTCATGTTTTTTTTTTTTAAATTTCGATGATTACATGGGTTTTTACTAGCAGTGTAGTTTCTGGAATAAAATCTAAAAGTAGTTAAAATAAATATTTGTAAAAATTTAAATGATTTGAATTAAAACAAATAAAATATATCTCCTTAATAAACTTTTTTTTTCTTGTTCATGCATTTCTTTTTTATCTTTGTGAAAGCACGCCGATTTTTACTATAAACATTATTTTTTAAGTAAAAAATTATCTTCATCTTAAAAACAAGCTTAATTAAGAGGAATTTAAAAAAAAATCATGAATTGATAATTTTTACATACATTTATGAAAAAAATAAGAGAATAGTAAATTTGAGAAAATCATGTGAAAAATATATAATAATAGATTAAATATTTTATTTTTGTTGAATATCCATGATTGTTTTTTTATAAAAAAATTCTGCATATTAGATTTATATGTAATTATCCATGAATTAATTGTTAATATTACCATAAAATAACTCTGATTTTATTTAAAAACCATGAAATAACCATATAATTATTTAAATATCATTTTAATAATTGTATTTAAAGATAATTTCATGCAATAAAATAAAAAATTAGGATCTTGAAAGAAACTTTTAATAAAATTTTTTCATGAATGTTAACTTTTACGTGCTTTTATGATGAAATAAAGTATAATGAAATTGATACAATTATTTAAAATTAAAAGCAAAAGAATAATAAAATAATATTTTATTCTAATTGAATACCTATAGGCAATTGTTTAAAAAATCTACATGTTATTTTCATATATAATTATTTATAAACTAATGATTAATATTTCAAACAACTTATTAAGGCAGTCAAGGATCTTTATTACGAATTTTCCATTTTCTTCCTTCTTTGAATTTATTTCCAAATGCACCCTAATTTCAATTAGGAACAGTCAATTAGTTCTCACTTCTTACCGTTACGGTAAAAAAGAAATTCAAACTGAAGCACTCTTTCATTTCAGACACCAACTACCACACGCGATCTCACGTCGCGCGTCAATATCTCCTTATCCTATCAGTTACCCACTTTACCTCAAATCTGGACCCCACAAACTATCAAATCCAATGGCTGATATCTCTCCATCACACATCTTAGGGTTTTCACATAACCCTCTCTATATCACATAACCCTCTCTATATAATCCCCTTTAAGCCCCCAGAACTCTTCCTTTATTTACTGCAGCCCCGCCACTGCACCCTCTCTCTCTTTCTCAATATCATCGCCGCCCCGCCACAACCTCTTTCATCCGGCGGCCAATATCCTCTCCTCCTCCACCCCCTTCCCTCTCCTCCACAAAAACCAAAAAAAAAAAAGCAAAAAGAAAAAAGAAAAATTCTAAACTTCTCTCCTAGACATTTTATCAAACAGTTGGTGTGTTTTTTTTTTTTATTGTCGTAATAAAAAGAGGAGAGGGAAGTTATATCAAAACCCGAAAAAAATCGGAACTTTTTTGAGAAGCAAAAAAGAGAAATTGAAATGGCACAGGTTCAAGTACCGGCGCAGCCACAGAATGTGAATGGAGGGGCTAATAACCCAAATTTTGTAACGACATCGCTTTATGTGGGTGATTTGGAAGCGAATGTGACTGATTCCCAGTTGTATGATCTGTTTAATCAAGTGGGTCAAGTGGTTTCCGTCAGGGTTTGCAGGGACCTGACGAGCCGCAGGTCCCTTGGTTATGGTTATGTTAACTACAGCAATCCTCAAGATGGTTTGTTTTTTTTTTTTTTTTTGTTGCCAAAGTTTTGGTTTTTTTAGTTGGTGATTATCGGTTTGTGTTACGTTGTAGTGTTAATTTTATATATAATTGAGTGGTTTTGTGGGTATGAATGATATTATGATGATTTATATATTTGAGTGTAAAGTTTCAAACTTTAGTATGTATGGGAGGGTTTTTTAATTGACTGTTGAAGAATTTTATATGTTGTAAGGATTTAGACTTGATTAAATTTGATAATGAATAATGCAATGGTACCCTTAATGTTATGCAGAGAACTATTTTGAGTTGTTTGAATTGAAAAGAGTCATTTTTTTTATTTCTTTATGTATCGTGTTAAATTCTATCTGTTCCTTCTGTAATTATGGAACATGTTGACAGCTGCAAGGGCATTGGAAGTGCTGAATTTCACTCCAGTGAATGGAAGTCCAATCAGGGTTATGTATTCCCATCGTGACCCGAGTGTTCGCAAAAGTGGGGCAGGAAATATATTTATTAAGGTATTTGTACTGGATTATCAGTCAATTTGCTTGTTGCCGTGGCTATTTTTATAATTTTTGGTATCCGAGAGTTCCAGTTCTGTTTATTTTCTGACTTTATGAATGCATTATTTTACAGAATTTGGACAAGGCAATTGACCACAAAGCACTGCATGACACATTTTCAGTATTTGGGAACATTCTCTCTTGCAAGGTTGCTACTGACCCCTCTGGCCAGTCAAAAGGCTATGGGTTTGTGCAGTTTGACAGCGAGGAAGCTGCTCAAAAAGCGATTGAGAAACTGAATGGCATGCTGTTGAATGATAAGCAAGTTTACGTGGGACCTTTCCTTCGCAAGCAGGAAAGGGATACTGCCACTGACAAGACAAGATTCAACAATGTTTTTGTGAAGAATCTATCCGAAACGACAGCTGAGGAGGATTTGAACAAAGCTTTTGGTGAATTTGGAACTATCACCAGTGTTGTGGTGATGAGGGATGGTGATGGAAAGTCTAGGTGCTTTGGATTTGTGAACTTTGAGAATGCAGATGATGCTGCTAAAGCAGCGGAGGCTCTTAATGGAAAGAAATTTGATGACAAGGAATGGTTTGTTGGGAAAGCTCAGAAAAAATATGAAAGGGAAGTCGAGTTAAAACAACGGTTTGAGCAGAGCATGAAGGAAGCAGCTGACAAATTTCAGGGTGCAAATTTGTACATTAAAAATTTAGATGATAGCATAGGTGATGAGAAAATTAAGGAGCTGTTTTCTCCATTTGGTACAATCACGTCTTGCAAGGTATGCAGCTTTTGAATTTTGAGTAGCTAACCACCTATAGGCTATGTTATGTCACCTGTTCACAAACATGTTTTCATGTAAAGGTTATGCGAGACCCGAATGGAATAAGCAGAGGATCAGGGTTTGTTGCATTCTCAACTCCTGAAGAGGCATCAAGAGCTGTAAGTTGATACTTTTTCCGTGCATTCATGAGGATCCTATTATGCACTAATATCATTTTGTTATTTTGATAGCTATTGGAGATGAACGGGAAAATGGTTGCTAGCAAACCTCTATATGTTGCCCTTGCACAAAGAAAGGAAGATAGAAGAGCCAGGTTGCAGGTATGTTTTCTTCACGTACGTTATATTTTTTTTTCCTTTGTTCTTTGTCAATGCCCAGCTATGCTATCTTCACTTTTTGATTATTGCCAATCCTTTCGAGTTATCATGTTCTTGTTCCTTGTAATGTTATTTTTCATGGATGTTTGTGTATGATAGATTTCTGCTTATTAAACAGGCTCAGTTTTCTCAAATGCGACCAGTTGCAATGGCACCTTCAGTTGGTCGTATGCCAATGTACCCCCCTACTGGTCCCGGTCTTGGACAACAAATATTCTATGGACAAGGCCCACCTGCTATCATGCCACCCCAGGTAATCTTTTCTACCCATGTTGCTTCAAAATAATTGCATAGCTGTTTGTATGGATGTTTGTGTCTTTTACTAATAGGTTGGTACCCGCTTGCCAATTTGATAAAAAATGCATTCTCACTTGAAAGTTCTTTGTAATGATTTGTTCCTTTATCAGCCTGGATTTGGGTATCAACAACAGCTAGTGCCTGGTATGAGGCCTGGAGGGGCTCCTATGCCAAATTTCTTTGTGCCAATGGTTCAGCAGGGGCAGCAAGGTCAGCGTCCTGGTGGTCGACGGGCAGGTACTGGCCAGCAATCCCAGCAGCCAGTCCAGCTAATGCAGCAGCAGGTTGGTAGTGTCTTCTCCTTAATAATAAATTGAGATGGTAGAACCCTTTCTTATGGTTTTGTATAAATGACAGATGCTTCCTAGGGGACGTGTCTATCGCTACCCTCCAGGACGTGGATTGCCTGATGTTCCAATGACTGGTGTTGCTGGAGGCATGCTTTCTGTTCCATATGACATGGGTGGTATGCCAATGCGTGATGCAGCGCTGTCCCAGCCAATTCCCATAGGGGCTTTGGCTACTGCACTTGCAAATGCTACTCCAGATCAGCAGAGAACGGTATGCACTATCCCTATGTTTTTGCTTGTTCATTTCTATTTAGCTGTCCCAATTAAGTAGGTTAGGATGGGTAGGCCACTTGGCTGATGCTTTCAAGTTCAGACACTTGTTCTGGATGCGTTGGTCATTTTGGAAATTTTAATACTTCCCTTCGCAAAACAGGTCACTTTTTGTTTTTTCTAGTATCTGGAGGTATGTGGGTTTTTGTTGGACAAACCAGAAACAAAGATATGGCCATAACCTGAGAAAAAGTGTTTTCTATATGTAGTAGTAGATTTTTATCCGTGTCTACCGGGAGTGTTTGGATTTTCATGTCCCTAAGGGAATTTAGGAAAACATGATCTATCATGCTCTAAATCTCATCATTAGTTTTGAATTCAATGATTTAGGTGAGAAATAACTAGCTGAAGCTGCCATTTTATCTTGCACTAAAATCATGCTTCATTCATTTTGAATTTAATATAGATTTAAGGAACATGACAAAATATTACAGAAGAACAAGAGAGGATCCCAATCCCAATCCCTAATGGGATTATAAAAAATGCCTCTACTGAAGAGGGAAGTGGAATGAGCATGGTCGCCTAATACACATCTGATACTTGTTTGTTCGTAATTGATACTTAATTTCATGAAATGAATATCTGAATACGTTTTACTTGCTGCGTAACTTTAGATGCTGGGAGAAAATCTGTACCCTCTTGTGGAGCAGCTGGAACCTGAAGCCGCAGCTAAAGTGACAGGCATGCTTCTGGAGATGGATCAGACTGAGGTTCTGCACTTGCTTGAGTCACCAGAAGCTCTCAAATCAAAGGTTAATGAGGCGATGGAGGTTCTAAGGACTGTTCAGCAGCAGGCCACTGGCACAGCTGATCAACTAGCCTCATTGTCACTGAACGACAACCTTGGGCCCTAGGTAGAGCTTGGGCATGGTTTTTGAAATGCCGGATGTGAAATCCATTCTAGATATGGCTTTGATGCATTTTAGACTTGATTGCTTGGTAGCTTAGGCACCGGTTTTGGCTTGCTTATGAGTTTCTTTCAGAAGTTATTTGGATATTTATGCTTTAATTTTTGTTATGCGAGTGACAAATTTCCGTTGCTTTAATTCGTACGTATGATGCCATGATCCTGTTTCAGCTTATGTAGCCCATGCTGGATTAATTGCATTCCGGGCCGGAGGTGGCCCATTTTTTACCGGAGAAGCCCAGGATTAATTTTACTTCCCCAATCATCCACGCTAACAATTCATCCTTATCCTGCAAAAAGGAGATTTTAGTAAATAACCAAAAAAATAACATTTGGGCTAGATAATTTTTCCTACATCAACCCCCGAGCCCAGGTATCATATACAGCTTTGAATGCTAGAAGAAAAGCACCTATACCTGTAAAGAAGTTATTTACATAGTTAGAAACCCGGGGTTGATTAGCTAGGGGGCGCTTCCAAGAAAAATTTTAAAAAATATATATGAAATTTTAATATTTTATATAAAAAAATTTAAAAACAATCTATATAAACATAGTATAAACAATGCATGTAAATAATAAAATTTAAAAAATTATTTAAAGTATTTAAATCAAAAAGTATTTTTTATCTTATATTTAAAAAAACATAATTTTTCTTGTTAACATAGATTGTATATATGCTTTAAATTTTACTTTGATTAAAAACTTTTTTCTTATGAATAGAAAGTATATATTAAAAGTCTTCAAATTCTACATTAAAAAAATAAAACATTCTAGTATTTATATAGTGAACTTTGAAATGAGTTAATAACCAACTGAAAAATATATAAAAATAGAGGGTTTCTAGTTAGGAGAAAAAACACATTTAAAGAAGAAAACAAATATCTCTACCGGGTTTTACCGGGTCACCCAGGTTCCGAGTTGATCCAACGGGTCTAATGGTTTTTTCTAGGGCAATTATTGGCCCGGTTTTAGAATGAAACAAACTTGGATAAGATCCCGGGTCACCCGAGTCCCGGGTATGATAACTATATGGTTATTTAAGATGGAGAGAGATTTAGATTTATTTTCTGCAGTGGTAGTGGACGACTTAGGCATCTAGCTATGGAGAACGATAATCTCTGCTCTCCTGCTGTCAGTTAGGCCGGGTTTCTGCTTCGCCTCAGTCAATACAAGTTGAGCTAAGCTCACCGTAAAGCAAGAAGTACCATTACAATGTAAGGTTTGTAGTTTTGCTATTTTCGATACGCGCATTGAAATATTTCCCTAGCATTTTCTATAGGGCCGAGTCAATGTTCTTATCGGGGTGGCGTGGCTTCTCAGCACCAAGTAATGAAGACTGGATTGAATCCTCTAGCACTGGACACCGCCTCCAATATCCTTAACCAAGTAATGGTTGACAGTCACAACCAAGGCCAAGTTACAACCATTTCCCCTCTTCAATCCAATAAAATTATCAGAGGTGAATATAATTCTGCCACGCTTCAGAAATCAAGTAAAGTTTATACCGAACGATCCCTGGAGAGATAGCTGACAGCTCAATTGCACTAAGCGCAACATGAAATGGTCGGTCCGGTTTTGAGATATGGATCGAAAGCAATTAGTGGGTTACATCGAATTTAACAAGGGATGACTGGGTTTTCCGCAATCATCAAGCATGTGCATACAGCAAATAATCGAGTATACACGTAAAACAGAATTTCATTGGAAATGAAACACTCGGGATGTTCTCTCTCCTAAATTTCTAATCTGACATGTATAATATGCACAAAAACAACTCTAAAGTTACGAGCACGTTTTGAAAAACTCCCGATGGCACATCCTGTTGACATCACGAGGCTATGGATCCCACCACTGGTTATCAGCCTCGGCAGGCATTCAAACTAGTGCATAAATTAAGCTTCATCTCGAATAGCACGTCTTAATCTTATTCCTCCTACATCAACTTCTCCAATCAAACCCGTGCCCTGAGAATTTGAAATCTGTGCTTCTGAGGAAGTCCCTGCCTCATTTTGCTGCTTCTCTTTATACTCTCCATAGTTATGAAGCCTGCGACCAATGAGATAGCGATCATCACGAATGGAATTGTGAAGGTTGGTGAACCAGACATGAAATCTCTTGCCACAAAAGCACAACAGGCTGAAGCAGAGGCATCCCAGCCATGCAAATCGGTACACTGCTGAGTTTACTGCTAATGGGTACCCAAGAACAGGAAATACTCCTCTTGATAAGACATAAGGTACACACAAGGCTGTTAGCAGCTTCATTATTATTGGGAAAACAATCTCCTGCAGGACCCAAAGGCCTTGCAGCCTTGAGAAACCATCTTCTCTCACCCTTTCGAATTTTATTCTCCAACTTTCATCCACCAGCGGCATCATCTGGTCCAACATTACCTGTTCAAGCACAAGATTCAATGCTGAGAAAAGAGAACTACTTCAAAGATTCTTTTTCAGTTCATAACTTGGATATCTACATATCACATTCAAATCAAAACCTTCTATCTTTTTAGAAAAAGATAAGGTTCCAACATAATATATGAAACAGAAATCATTTTGATATCACTATCCCAACCAACCATGATACTACCCTCCTTTCGCTCTACAATCTTAATGGCAGTAAGGCGATGCTCGGATAAAATCATCAGTGTATTTATTACATGTCACTGTATAGAAATTATGGTAGCATGCAGCAGAATAGGGATGAACGAAATAAGCATTTTGATAAACGCCACTATTTAAGAGGGACTGCACAATTTGATAACTCACCAGCCGAGTCCATATCTTGAGAAAGATGAGCCCTAATGCCCAATCTTGATACAGAAGGAAAACAGGGCTTTCATCTACAGGCACCCGCATAGGCACAATTACCAAAAGCTCGAAGAGCAGCCCAATCAATACTGGAATAACAAAAATCTGGACAACAAACAGCAATTTTAAGTGTTGAGAGTCAAAGAGTTCCTGTATACGAGAAACATAAACCACAACATACCCATATTGACAATAGAGCCGAGCTCTTGAGAACAATGCTGCACCACTTCCAGATTTGCCTAAACAAAACTGTTGCCCTCTTTGTTCTAATTTGCTCAATGGAGTATCTTGCTCCAGCTAAAGCAGTCCAAATGACGTAACTTCCAATTACAAAAGCATATAGATCTGAATAAAGAAGTAGAACAAGAACAAATCAGCGTTCTCATCCAAAATGCATGGTGCAAAAGGACAGCTAAGCAAATTCAATCAATTACCATTGCACTTGATGCCATGAGTTATTGGCAGAAGAGGAATGGCATTGAAAAGTGCACGCCCAAGTGATATTGGAACAACTATCAACGTGGAGTTGAACATAAGTAGAGTCATCCATGCTACCACCAGCAAGAGGACAATCCGTAGAACAAAGCTGTACCTGCTAAAAGATGAAAGTCCAATATCAGGAAGCAAGAAATGCAGCTTGTCCCAGTGATCATAATTAAGTGCAACAACAAATAAATGATGGTAAAAGTATTAAAGTGATAAATAATGCATCGTTAATAGAAAGTTTTGGCAGTTGATGATGCACAGAATTGCAATACCAATAGGCACTAGAGGATTAAAGAGTAAAACAATGCACAATATAATAACATAATCGATCATAAAATCATAAGATATTCATGGAAAGCCACACAGCAGAACACAAGGATATCATGAAAATATTCTTAAGACCTAAAGATAAAGGCTCTTTCTGCCCTTGCATTTAAGATTTAGAACAAACATTGATCTATAAGATAGCAGCAATGTCACGGGTGATGGACTAATGGCACACAGATGTACTGCCAGTAGATGTCACAGAGGTAGCCTTATGAAAGAGTAGAATAACTTCCAATTCTTGCTATCAGAAAAATAGAAATCAGAAGGGTAATGGATAATGTACAGGTAAAAAGGATATATATATGTATATATATATATATATATATATATTATAGAACGAGCATAACCAGCAAGCTACTAGAGATGATAAACTGTTTTTAAAAATAATTAGATGCAGGTAATAAAGGTGTTCAAAAGGAGAGCAAGCTGCAAAGAAAGATGTTATTCATACAACCAGCTTAAACTGTCAATGTAGCACATTGTGCTTACTCTGAATCAGATTGCTCATCAATCTCATCCTCCTCTGCAGAAGTTCCGGCTGCAAGAGTGGAACTGTTTTGGTCATCTGCAGCTGCAAGAGCCACTAGGGCCCTGTCTTGTCCACCTTGTTGTGCAGCCTGTAGTCTATCCTGCCTTCCTTGCTCCACATTTCCATTGTCTTGACCACCATTGTCCTCAGCTCCAGCCAGTAAGAAATCTGTTAAGCCAAGTGCCCAGCCTACTGCTGTAAACCAGTAGCGGAGAAGGGACTTGATTGTGGTCCGCAACTTAAAATGCTCAATGGCAAACGGGATGCAGATTTGAAAGAGAAGCATGTCAGCTGGAATTTCAGTAAATGGGTCGGATACCCTGAAGTAAATGTGCATTTAGATGTTAGAAAATAAAAGTAATAAACAATTGTGGTAACTGTAGACATGAACAGTGGTGCCCATAAAGAACGGATTTCTTCTTACGAAATGTCCAGTGGAAAAATGGAAGGTGCCATTCTCATAGCAAGTTTAACAGGTAAGAATACAAGCATCACAATTAGACTTCCATAAACTGCAACAGACAGTAAAACTCTGCGAGCATGCTTGTGCACAGGATCATCAATTAGATCACGGAATGGGTTGTAGTTAGGATCTGCTGGATCTCGAAGAAAATACAACACACCATGGCGCAAAACCTGCAAAGAGCAATGAAGAAGAAAAAAAGATTATCAACACAATTGAACCACATGATCAGCTATTCAAATTTGAATTATGATAAGATGACTGAGAAGAATACCCCACGAAGAAGGCTCACGAAGATGCTGATTTGTAGCATGTAAACAATTCCTACAACCCAATGAACTAACGAGCTTGCTAAAGGAGAAATTGAGAAGAACTGAACTCTTTGAGCCATAGACTTTCCAAACATCCTTATTGTACAAATATCCAGCCACCATCCACACATCAAAGGGAACACCCCGAGTTCAATAACTAGAAGGAAGGCAACCTTAATCATGGTCATCAAATGTCTCGTTGCTGCCAAGAACTGCCTGAAGAGGGATGGAATTGTCTCTGCTATAGAAGCGATACCGTAAAACCTCCCCATGGTCAAAGGTTCACCCTTAGTGTACCGAATTAAAGCAACACCACCAAGATAGAAGAAGACTAGAGAGAATATAAACATGTATCCAATAGCAAGAGTCGTGACATCAGAAAGCCGTGACGTGCCAACACTTGCCCCTTTTAAGATATCTGCAGAAAGTGAACTGCTTATGTTATTTGAGACTTCATTTAGTCCACTGGCATTTACATTCAACATGTCCGCAACCTGACCAAGAACTCCACCATCTTCACCTTCAGATGTCAAATTTTCAACAGCAGTTAATGCATTCTTCAAGGTGATATTTGCTAAAGAGAGAGCAGTATCTGTAAGTGGCATAACTGTTGACAGCACAGGAACACTTGCAGAAGAGAAAAGCCATGATATGTAGTACAGGATAATCCGTCCCAGAGAAAATGGCACAAAGATTACAACACCGAGGAATATCATATTGCTAGCCAAAACCTGCCGATGTATAAAACCAAAATGAAAAACTCACCAACATGGAAAATAGAGGCTCCATTTTATTCAACCTATACTTTTGTCTTTATGGACTGAACAGCATCGCAGAGTGAATAACTCTTCAAATTAGTTGCAAGACACAAAGGAAAGCAGAAAGAGTTGGACAAGAGGGAAAAAGATTGTGTCAATTGCGAAATATCTCCTCTTTTTTTTTACAGCACTCCCTTAAAAAAGTTGGTATTGGACTGACTAAAACAGAGTAAAGTAGAAAGTGAACCAGTATACTAATTCCTTGTCCTCAAATCAGTTTCCATTTGGGTTAAACCTATGCCCGACATTCACAAAGGAGAGGGAGAAAAGAGCATGGAATCGTAACCAAAACATATAATTCAAATGAAAATGACTCAAATGTTATTGAGAAAAGTACTTGGTGGAAGATGCTAAGAATAACACCATACTATATGATATAGATCTGAACTTACAGTAAATGCATTTTCAACTAAATGAAAAACAGGACCCTGCATGCCAACGAGCTCATCAAAGGGCACATCCTCTGCACCATCAGCATCATCTAAACCATCAAACATCTGTTCAACATGAGCCTCGAGACGAGCTGCCTGCATCTCCCATCGAGCAGCAACATTCTCTGCATTCCTTCGGATTATTTGACCAGCCCCAGCAATTCCTTGTGCTCCACCAGCATCTTCAGCATTTACCTCACCAGCAACATTTCTATTAGCCTGTCCTGGTGGTCGTCTTGCAGCACGGGCACCGTTTCTGTCTCCTTCATCTTCTCTCTCAGCATCCTGTCCTCCAAGCTCTCTTAAATGCCTGAAGTAATCTCTTAGAGAAGTGGCGCCAAGAAAAATGAAAACAATACTCGCAGAAAGCAGGAACCCATGCAGACAATCAGTAAGAATAACAGTAGTGGAGATGTGACTTAAGAATAACCTCTGGGCTTCACCTAAACTCCTCACAAAAGCCAAGCGCCATATCCAAAACGTAATAAAGGGTATAATTAGAAGCCAAACTGAAAGCACAAAACTAAGACGCAAAAAGAATTGTAGAACATGACAAGTCTTCATTGTCATCCCTACTACAAACTCCTGAAAAGGAAGCCTAGCTGGGGCATTCTCAGCATAAACAGGAGAGAAAGAAAAAGGATGTTTGCAAACCTACAAAACACATGAAGAAAGCGATTAGTAAAAAGAAAATCATTAGAAAGGAAATGCATTTCATTCCCTATTTGACAAAAAAGACTAGAGATAGCGCTTTAAATCATGCGTTTAACCGGCGTTTAACCCACTGCCCAAAAAATTCATGCAATTCACCAGTATTCTTAAAATTAAAATTCCTGTGAGCCTAAAAGCATATCCGGTACAAACCTCATGATAATCCGCAATCAACAACCTAATTGAAACACTTCATAAATTAAAGCCAAAAGGAAACAAACACTTGGGTTTTTTCTTTATGAAGATACTAATTAAACCCTAATTTCACCAAAATGAATTTAGTAAACAATATCCAAATCCTAATTAAACCTCTTCCAATCAATCTTTCAACATTTCAATTAATATCTCACAAAACCCCTAATTAACAAATCAAACACACGAAACAATATAGCAAGAGAGAGAAACCTCGCACTGGCGAGCATTACTATGATTAAGCCACTGAAGGAGACAATCCTGATGAACAAACTTAATACTTCCACTACATGCGCAAGGATACCGTAACGGATTCTCCGCATCTCCTGGATTTCTACAGATCCTGCAAACATCCTCCTCTTCCTCGTCGTCATCGAACCTCGCCGCCGACAACAACGACACCGTCTTTACTCCGTCACTCTCCTCTTTCCCCATCGAACCCGATGGAGACTGCGTCTGGTTTACGCCGTCGGTGGCCGTTGCGGAGGTGATCGGCTGTTGTGGTGGTGGTTGTTCCACCGCGGAGTCGATCTCCATGGGGAAGGGAAAAGCTTTTAGGTACGGAACTGACAGGCGCAACAGAACGGAGTTGGCTCAGTGAGTTGATGGCGCGAGTTACGATTGGAGAGAGTATTCGGAGTTTGTTTTTCTGGAGCTTTTATTGGAAAAATAGGAATTGCAACGCGGATCTAGTGTTTTTACGCGTTTGTCCTTGGCTTTTGGGTTTTATTACGGTTGTATCCTGGTGGATTTAGTGAGGATAACGAGGAGATCGGTTCGATAGGGACAAGTAGATTACGTGGAGGTGTAAAAAGGCAATTCACCTGTGAGTTTTAAACCTCTGCAGCTCATAAAGAATCTTTCATTTTCATTGGTGGTTATTTTTTAAAAATTAATTTTTTTATATTTTAAATTATTTTAATGTGTTGATATTAAAAATAATTTTTTTTAAAAAATATATATATAATATATATTCAAATAAAAATATATTTTAAAAAATAACTAATATCACATTTTTAAAAACCTCAAAAATCTCATTCATGAACCTTGGCCAAACCTCGAATTAGCCCTCATTTATAATTTAACTATCAGTTAAGTGTTTAAAGGAATTTTTTCAAGTTAAGTTTTCCGAAAACTCCAATTGAGTTTTCAACCCAAAGTCTTTACAAATTTTCCCAATCTCTTTTAAGAATTCTGAATTTCGCTACAATTATTCATCCTGCTGCACTGATTTTTAATGTTCAAGCTCTTTTTTTTAAATAATTAAAGTAATTATATATTTTTTATTTTTTTTCAGATTGAGTATTTATATTAATGTTTTAATACTTGTACTCGTGAAATTTAATCAGGCAAGTTTTTTTTAATTGGTTTTGTTAATGAAATGTTGATGTGATAGTTAATCTTTAGGTTAATGTTATTTTAATATTTCTTATTCTCTTAGTAAGGTCCTTGTACTTTGTGATTTTTTTATTTTAGCATCTGTACCAAATGTTTTTCTATTTAAGTACTTACATTCATAGAATTTTATCAATCAAGTGCTTCTGTAGGTTTTCATCACAAAATTGACATGCCCACATTAATACCCTTTTTTTTCTCCAAAAATACCTTTGAGTTATACAAGGACATAATAGGGATTTTATAAATACGACTGCTTAAATAGAGAAAATCAGTACAAGTATTCAAAATAAAAAAAATACAAATACCTGACATTATCCCAACGATAAATGGGCTCGCTTTCTGCTCTCGTCCTTTATCGTCTCGTGTATAAACTTGACATGGAAAAAACTTATTGTCGGCCCGTGAAAACTTATCCTCGAACAACTGGGCTGTTAAAAAAACAAAATACCTGGCAGTATTTTTTTTGAAGGGCCACGAAACAATTAACGGAGTTTAGCTACCTGGAACAAGAAATCTTTAAATAAAACTAAGAAAATAAATAAATAAATAAAACTAGAAGAAAAAGGTCTCGTACAATCACCCGCGGATTCGTATAGTGTTTTGCCTTTCATGTCCTTTATTTTCTTTGCTATGATTATCGAATTTTTTTCCTTTCATGTCATCCTGTGCTTGAGATTTAATTTGTTTTGATTTATTTTTTATATAATTATTATGGTTTTAAGAAAATATCTTTGTGTTTGTTTGGTATTTAATTTTATAAGATAATAATGTAATTTTGTTGTTTGCAAGGAACTAGAAATGAAGGAACCAAAATTAAAAAAAAAATAATAAGCTTTTTGTTTATAAAAAATGCATGTCAGCTCATTTTTGTTTTGTTTTTGGTCATTAATTTTTTTAATTTTTAATTTAATATTTTAATATTGTATTGATTAAAATTGGAGTTGATAATTTATCTTGATCAACTTTTTATGTAGCCATCTCAATTTAAAAAAAAAAATCATGTCCTTAGGTTGGTGTTCATTTTTACAATAAAAAATTGATTTTATTGTTCAAAAAAGATTAGAAATCAAGGGACCAAAAATAAAACAGACATCAAATGGGAGTTCTTTTTAAAATACAGTATCAGTACCTTTTTGATTAATTGTGCATTTTAATTTTTTCAAATTTCTTTTTTGATTATTTTAGTTTGAAAATTAAATAGTTTGGTCCAAAACTTTATTTTATTTGTATTTTAGCCTTGAAGTTTAAGAGAAGAAAGAGAGTTGCCTAGAAATAATAAATAAGAAAGTCGGTAAACCATTACTTTTCAATAATAAAACTTGTAGTTTTTAGTGTCTATAAATTTTATTTGTAAAGTGGAGTTTTATTATATCAATTTTTAAAAATATAATTATAATGTAACACTACAAGAGCACCTAAAATCTTTCAAACATATTTTTAGACAATGATACCCAAGACACAATCATTATATCAGAGTCCATTTTCACTTTTCAGAAGGCCTCATATCCCACTATCCTTTGAAGCAATTTCTAAGCACTCAAATCCACAGTGCGTGCTACACACGAGCCCTTAGTTAGCATGATACCATCTATCCATCCTTTTGATAATCTCACTTGACAGAGTATGAAAACGAAACCAGAAAATGACAGCCTTAGCCT
>Ga0307517_10006011_pt1 | contig 18087 bp, 23 predicted proteins | sample 23_EM_MG_FD_194515 | JGI IMG/M metagenome (GOLD analysis project Ga0307517, IMG submission 194515) | Populus trichocarpa ectomycorrhiza microbial communities from riparian zone in the Pacific Northwest, United States - 23_EM | ecosystem: Host-associated > Plants > Roots > Unclassified | place... | reverse complement strand
GCCTTACAGTCTGTAGGTGAAAATGATCCTACGACTCTTTGTTTTGTAGGGTAGGATGTATCCTATCAGCTGATATCCCTGTTTACCCTTATTATTAGTAACGTTTTCGTCAGTTTGATCCCATCCAAGAGACACAAACTGAAATTTACCACTTGCAAATGAATGCCTCTGTTAACATGTGATGACGAATCGTTACGAGAGTGCGTCGTCTCCGAGAAATTGATTCTCACCTTAACTTCACCTGCCGAAGTTTCTGAAGACAGTCTTCTGCAGGCATGGTTCAACTGGGGAGACAGCAGGGAAGGAGATGGCCAGAGATGATGATGAGGCTCATCCGAAGCTTGTTACTGATAGCCAAAGTAATGACCCTCCGTGTCGGAGTGTCCCGGTCCATCGATGATTGGTTATACCGTGTTGGAGTCGGAAATCGAAGTCCGGTGCTACATCTATTATCGCGCTTTGGCACCAGAATATGGATTACGGTGGGATTGACGATATTCTACTTTGCTTTGATGTCGTTGAGCTCATCGAGAAGGGTTTCGAGGAGGGCGTGTTGTGCCGATGGACTAAAATGACTTCTACGTGTGAGCAATTAATCCACGACGTCAAGCAAGCTCGGCTATCCACTAATTATACCAATCGCTTATAGCTCACTGCTAGCATGTTTGGCACTTGGATTCGAACAACAACTATTCACAAGCCTATCATTACGACCTGGGTTGAGCAACTGATGCTCATTTCCAACACCTCCTGCTTAGTTAAGAGATCACCAAATGTCGAAGGCAACTGGAGGGTTGCCAGTAACCTCTTTCGGTGCGCCAAGCCCAGAGGATGCGGACATGATGGCATCCATCCTGATAAACCCTTGCTCAGACTTGGCTCAAGGGAAGTTCTAGGCTCGATACTGATGCTTACCATTACCAAGCCGTTTTATCGGTTGCAAAACTATGTAGGTGCCAAGACCATCTGAGTGAGGATTTAAATACCAATGGAATATACAAAGAAGCACGTATAGTGAGGGATCAAAAGCGGCGCCCCTCAAAGCCTCACGGTTACAGTTGGTTTACAGCGAGGAGAAAGAACAACAAATGGTGGCATGACAGCACTGTTTATCGAAAATGTTGACGGCGAAGTAGGTTCTCTTGTTTTCATTTTACGCCATCATCTATGCAGAAGTCACGACTGTCTCTATATTTGAACGAGTTCCCATTACTACAAATTTCCTTCGAACATCTTATTCTTGCTAGTAAATTCCCGAAGCCAACAGCTTTTCTCAATTTACAACCCCCGGGCCCCGCAGCTATCAAAATTACCTTGGAAGTACCACATAATAATGCAGAATTTACCCTCCACACGCTTTGCATCGGTTCTAAAACAATCTCGTTTGGTATTACAGTAATACTGTCTTCGTAAAATTTGACAGTAATCAAGGATCAATCGATGGATTTGCACGGATCTGATGTTTACGGTGTTCCGAAAATCAAAAATAGTCAAATATTATTTTTGATTTTCAACACCCAAAATGACTCCGCATGCTGAAAGTTATAATGCAACAAACGATCAAGGAAGCCTTGGAGCAATAATTCAGAAGAGCCATTTTATAAATTTCATTGGAAAAAAGAACTGAAACTTGACTGAAACTTGACCGAATTTCTTTTTTGGAAAAGTGGCCTTCTGCAAATATGATGCGGCTACTAGACCCATCCTCCAGCCCTATGCAATGCTAGATCCAGATGGTCAAGCCAGCTATAAAATGTGTGAGTCACGGTGGAAATGTCATAACGAACCAATTGTCAACTCAAAGGCCACATTCATTCAACACATTCATAAAGTCTTCGGTAAATAGTCTAGACATCCTTATACTCGCATTACGCTGACTAACTTTAACTAACTGAAGTCTTATAGCTCTAAAATGAAGACGCTCTCTATAATCCTCAGCTTTGTTTTCGCAACCGGCATCATCCAGACTGCAGTGGGGCTGCAGTGTGGAACCGGTTGTGCGGCTTGCTGGAAAAATGGCTTACCTGGTGTAGACACCAAGATGCTTTGCCCTGGTGGGAAATGTAGTGACAAATGCCCAGTCGGCTATAGTGATAAGCATTGTGCCGACGATAACCGTTGCGTGTAAGTAGATCTTTGTCAAACTTGAAGTTGACACTTGGTGGTAAGTTTGATAACTAACAAATGTTTTTACATAGATGCCACGTTCCTTATTGTGGACAACTCGGCCCATGTGCGTGTGGAGTCGGGGGTGACGGTCAGTGGAAGATCTGCAATCCCTGTGATTAGATGGGTGCTGCCAGGGACAATTTTTTCAAAACTTGGCTTTTTTGATTAGATTATTCCTGAGGCCTGAAGCTTTTAGCCGTCGAGAATAAAGAGATGACTACATACATGCCCGAACAAAAAGAGTGATCGGATTTATTATTTTTCAATCCCGAAATTGAATTTCAAGTTGGTGACTAAATCCACCACAGGGATAGTACTGCAACCAGTCTGCCCTCAACAGTCCAACGTTCAACCCGAGAGTTCTCAGAGACCACCAGCGACGTGAACTGTCAGCAGGAAGGCATTGAATCTACTCATTGAACGAAAACGGCACCGTCAGCGGCTCCTGCGGTTTCCTCCAAGGTCCTCTCATCTATTTCTGATGGCCAGATGACCTCCCACAGTGTCCTTCTGGACAAGCACGAACGTGGAACGAGGGTCGACGCCCAAGAGGCGCAGTAGTTAACCGGCATCTCAGTCGGGGCAATTCTTATCAAGCTTTTTGACAGACTTCTCGTTGTGTTTTTGGAAATTGTCAATGATCAAAAAAATTGTGATACTTTTGGATTTCGATCACGCATCAATCCATTATCAGCGTGTCAAATTGTTTGATCTTCGACCTCTTATTTGACTTGAATTTTTCCTCCTGCTGCAATACTAAGTATTAAGCCCTGAAAATTGAATGACAATCGACCAGCCGCGTCACAAGGGCCATACTCCGGGTCTCAGTCGATCAGACCAATCGTGGCAATTACGAACCTCAACAGGTCATGAGCAATCATGCTGCTTTCGTACCATCCTATTGCCTGGGCCATCGTCTTCTGCTCCTGGTGGTTCGATGGACGAGGAAGTGTTGTGTGGTATGCCCGGCTCCAACGGGGACCTGAATGGGAGAAGAATTTGTGTCGTCTCTGCTCTGGTCTCGACTTCTTGCTTGCCGCGCTTTCTGGCCCTTGTATCTTCGATTTCTACACCGCCTCCTGCACTTTCTGATCCACCCCCTCATACCGTCAGGGTCACGCGAAATAAGGGATTGGGTATGTTTGCGAGGAGGGATATCCGGAAGGGTGAACTGATCGTGTGGGAGCGCCCTGCCTTGATCGTGCCAGGATTGGAGAGGAATGAAGACACATCCCAGGAGGCGTATCGGTTCCTAGCGGAGGGATTTCTTGAATTCGAGGGTGGGGGTACTGAAGGAGAAGTCCAACTGGGACCCATTGAGGAGATTCAGGAGGCGGGAAAGGAGAGGTATGAGGATCTTCGAAGGATGGCGATCTCGAGCTCTTTTGATGGCGGACATTGGCTTGAAGGGGTCGTTAGGACGAATGCACTCGTTTTGGAGTTTGAAGACGGTCAGAAGAAAAGCAAAGAGGAGAAAGGGGAGATTTATGGTGGGGTATATCCCCTTATTAACCGCTGTAATCATAGGTTTGTGTCTTTCAATGAAAAGAGGTGTAACTTATGAATATCTATTTAGTTGTGTTCCTAATGCCGCTGTGCATTTCATATCAACCCTCCTCACATCATGCCTTTATGCTTTACGGGACATCAATACCGGAGAGGAAATCACAAAGACATACGTCAATCCGCTACTACCTCGGAGTAGGAGAATGCAGACTCTCAAACAGAACTACGGCTTTGAATGCGATTGTCGCCCATGTATGTTATCCCCCACGGATTCCACTTCTTCGGATGAAAGACGATCGCAGCTCGCGATTATCCTTTCGACACCTACGTTTACACGCTGGGCTGCTGATTTAGCTCGTGCTGATGATTTTTTAGCCGAGAAACATCGTTTGGCGCTTGAGCTTGTTGAGGAGGAGCAAGTTTGGGCAGTTGAGACTGAGTTTTTGGAGGAAATGGCGCATGCGTGTGCCTTGATGGGTGATATGGATGGCTTCAGGACTTGGGCGCAGAAGGTGGTCGATGCGGGGAAGTGGGTAGGCCAAGTTGGGGAATTCCCTGGGGGTGGGGAGGCTAAAGAGAGGGAGCGTTGGAGGAAGTGGGTTTGGTGGCTGGAAGATCCGGAAAAGAGAGTGAAGAAGTGGGGATGGAGGAAGATGATGAGAGAAGGTGAGTGTGTCGTTAATTGTGTGGTATTTTTTATACTGAATTTTGTATAGAGATGAGTCGGAGGAAGAGTGGGGTTGATTTGGAGGCGGGGATACTCGAGGGAATTTTTGGGAATTCGGAGGAATGATAGGTGAGAGATTTACAGAAAAAGGTGTTTGGAATGACAAGTTGACCGAATCTTGAAGAATTGCATTTCAAATTTCAATATTTCAATGCCGATGTTGTTATCCAGGATTTATACCGTACTTGTGTGACCGCCCTTATCCGCCAAACTAAATTTCCAGGGAAGTCATTATGTATGAACGCAGATGATACTTCCTTGGGTGCCTCCTTCATGTTTAAGGTGTCCAACTCAATATCAGACAGCCCTGCCGATCTAGATTTGCTCTTGCCACTCATATGGTCATACAATTATGGGTCAGTACATGATGCCTCTGCAGTTAACACTGCAGACAGTTATAGAAAAGAGCTGACAACCTGAGTAAAAGGTACAGATAAGATAAAATAACTTAGGGTCATTAATGTCATGAGTGAGCCTTCACCCGGACCTCTCTCCAGAATTCTTCCCATCTCGGGGCCCTCTGCATCTGGTTTGCTAGATCTGGTTCGCCTTCTTCCGTTATGTCTGAAACGTGGTTGGGTTTCGTTGGGTCCCCCACCGAGACACCTCCTGCAATACCAAATGCGTCCTTTTGTGCAACGGCTATCCTCTCAATTGCCTTTATGAGTGATGGCGTGGCTGGCACCGGCATCGCACCAGGTATCTGCGTTGTAGTTGATCTTGGAGGAGGTTTCGGTGGGCTTGTGGGTTGATGCCGGGCGAGAAACGCGGGACTCCATCGCTCTCCGTCAGCGGTGAAAGAGCTTCCACTCCTACCTCTTGTCGAAGAGGCATCCTCTTCGTAATCCGAATACTCTACCTCACCATCAACACCACCAGCACCGTTTCGCCGAAGTTTATCCTTGACAGCCTCAATTTCCTTTTCATAGTCCAAGGATGGTAGATAAGTGAATGGCCTTGTCGTTTTCCTTCGCTCTACGAGTGTGGCGGTAGACGATGACAACCTCCTCGGTGGAAGGTGTGTAGGCCGTGGAGGGGGATCAGCCAAAGTTCGGTCTTGCTGAAGAATCAAAGGCGTGGAAGATGCAGAATTGTCCTTGCTGCCTTGGGTGCCCCTCTTTGTTGTTTCGTCGTCATCGTCAAGGTCAAGAGACTCGGACTCCGAACTGAGGTCAGAACCAAACTTCACAGGCTTCCTGCCACGCGCGGTTGGCAGGCCAGGCTTGTCTGGCCCACGCTTGCGTTTCTTCCCTGGTTTCTTCCTGAGAGCCCCCGAAATGGGAAAGAGTGTTTCCTCTTCCTCGTCCCTCAGCCTTTCATGCTTTGGCGTTTTGCCAACACCAACGTCGCGCATCGCGAAGGGTAGAGCCAGTTGAGCCTTAAAGTCCAGATCACTAGGAGAGTGGATGACTTTAGGATCTCTTTGATCGTTGGAGAGATCGAAGGGGGATTTTGACATCGATGTGTTGGAACGAAACCATTTATTCCAGAAGGAATTAAAAGGCTGGAAAGTACCAGCGCGCCCAGGTTGATTAGGAAGGTTGGAAGCGTAGTGAGTGAGGTAATCATCCCATTTCTTGAAGAATAAATTAGGTCAGTCATGGAATAAAGGATCTAGTGTTATGGTCACCTCATCTGGACACTCTCCGATCCATTTGTGTAAAGCCCAATCTCCGGCAATCCCAAGCAGGAAAAAGATCCAATATGCTGCACTTAAACCACGCTCTCGAGTGGTACCCCAGTGGACTCCGTCTTTGACCCAGAGGCGTTCCCAAATGTTTGACCAAGACAGTTCCTGGGGGTTCAGGAGCAGGGCAATTGATTGAACGAGACCAAAAGCCCCTGTGGAAGCCGTGCATATTCGTAGGAATGGATGAAAGATACGATTATTGAGGCGAGGGATCGTTGCAAAGGTCAAGGACAACACGAAAAAGAGGACGAGGAAGGTGGTTGTCAGAATCACGCGAGGTGGGAGGGAAGGATGTATGATAACGCAGACTGCGAGAGATATAAGTGTTCTGTATGTCATGGCGTTAGAGTGTGATCGGGGGTGCAAAGAACAAATGACTTGCCCGCCAGATACACCATAAAATGCATAGGCTACGTAACGATAACGAGCAGCAAGTGCCATAGTTGGGATAACCGATAACACCCATACTGCTAGGAAGGATTTGTATGACAAATTCGCTGAGGCTGTCGTGGCTGGAATCAAGAGCGAAAGTGCGGTCGATAAATGGACTAAAGGGGCATTACATTATATTATCAAATTGTCAAGGATTCAAAATGACAAACCACCAAAGAGATACCCGCCTATCAAGCCACCTATTCCACCCTCAAATGTCCAAGCAAACTTCCTATTCTTGAGGGTATCGGATGACATTGGAAGTGAGGTATAAACGGCCCCTGTGCCACGAGTGGGAAAGGTCCGCGTACGATCGAGCGTCAGAAAAGTGCCTGTAAATGTAAAAACGAGCGAAAATAAAAGCAAAGGGAGTGAAAAGGTCAAGAGATAGGGTGTTTTTGGTAAAAGTGCGACCAGTTCCACCTGAGCAGAAGCCATTGTGGCATGCAGTTGTCGTTATGTTCGTGATAATGGGTAAGTAATTGTGCAGCTTATGCGTGCAACGAGACTGGGTCGTATGTCCTGTGTAGTCCTGGGTTATTACAGGGTCATCCTGCGATGAATGCGTTGTTGAGAGAGACGATCATAATCGACTGATGTTTGTTATCTTCCCCACAAATAGATCCCCATTTGGATACGGCTGTACTGGAATCAGAAAATGTATTCAAGCCAAGTATGTAGAGAAAGTGGGAATGAGGCTACGATTGAATGGAAAACATTATGCCTTCCGTTGGGTGAATACAGACAAAGAAAGAAAAAAGCTCTTTGATATTGCAGATACCCCACGTGCGTAGATTTGGTTTGTGTATACCTGGAAAGGGGTCAGATCCACAGAACGAGGGAAATGCTAAACTTACTAGTTCGTCATAAATAATAGCTGGCTGCTTTTTGTCGTAAAGCGAGGAGCTAGGATGGACCTTAACGATCTGAAAATAGAGCTTCAGAGAGTCCCGATATTCAAATAAAGGCAACTGACCACTTGGCCAATTGTCTGCTTGTAACTGCCGTCTGGCTGTAGAAGTGCCGAATTTGCGACAAGTCCATGGCCAAAACTTCGAATTATTGCATCCTCCCTGTCATTCACTGAGGTCAATGGGTCTATTCCGGCCTTCTTGCAAGTCATAGCCAGCTGCTCTCGTATGTCCCTAGCCTCAATAAACGTCCTTTCGTTCAAGAAGTGCTTTCGACACCAATCTTTTCGTCCGAATTTGTCTTCAGTAGTAACAACCTCGCGGTAAGCGCGGAAGGCGTTGAGAATCGTCATGTGGTCTCCGCTCGGGTGCCGAAATTTCCGCCGGGCGTCCGCAACGGCGTCACGATGTTCGCTGATGTCGACGAAGAGTTTGGAGGTTGCAGAGAGGATGGAGACGATGTCAAGGACTTCAGAGGTGCAGTGGTAAATATCGGAGGCCACGATGGTACAAGCGTATTGTGGTTCAAGGGGAAATAACGCCATTAAACGGCCTTCGGGAGTGATATTTTGGCTGTCATTAATTGCACGCAATACCCAAAGTGTTTTTAGAGCTGAAGCAACTGCTTATAATTCAGAAAATGAGGGAAACGAGCTTAAGGAGGTGACGTACTTGATTCTTGGTCTGGTTTGTCCAATAAGTCGAGCTCTTCGAGATTCAGGCCACTGCATCTCAAACTAAGAATACTGGATGTCAGACTGCAACGGAGGATCTCAGGCTCCCCACAAACGTTCATGTTGTTGAAAGATTCCTCTGTGTACAATCTGAAACAAAATCCCAGACCCTGTGTCACTATTAGAAAAGTCGATTTCGAAATCAGGAAAGGGGAGTACATCTCGTCCGGCACGTCCAGCACGTTGCACTGCCGACGACTTCGTGATATCCTTTGTTAACAGTGTGTCAAAGCCTGGTTGGCCGTTAACCGTAGAAGAGAACATAATACAAATAAAATACTGACCGCCACCAGAGACTCTAGCAAGATATTGTTTCTCCTTGCACTTTCCTGTGTCGATTACATATCTTATCCCTGGTATTGTGATCGACGTTTCGGCGATGTTAGTGGCAAGGATACATTTCCGGGTGTTCGGTGGGGTTGATTGAAAAACTTCAATATTTTTCAAATTCTCTTGCGCAGCAAACATGGTACAAGTCAGCACCTAAATCATTTCATCACACAGAATACAAAAGAAAAAGTTTGACGACGAACAGCAGGTTTATCGACCGGGAGTCGTTTTGCAAAGACATGTATAGATTTTTGAAGGCTTTCTATATCGTCTTGTCCAGGAAGAAAAATGAGAACGTCGCCAGGTGGTCGGTCAATGTGGATTTGGAAAAAAGTCCTCATCGCTGCATCAGTGTAATCCAGCTGACTCTCAGTCGAGTGATATATTTTCACGGGATGCTGACGGCCTTTTATGTAAAGGATTTTTGCACTTGAAAAAAATTCGTCAGATCTTGTTGTGAAAAAGGTATGGGGACGTACTCTTCAAAGAATCTACTGAACTTTTCCGCATCCAGAGTAGCGCTCATGATGACAATTTTCAGCGGATTGGACCCATCTGCTCTCTGCTTCCCCTTCGAATCAGAGGGAGGATTCCTGTCTTTTTGGATTGATTTCAGATTGGCGATAAGCAGGTCTGTCCTCAACGTCCTCTCATGCGCTTCGTCGACAATGACAACACTGTATTTACTGAGTGTAGGATCGGACATGAGTTCACGGACAATCATTCCGTCAGTTAGGTATTTAATTCGAGTGTTAGGAGAGTGCTTTTCATCGAAGCGGACGGCGTATCCGACAAGCTTGCCGACAGAAGTGTTTTGTTCAGCTGCGACACGGTGCGCGAGAGAGGTGGCGGCGACTCGTCGAGGTTGGGTGACAGCGATGACGCCGTTTCTGGCGAGGCCACTTTCGAGAATGTATTGAGGCACCTCTGTCAAAGTCAGAAAGGCGAGGAAGATCGGGTTGTGAATACTCTTACGGGTTGTCTTTCCTGAGCCAGTTTCGCCCAAGAGGATGGTCACATCGTTCTTTCGAATTTCCTCCACGAGAGCCTCCCTTCCTGGATCAAGAATGAATAGTCAACAACTCCCGAAATTTGAGAACCGACCTGTGAAAATAGGAAGGTCCTTTCTTTGTTTTTGAATCAACCTGACCTTTTGGCTGACATCGGCGCCATTAACTGACGCTGAATGACTAGGCCCTGCATCATTCAAGCCATTTGGGTTTGAATATCGCCTTTTTTTGTGTTTTTGGCCGTTGAGACTGCATTGAACCGGGTTATCGTGTCCATTGACAAGAGGTGTCTTCCGTTTAAGTTCCTTAGGAAAAGAATTATTGTCTTCTTCGTCGCTCACGTCAACATAGGGCATCGGCTTCTTGTCCTTCTTGTTTTTCTTGAAGTTAATCCCAAAGAAAGCGGGATCCCGAACCATTTGGATACTCCGAGGTTGCTGAACGGCCATAAAAAAGCTGGAGTTGAATGTCTAACCCTTTGGTATGAATACGAGCAGGAATAACGGCCTGTAGTTTCTCCAAGACTCAACTCGAAGCATGAGAGTTCGCTCATTGCTCAAAAAAAAAAGTCAAGTGATCGTGACAACTGTGACCTCCTATTCGCGGTGTCACTATCACGGTCTCATTAATTTAATGCTCTCCTTCGATTGCTAACATGAGCCAGGATTACCGCTGGTATAGCGGACAATATTTGCCAAGTAATCCGCAGAGAACACAGGATCAGCAATACCAGAACTCTACCACTAACAATGTGCAAAGTGGTCACAGACTTCTGGCTGTTTATCCGCCAGCGTCGGCGACGCCTACGCATCATGGTACCTTTTTTGACAAGCCTCTGAAGGCCATTGCTCAAATCTTCTTAGTTTCCCGCCATATTAGCAACATAACTCTGACCGGTGCACCTACCTTTCCCCAGCCGTCATATCATAACCCAAATTCTGGGTTTTCTCAGGAAAATCCACCTCCATATTCAGAGTACGATCAGCAATTGCACTATCTGGCGTCATCTCAGGCACCTTCAAATGTAGGGTATTGGGAGAGCGCGCGAGACGATGCTGTGAAGATGTTGAACGAGCAAGCAGGACCGTAAGTTTCCTCGAATATCACGCATATATTCTCTCGAACATGCATCTGATGCATTTCTGAAGCTCATACAGAGAGCCCACACAATGGTTGAACCCCATGCCTCAGTCTAATTATCAGACGAATGCGTTCGCGCAGTCAGTTTTCCAACGTACTGCTCCAAGCACCTCGTATCCAACGCCGCCTCCAGGTATTAGTCCTTCTTCCTCTTCCCTTGCCCACGCGTTGGGTACATCACCGTCTCACGGACATCCTCGACCGGCACAATCCCCGCAAAAGATATATCATCCACAGGAATCCAGAGCATTCTACGAGGACTTTTTGGACCGCAAAACACAACAGATGAATCAATATGCACCCCCTTCCCTCCCACCACAGAACGCTCGTAATTCTGCTTCCTATTCGCCATATTCTTCGTATCCTTCCAATCCTCGTCCAGATGCAGTAGATCCTCCTTCGTTTCCTTCGTTTCCTCCCCATACAGTTCATCAATTCAATGCAACTCAAAGTGCAACATACTCCCTTGGTGGCGCCCTAGTTCCTCACTCTATCGCACCACCCCCGTCTCCACATGTTAACAACTATAACAATAACCATTATCTACGATCTCCCGTACGTTCTCTTCCCGTCTTCAAAAGAACTCATTTTTTATTTATTTTCAGCTTCCTGGAATACATGCTCAGGCTTTACATGCTCAGGCTTTACAACCTCCTGCTCAGACGACATCGTTCATTCCTTCGACTCCTCAGCTGGCCAGGCAACAAGAACCTGCCCATCTCACACCCTCCAAGAAGCGGCCTGTTGAAGATAGCCCCGATCCTCTCACCTTGAAATCGGGAGGTTCAACCACCATTAATGTCACTCCCCGGAAGAGGAAACTCATGGTGGAAGCGCAGACCCCGGTCAAACGCTTGCACTTCATGAAATCTCTGTCGAGTTCCTCTCTCGGTGCCGCTACAATGACACCGCAATCCACCCGGTCTGTTCAGATTACCCCTGGCTCGTCTGCGGCGTCGTTGTCCGACATGTCCATGTCCTCCATGTGTTCCACGCCGACGGCAAAGCGAGTCAATTTGGCATATGTAGAAGTACCTAAACCACCTTATCTGACGCCGAAGTCCACTCGGAAGCTGGATTCAGACGATTTAGGAGGTTATTGCACAGAAAATGACAGTCCGATAAAGAAGATGGGTATCAACGATTCTGTCAGGAGCTCAGCTCGTCGGACAGGTGATAGAGACGAACGGGGTATCCTCATTGTCTATTCTTTCTGACGTACATCTATCTGACGGTTGGACGTTTTTAGGTCCCCTGGAGAAGCTCACATCACTTATTGAAGACATCTTTGAAGCAGAGGACTCGTTGCCACCCGAAGTTGAATCGAGTGACCTGAATCACGAATTTTTTTCGCCTCTTTCCATAGACTGTTCTAGACCTCTATTGGCCACAGCTATAATTCGCAAACTCATCAAGTACATTGGTCATGTGGCTAGACCAGCGAAGCGTCTTAGACAAGCTACAGGTGGGATCATAGGCACACCCCGAAGTAAAGGCCGTATGGGAGATCTGGATGTACAACAACTCTCGCGCCTGTTGAAGATTTTGGACCGCAGCGTGAAGGCTGGCGAAGATATCGACCCTTTTCCACATGCTCATGTTTCCAGTTTGTCATCCTCAACAAAATCGTCTCCAAAGAAACCGAGTAATAAAAAGAATAGCAAACCAAGAAAAGGGGAAAGACGGTCGAGATCTGCAACACCGAAGCAAGGAGATAACCTCGCAGAAGATGAATACCGCGCGGGGTCTTTGACAGTCGCAACGGATGCCGACATTGATAAGCTATCAACCCAGCTGGATGCTGCTCGCGATAGTATCTTCGCTGCTGATTGTTGTATCGCTCTCCTTGGCAGCGATCGGCTTCCAAAGCAGGTGCGTACAACCCTTGTTTAATGATTGCCTGTCTCATTGTTTACTAGTTGTATTCCGAGGAACTTATCATGGCTTGTCTCAATTCGATCAAAAATCAGTTGACGAAGATCCTCTATCCTTTTGTGGAATCATTCGCGGAAAGTGGAAACACGACAAACATAAATTCTCTTCTGCAGGGAATCGTCAAGAATACGCATTCTGTGCATAGACATCAACTCAGTGAGCTGTATCAAGCGCTGTCAGCTGTGATACCCCGCATCAACGATCTTATGGGTGCCGAAAATGTTGCAATGTCGGATACTATCATCATTTCAGCTGTGTATATCGCTATTGGGCCTTTTTTCGTCGTGGATGCGGATACAGACCCAAAGGCCAAGAAAGACAACGCAGTTATCAGAACGCTCGGGAAGAGTGCAATGAGGGGGCTAAGACTGGATTCGCTGTCTTTGATTCGGAGTGTAAGTTGATATTTTATCAACTTCTGTCAATCTGAACCCACACAACACAGATCTTCGCCAACCACGAAAGCCAACGGTCTTGGATCATTGAAGAGATCCTGACATCCTTGATCAAACTCAGCGACACGAAACAGAAAGCTGGGCAATTTCGGTAAGTCGAATCAACAAATAATTTTATTATGCCTTCATCTTCCATTTGTCAGTCTTCGAGATGGGCGTTCCATTCGAACGGTCTCTGCACTCTTGTTACAACTTGTGCAAACTTCGGCCCATGACGTCCGCATTCAAGCAAAGAAGATTGAGCAAGTGCGGAAAAACAACATCGCTCTCAAGCGTCAAGAAAGTTTCAACGAAAGTCAAGGCCAGCAAATGCAACCTGAACCTTTTCTGGACGATACTGATCGAGATGTGCGTCATTTTTAGAGCCTATATTACTCATGTTCATTTAAGTCGCAGGAACTTCGTCTTTATGGCACGGCCTTGGAGTCTGCGACAAAGGCAGCAAAGACAATCATACTTTTCTTAACTCAGCGATCTGGGAAAGGCAAAGTGACCAAAAATTCAAACGAAGCCGAATACCGCGCCATTTTTGACAACCTGATTGAGGACCTTCTTGTCGTCTTGTTTTGGCCAGAATGGCCTGCAGCGGGTCTTATTTTAAGTATCGTATCAAAATTTATGGTGCGTGTCGGCGAGTATCCCTTGGTAGATAATTTCTCATTGAGTCGAAAGGTGTCCTCTCTCGATGATGTCAAAAGCAACTCTCAAGCAGAGAACAATGCCGCAAAGCAGACAGCTCTCGAACATCTAGGTGTCATCGCAGCAAAAATCCATGTTACTGTCTTGAAGTTCCAACGCGATACGACAAACGACTCTCCAAAAAAGCCACTTTATCCTTTGGAAGACGTAAGTAACCAAGCATCATAAACCTTCCATCACTGAATTTCGTGTTTAGATCGTGTCAAACCTTAGTCTCAAACGTCTCAATAGGTTCTTAGAGGCTCATCAAGATGTTGCTTTACATCTCTGTAAACGATCATCAGAGGACCAGGCATACGACGTAAGTAACTTCACTCTGCTTGGAAGGTTGTCACCATTTTCCTTTAGAGCGCACGAGAATTGACAGCTGCAACCCTTGGACAAGAACTGTCGTCTGCGTTGAAACAAGTGCAAGGTTGGATCGAAAAGCCCGAAATGGACGAAGACCTAAATATCAAGGAGCAGAATAAACTCCTGGCTTTTGGTCAGCGTATCAAGCAGGCTTTGCGAGATGTATGGAAAGACCCCGCTACGGATGTCTTCAATATTGGGTACGTTTCAAGTTGAATACACCAGGGTCTCATATTAACTCGCGACGTTCCCGTTAGATCTCAGGAGGAAGTTCTTCGAATTGACGCGTTGGCCGAGGAAATTGCGACGATTCAAAACCTTCGTAACTCCTTCAACCCTATCTTGAGTGTCATCCTGATGGCTCTTGACTCACCTGCCATCTTTGTACGCACTAAGGCTCTGAAGGCACTGGGTGTAATTGTGACCAGTGACTCCACCATTCTGTCTGCTGTGCGTATCGATTTTAATTTTAGAAATCTTGCAAAAAAACTCATCCCGCGTCAACAGGCAAATGTCCGTCGGGGTATTGAGAGTCATCTTCTCGATAGCTCGGCTGCTGTGCGGGATGCTGCTGTAGAACTAATCGGAAAATATATTATCGACTCACCCAAGGTTGCAAGTGATTATTACCAGAAAATCGCGGATCGAATAGCGGTATGTCTTTCTTTTTCGAATGACTACCCTTGAATATTCATTTTTTTTCGTTCAGGATACGGCTGTGAGCGTCCGTAGACGTGTCATTAAACTTCTGAAGGCATTCTACTCTGTCACAGAAGATTATGGTTGCATGATTGACATTGCCACCCGGCTCGTTCTGAGAATGCTAGATGAAGACGAGACGGTCAAGGATCTCGCAAGTAAGTCGATCGAGGAGCTCTGGTTCCCTCCCTTGGCCGCACCGTCAGCCCTGAAGAATCGTGGACACACCAGTACAAGTAATTCCCACGATAAGACTGCTCTCCAAACAAAGGTTTGTGTGATCATGGGTACCGCGGCAAACTTCAAGGATCGACAGTCACCGCTTGAAGATGTACTCCATAAAATCATGGCTGGGAAAGAAGGCTCTGAAAGAGCATCGCAGCATGCGGGCTATGGAGAAATTTGCGAAGCACTGATAGATGGACTAGTTGACGCATCTGATCTACCCGGATTTGTGAGTCGGATTGTGTTTTATTTATTTATTTTTGAGATTTTACAAATACTGAATGTCTCGTTTCAGACGGTCACAAATTGCGTCAGGACGATCTACCTGTTAGCATCAGCATATCCATCCATACTTTCCGGAAGCAATGCATCTACACTTCTTCCCTACCTGAAGAATGCTAGCTCGGTATGAAACCACATTCTGTGATCGATCGCAACTCTAAATAATTCACATCTAGGCTGAGGAGTTGACAACTTCCGATTACCTGCTGAAAATTTTCAGAGTTGCTGTTCCTCATATGCCAAAAACGGCTGCGAAGTTCGGTCAGGAGCTACAAGCAGCATTGCAACCAATGATCATAAAGCCCTCGGGCGGCGGAGGAATTCAAATCATGCAGGAAACTGTCGGATGCATGTGTGTTGTAGTACAGTATCTGACACATGATTTCGTGAGATTGATTAACCTTATGAAGTCTTGCAATGGTATGCCCTTTCTTCGTAGACCCTTTATTTTTCTCTCACTTCCTTCCTTAAAGCCCGTCTCCAGCAGCTGCTCAAAAGACCGTCCACGCAGGAGTTGGGACAGAACGACGTTCGTGCCCTGGTCATGCTGATCTTTATTGTGGCATTGCTCGCCGAGAATTGCAATTTTGACAACCTGCGCAACGAACAACAGAGTGTGTACGCAGACTGCGTCAACTTTCCGCTACTGACGAATGTCGTCTAGACCTGGCTGCAGACATTAGTTCAATTTCCCAAGGGCCTATCACTGAACATGTCTATTTGACGTTACTAACACTTTACGAGAAGTACGACAATTCCAACCTTCGAACACGCGTTCTGCAATGTCTAGGTTGGTAATTTGGTCCAACAAACAGTGTACAACATAATCATCATCGATTTAGGATTCCTCTTCCGGGCTCAACCAACACTCATGACAATGGAACGTTCCGCTTATATAATGGACCAGATCTTTGCTTCACCTGAAGAAGAAGGAAAAGGACGACTTCTGAAGATCATCCAAGATTTTCTCCTCTCGGAGGCGGAGAAACACTCGGCGCTGGCGAAGGGTAAAAAAACCATTTTTCCTGCTAGTCCCCGCCTGAATGTGTTTCTAGAATCGTCCACAACCAAACCCAAGAACTGCGATGTGAACATGGATGAATTAGTCGGCAACACTGAAGGATTTGCCGATTCTGGGTAATTTCTTTCTTTATTCTTCTTCCCCTGCTCATGAATCGTTAGTGTGAGTTCGGCTGTCGTTCAACGCTATCTCGACCACGTTTTGGAAGCTGCACTATCCCAAAATGCCTCCATTCAATCCGTGGCCATCGACGTTCTTACCTTCACAGTTAAACAGGGCCTTGCTCATCCCCTCCAATCCTTCCCTGTTATAGTAGCTCTCGAAACAAGCTCTGTCATCAGTATCAGCAACAGGGCGAGTGCTCTTCACGCCATTTTGCAAGGAAAGCATGCTTCCCTTTTGAATGCCCGCTACGTCGTTAGTGCCCGTAAAGCATTCGAATACCAGAGGAAGATCGTTGGTGGTTCTGTGCAAGGTAGTCATCCAGAATCGAAGTCTGAATTGATTTACACCTTAATTCTCAGGTTTCCGAATACAACCCACACCTGTTGCACTTCTTCATAGGTGGTACTGTCATGTGCGTGAAAAAAGGGCAGCCCGTCAAGATTTTTTGAAATCCTTGGTGAAGTTCGTTCAAGAGAATGGTTCCACTGAATCGACTCAGGTAGTTCGACTCCTTTCTCCGTTCGTTGCCGTCTGAATTTTTTGTAGGACGATGTCAGTTACGCGAGGTTTATGGCTGAAAATTTCGCCACTTTCGAGTATAAGACACTGGAAGAAGTTTTCACTGTCATAAAGTACCTCACAAACATTCTTTCCACCACTGGCATGCAGCTATTGGAGATTGTATCCCCATCCCACTTGTTGACTCATTTGCATAAACAAGATGCCCCTCAGGAGACAATGGCTGATCTGGTATATCAAATTTCTGTTTGATTATAGTTTTGTCCCTCAACTTTGTTTAGAATGTCAGCAACGCTAACGGACAAGATCCTCAACCCCTACCAGAGAAACTGGTTGACACGGAAATCAACTATTCCGACACACCCGCGTTAATGCGTACATCTGTCATCATTGCCATCGTAATGCTGCTTAAGGCTCATTTGAAAGCCTTATACTCCCTTTCTGAGGAGTAAGTTCGAGTGGCGTCATGACAGTACATTTCTGATTTTACTCTGCAGTAAATGCAACAAGTTTGTTGTTGGGAAAAAGAGTGCCATTGGTGATAAAACCGCTACAAAACGCAACGAAAACCCCATTTCTTGGCATCGACTTCCCTTCGCAACGACCGCCTTGCTCACTACGGAAGATGCGGAGGCACAAAAAGCAAGGGTGTGTATTCACCACAACCTCTGCAACACCTCGTGCTTACATTTACTTAGTTTCTTGAAATATGGAACGAAGACGGTCTCGCGACAGAACCTCAAGACGAAGAATTCCTATAGATTGCGCTCCAACTCATGCATGGACATTCTCGATCCACCACATTCACCACTTCTTGTTAACATCATTGCTGCCTTCTATTATTCTATATCTCTGTCTTTTGTGCTCTTTAATTCCGTTACATGTAAGAAAAAGGTTGTAATGCGTACATAATACAACACTGTACAATGGGAGGTTTCTCAGGTGGGGCGTGGGATCCTGTCTGTATCGCGGATCAGATCAGTCTGATTCAAGGCTTTGAAGTACCTGTCGACATGAAACTAAGATCTATTGCAGTAGTCTTTTCTAATTCCCTTCCTTCCCGAATGCAGGGTGATTCGAGGGAACG
>Ga0307517_10006010_pt1 | contig 18090 bp, 9 predicted proteins | sample 23_EM_MG_FD_194515 | JGI IMG/M metagenome (GOLD analysis project Ga0307517, IMG submission 194515) | Populus trichocarpa ectomycorrhiza microbial communities from riparian zone in the Pacific Northwest, United States - 23_EM | ecosystem: Host-associated > Plants > Roots > Unclassified | place... | reverse complement strand
TATATATATATATATATATATATATATATATATATATATATATATATATGTACATCAATCAAGACTAAATTCCTTTTATGAATAATCTTAAAAATATCATCCAAGTATATGTGCGTGTGTGTATTGAGATGAGTTTAATAAACAAAAAAACTAGATGTTGAATACAAAATTTGAATTAAAAAATTGATCTTCTTTCTAAAGAGCTGGGATTGGGTTATGGTGCTTTTTGGAGTCAATCTGATGTTTAGATTGTGCTGTTACGATTCAGAATCGATCCTGTGAGATTTTCCTTCATATCTCAGCAGTATATCAACTCGAGTCTACCTTGATTCACACAATGCCCTCACATACGAGATATGCATGCCCACATGCATCTAAATGGTAATTAACACAAGATAAATCACACGTACGGATTTGGTGTCTGCTGTGCAAACTCTTTAAAGCGAGTTCTGCGTTACATGTCAAGACAAAAATGATGGAAACGAATTGTTTCCTGCGTGGCATGCATGAAAATGTTTGTAATCCGACGCGGCAGGCATGCAAGACCAGGTTAAGGATAATTAGTGATTGATCAGCTACTTTTGCCTCTCTAATCAGTACTGGGCAGCAAGAACCTTGATTGTTTGACACAAGTGTGCCTGTTACATTTTCTAATTCCCAACACTTTCATGAATAATCGGTGAGACTTATTTCAGATAATTCAAGGAATATATATATATATATATATATATATATAACAACTAGGCATTTTTATTTTCGTTGCCCTTTATAATAACTCTAGAATAGATAGCCCAAATCGATTCATTACAATTAATTAATCCTGGAACACTGCTCCGTCAGTTTGCAAGTACTGTAAATAAAGATTTCATAAGAGATTGAAGGACAAAATAACGTTTAGCATTTGCGCTCTGTATGTTGGCTGTCATTCTTCTGATCCCGAGAAAGGTCGGCCTATAATCCTTTAACTGTTTAGCGAATCCTGAACTGTCTTGCTAGCAATCAATTTTAATTACGGCTACTAGTTATATTTTTATAGCATCTTATTAATATTAGCTAATCGAGATTATATGATTTGAAGGTCGGTTTACAAGAGAATCTGCTTAAACCGCCATTTTCTGATTTGTCGGCGTGAGGCAGTATTTAATTACCAAACCTCATAGTTTATCAAAGGAACAGAATACTAAATGCATAATTTAGATAACATTGGTGTTTAAGCACCTAGGTACGTGGCTTGGTTAATTATTTGACTTGATTGGTCCGTTGTTTCTCAGTTCATCAATGTGTCTAAGTACTAGGACCCAGAGGAAGTCATTGTTGCAAGGTACCTTGACATCTGCCACGTGTATGACAGTTCAAGCACAACTATATACAAAGGTTCTTGTTGGTGCTTAAACATTAAAATATATTATTACTTCTTGATTGGAGACGTAAAGGATGGTGTCTAAGTACTAGGACCCAAGGCAAGAAGTGTGAGAGTAGCAGTGAACCTTGACAGGATGACAGTTCAAGAACAGCCATGGAAGGCCTCCAAAGGAAGTCAAGTCAACACACTAACACCATTCTTTTGATCTTAAGCACCTTTAATGCATGGGCTTTTGAGCTTCGATCAAGTTAAATTTGTTGATTCAATGCATCGTGTGAGCAAGAGGAGAGCTTCCAGCTTCGGTAACTATCACTGGGCATCTCGATCATTGAAAAGAAAACTTAATTTCAGATAAATTGATCTTCCCCGGCTCCGAATGATCAGTGTGTGTTCCAAGTTCATGCACTTCAATTTGAACGAAAATATGTGTGAATGCAAGAACCGTTGATGGAATAGCAGGTAACGTGAAACGAATTCAGTACTGTACTACTTGTTTCGTTTCAAACTCAATTTCAGATTAAATATTTTGAATGAACTCCGGCCTTACGTAGGAGTTAAATTTCCGTTCTCCGTTTGAAAGGACACTGCGATCCACTGGAATAGCTGCCCGCGAAATGTCGAAACATATATCATACATCAGCGACGTACGTGGTCTTCAACAGTCGCCATCGTTTTCTTTGACATAATGAATGATCTGACTTAGAGCAGGGGAAAGATCACAGAGAGGTAAGGTACATCCATAATTAACTTGAAGAGTATGTTCAGCTCTATTGTACTTTTGTACTTGTTGCGTTATGTTTGTTGCATGTGTTGTATTTTATTATAATGTGAGATTAAACACATTAACTTGTTTAAGAATAAAGTGACATGGTGCGATATTAGTAAAATTACTTAAATTAAAACTATCATTAAAGACATGCTTTAAATTAAAAAAAAATTATTTATTTGAAAAACACACAAATATTATATATATATATATATATATATATATAAAATCAAAACATGATTTAGTTTTTCGATAAATAGATTGCTGAATAATTTAGTTAAGATCCATACAATTTTAGAAATAATATATTTAAAATAAAATAATTAAAGTTAACCTACATTTCCATCAGCATTTTCATTAACACTAATACTCGGCAATTATACTCATTTGTTTTAAATTTTTCGTATTAAAAAAATCTAAAATTGAGAGATAATATTACAAATATTTCTGAAAACCACTTTATTTAATTTTAACAACGATCGGAAGACAATTTTTACTTTTTAAAAAACAAAACCCAAAAGCAAACAATTTTTTTATCAACCAGTCATATTCAAAAAAAAAAATTAAACATTACTAACACATTATTTAATATATATATATATATATCACCACACATAGTTTCCCGTGTAATCGAAGTAATTGTTTGTTCCAAAATCCACCACCATCATTTTTTGACAAGAATTAAATAATTTGAGTAATTGTTAAAAGGTTCAATTCTATTGGAGACTAATCATAAGGATTAGTGAAGTTTTTTTTATGTTAAAATAGAATTAAAGTGGTAGCTAATATAAAACCATAAACTAAGTTAAATGACACTACTCCTACAGAGATGAAAAGTTAAAATATAATTTATTTGATCAATATGGATCGTAATAAAAATTACAAACATGTTACGTATATTAACAATGATAGATAAATAATCTTCCTATAAATAAAGTTGAATAATTAACTTCCTATACAATTAACTAAACAACAACCCTATCTTATTATCCATATGTCAAAACTATCTTTTGCCGATTGTCGTTTGAGCTTTCTAACCTTCAATCTTCTTGAATTTCCCCACTCGCTTGTCTTGTCCGTTCATCTTGTCAAGAAGCACACTTGCCTTGTCTCCACTATCTTGCTTTTCCAAAACTCGTCGGGTCTTACGGGGCGAAAACAAGGCCTGAATAGTGAAAACATTGAGCACTCTTTATCGTTTATGAAAACATATATTTTTGTAATAGCTAGCAACTGTTCTTTGAGCGTGAAAAACTATCATTGATTCACTTAAATCTGTAATTTATATTACTAAATTAATTATATGGTGAATAATTTCTATATCATTGTTAGTAAGTATTGAATTCAAAGGTTAAAAGTTGAATTCATGGGTTGGCTTGTAACACTAAAAGGTATAAGGATTAAAGTGAGCAGAGTTCAAAGAATTGAGGGCAAAATAAGGTAAAACTTTTACAATATATCTTTTCAAGTTTTAACTGTCAACCGATTATTATAACATTAGTTTGACATGTAAACCGAATGTTGTATCATCTGGTTTATACAATCGATCTGAATATTCAGACATTCGGTTTGGGAGCCTGTATATGTTCTCAAACTGCATGCTATGTTCGTGTGTGTGTGTGTGTGTTGGTCCAAAAGTTTTGGGTTTTGAAGGATTCGTTTGAGGTCTATGAAGGGAAAAAAAAAACAAAATATATCATTTACTGGTCACTCATGTAGATGCAAGTTATTTGGTGGCTTTAAGATAATATCTTCTTTCACTTTGTTCTTTTAGAAAATCTAACAAAGTTCTTAATTTGAGATTATTTGAATTTTTGTTAAGTATTTGAATTGACCGGTCCAATTTAATTTTGATAACATTACAGCTTTGTTTTTTTTTTCTTTTTTTATGTAAAGTTGTTGACCATATATCTTTTCTTTATTTTTGTAATCAATGTTAGTATTTATTACTAAATTTGAGAACTTTCAAACAAAAGAATTTAATTAGTCTTAGATTGAGTAACTGATTTTTAGTCTTAGATTTTAAATTATTTGTCATTTTTATGGATATAGGTTTAGTTTTAATATTTAAACATTCTTGAATACTTGTGTTTTTTTGTTAAGGAGAAAATCAGGGCTTAACATCTAAGAACTAAATTAAACGAGATAATATAGACCCAATAAAATCAAAATTTAAAATAGAATATAACCCCACTGATGAATCATCTGAAGTGAAGGCATCTCTAAACATTCCTGAATACTTGTTAACGCAAAGGAAAAAAGGAATTGCTGGCACTACTTGGCTACAAAAAAGAAAAATGTCAGAACCCACTGCTTAAACTGTAATAAGAGATAGTATGTATCAATAAACCTCTAGTAATAAAAGAACAGTTTATCCCATCCAGGGTACCCACTGATGTGTTGTTTATTGGTCTAACTTTGTTCCTCACTGTATTAATATTATAGCATAGAATACATTGTTTTGCATGATTGCGTGTCATAAAAATAATATATAGTTATATATTAATTAAATGTTTAGTAGTTTTTAACTATTAAAAAATTATCTCAACCTAATAGCTTAAGCTGTTAGGTGAGGTTTTAAAATATGATTTATATTATTCTCTAACACCTCCCTCAAGTGAAAGCTTTTTGAACTTGAAACTTACACAGACGCACGTTACATTGTGCTATTAACTAGATTTTAATTAAAAGAAAGAATGAGAATGTTGAAATTCAAAATCGTGACTTTTTAGTCATTAAGGCTCTGATACCATGTCAAAGAATCATCTTAACCCAATAGTTTAAACTGTTATATGAGATTTCAAGATATGATTTATAATAAGTTATGGTGATTGTTCATATGACTTGATATACTTGAACATCAAATGAATTCCCATTGATGTTTTTCAAACTATAGATCGGTCAGTCATTGTTCTCTTCTGATTAGATTCAAGCCACCAAATTCATCATGAAACCAAAAAAATACATATCTTATCGCTAAAGCATGTAGCTAGGTGGTTGTCTCTTTCTATGTCGCTTCTTCTGTTCTACAACAATAGTTATGTTCATTTTGAGAGTGACCTAATAATTAGTATACTTATTTTTCTAAATTGGCATCAGGTTGTAAGTATACATGCCAAGAATATGTCATTAACCTTGTAATAATTTTCTGGAATTAATTGAACCTCAATATTACATGCATGCCCTGTCATCGAGCGATTTAATTTGATAATTGCTTCATTTAATTGCATTTTGTGTTGGTTTGTTTCTTTGTTGAACAATATTTGTAACTTTGTTAAAACTAGTGAATATTCTTTTTGTGATTATTCATCATTATTGTCAACAAACTATATCTTAACTAAAAAAATTAATTTACTGATGCACTCCCTCCCCCGTATAGAAGTCATTAATCTCGATTTAAGATTTATATGTATTTACTACTATTTTATACTAATTGTTTTTAATTTGTGTTTAGGACGAGATAGTATATATGTTTTATCGTAGAAAATTAGTCGGATCATCAAAATCTTAGATATATGCACTTTTTTTAGATTAACGTGAGTGTCTGAGTCAGTTTGCGTGCATCAATTAATCTCATGGGCCCTGAAGTTATTGACCATGTAAGCCTCTAGTGATCTTGAGAGGACTCAAACTCGTGAACATTAAAAGCAAACCCAAGACCTAACTAGTTGAGGTACTCCTCAAGGTTCTTAGATATATACACTCATACACAATACCCAGAAATTATAATATATTACTTCAAAAAGTAAATTCAATTTATTAAATGACTGGATCCATGTATTAATTACAGTGATAAAAAAACAAAAAACAAAAACCGAATTGGAGACTTAAGAATCCCTTTTTGGAGTAGAGGCTTGGTGCTGTTAAATGCGTTTTTAGTATTTTTCTTGAGTACAGCTCACAATTTAATTATACCACAACTTGATGGAAGAAGGTGGTTGATGTGAAGTAGCAATATTGATCACTTAAGAACCCTATCGAGCAGGTACTCTGAGTTTGTCCAAAGTAGACTTTTTTTAGGGAGGATATATCCAAATAATATTGACAAGCTGGCTAATAAGGTTAAATGCATAGCTCAACATCTCCTCCATATCATAGATCATCAATTTCAAAAGCACACATGCATTATTTATCAAAAGTTAAATGCAAATAATCCAGCTGGTTTCTTCTACAAATCTTATCAAAGATATCTTTTTGTAATATATAGGCATATAGGCCCTAGGCCCAGGATTTGGGGGGGGCAAAAAAAAAGAGAAGAAGAAGAAGAAGAAAGAAGCATCGATCATGAGGAGTTCCTTATTTTTCTGCCCCTCGAAGGATATTTTAGGTTACAGGGACCACTAAGAATGGGCAACATTAATGAGTGCTTTAATGTCGTATATACTCAATTTGTAAAATCATAATGATAGAGAACAGGATTTTTGCAGTGCAGAAATTCTAAATTCATGCACATATTCAAAAACTGATAGTGATCCATGTACCGGTCAATATTACGGAGAAATGAAGTGGGGCTGGTCTGATATCAGACTGCCGATATCCCAAAACGTTAGAGGGGTGTACGTACCGTGTATCTGTCTATAGCTATCTATTAGCTGCCTGTAGAGCCTTCTAATCAAAATTAAACCAGCTTCAATGAATACTAGGGCTAGCTGTTGCTTTCTTCCTTTCTCTCTTTTTTTGACAAAGGGTTGTGCATCCAATGACAAACGTTTTAGTGACCAATTCTATGCTAACATTCATTTATCGGAAAGCAACGTCAATGAGCATGCATCTGATCAATGTAGAGCTAGCTAGCAATTAGCAAACAGGCTAGGTTTCATGTGAGATATTTTTCCAAGAATTATTAGAAAGATGTTAATTACGTGTAATATTAAAAAAGCAACACAGCTTTATACATTCTGCTCGGGGAAGTGGAAACGATATATTCTATTCTTGTAATATTAAGAAGATCAGTCAATTTATTAGCACCTGCATCTTTTCAGAATGACAAGAAGAAAAGTTGAAAGTGGATTCTTTAACATAACATGTTCGGGGTGGGGGTCTCCTCTTCTTTAGAATATTGATTAAAGAAGAGAATTTAACGAGAACCAAGCGTTTCCACTCCCATTTAGTATATGCTTTCTGATTTCTCTGAGAGATTTGCTTTAAGAGCCACTTAATTAGTGATCAGGAGTACCATCTCCACCAAAAACGTTGGAAACATTGTTTTTTGTTTTAACAAAACCGATTTTTGGGAACATAATCACAACCACCACGACAATTATGAAATGCTTTGTTTCAGAATCTGAGAAGGTGGCAGCATCATAAGTGAATTTGAAGTTGATTTATGCTGGGGAATAAATTAATTAAAATATCTGCTTGCATCTATATATATGTACTGCTAGAACATTGCTTCATGCCGATCCAAGATATATAATGATATAGGATCGATGCTTGCTCCCTTACTAGTTTAAGAAGTTTGATTCATCTTAATTCAGCCTTATGTAACTATAGTTTCCTGTCATTAGTTTTGAAGTGACACATATATGACCCATGCATGCATGGAAAGAAAAAATAATGCTCAATTGCTCATCATAAAAGTGTGATGCTTTTACCTTTGAATGGCATTTTGCAGTCAAGATACCTAAATAGTTAATTTTCACTATCAAAACCAGCCAAGTGCCTTTCAATTCAGTTCTTATATATATAAACCATCTAGAACCGAATTATTATCATTTTTACAATAATGATAATAATTCCTTTTCGGACATTGAGGACAATATGTCCAACTTGGTGGTGAACTTAAGAGGCACAAATGTTGTTTAGTTGTGCGTTGGGCTTCTCTTCTAGGCTTGGATCATGATAAAATGTTATCAGAGAAGAAAATCCTGGTCAGTGTTGGAAGTGATACCTTATTTATTTTTGGGTTTTAAAAATATTTGTGAAAAAATTTAAATTTTTTTTAAATTAATATATTTTTGATATTTTTAGATTATTTTGATACGTTGATATCAAAAATAATTTTTAAAAAATAAAAAATATCATTTTAATATATTTATAAATAAAAAATATTTTAAAAAATAACCATATTTAATCTACTAGATATTCCTATTTACCATGCGAGGCAAAGTATTACATCTTTGAAGAAGACGGGAGTCACCTTTCCGAACTTGTAAGAGACACTTTTAGAATTCTAGCCTGTTAAGGAGTCAGTCTTGGGAACTATGAGTATGGTAATTCTAGCCCTAATTACCATGCGAGGCAAAGTATTACACCTTTGAATAAGACGGGAGCTACCTTTCCGAACTTGTAAGAGCCACTTTTAGAATTCTAGCCTGTTAAGGAGTCAGTCTTGGGAACTATTATTATGGCGCGACGAGACGTTGCACATTTGAGGAGGGAGAATGTGATACCCCCGTATACCATGTTGATAGATTATATTAGAAAATATAAAGAATTATTTATACTATTTTAGTAAGATTTTAGATTGAGAAAATTTAATAATAACTGATGTAATTTTTTTCAAATTGAAAATCCATCATAGAATTCAATCCCATCACCTCTAAAACCTATAAATTTAAGCAAGTGTACTCGTTTTTTTTTTTTAATTTGAAGCAAGTTTTGTGGGAGTTGATTATTTTTTGTTATAATATTAGTCCCTGGGAATTATAACTTTTGGTGTAAATACCAGCTGAATTAATTGATGGGATTTGCAGGCATGACTAGTGGTCCACTAGAAGGACGAAAGGGAAATTCTCGTAAAAGAGGATAGGAGGGGTAGTTTGAACCATAACTTTTCAAGTTCTTATCCCACTCCCGAGAACGTTCAGCTGAATCGCATCATTATGAGTATTTTTTATACTTTTATCAAACATATTGAATATTTTAATCTTCAGTCAATTTTTATCTTTGTTCTTGACATTTTTATACTAATCCTTCACGCTTAGTTTCTCGTTTTTAACCTGAAACAAACTTGAATGTGGAATTATTAGTCAGAAGAGAAATGCATGAACCATAAACAGTAATTTTGTGATTGATTCCTCTGATTAGTCTCCAATATCATTTTATATAATGGTTGCATAGTGACTCCATTACGAGCTACATGCCAATCAACTTGTGGATAAAAACATAAAATGCAAATCTTGAAGGTGTAACTTAATTAATTAGATTTTAAGTTTGTTTTATAGAAATCACATGTTCGAGTCTCACAAATCTCAAGATCATTGGAGATTTAGATGATTGTTAATTTCAGGACATGTAAAATTAATCAAGATACACGTAAGTTAATCCAATACTTATATTAATAAATAAATAAATAACACAGAATGCAATACCATGGTGATGAAATTAAAGAATCGGTGCCAAGAGACTCAAGGAAGCAGTAAACTCCTGTCTCCGCCCTCAATAGCAAGTTGTTTAAGTGCCTTTACAGGTGATGACTTGGCTCCGGATTAGATTATATGCTTGTTGACTAAAATAAACATCTGCGTCGGCTAAGATTCATACCTCAAAATAGTAAAAGAAAAACTAATCCGACAATAAAGAAATCAACAAATGACATGACTTCTTGAAGTCACCGCTCTACGTCGACGTACACCTGTTTTTGGTACTTTTAACACTCTGTTTTAGTCAAAATCAAAAGTGAAAAACGAAGGATGATGGGTTCTCCGGTAGAATACATTGAAAGAGGTAAAGATCATTCCCATCCCACTTTAGCAGGTAAGCCAGCTTTATTTCCAATGACGTCTTTCGTATATTGTGGATTTATCTAGATTAAAATTTTCCAACACCACGCAACCTTTAGCTCCTAGAGAAAAGGAAATAATAGACCTTTGATGCTGGTGTGAATAAGGGTTCTTCTGTTTTTTGCTCGAATTTATAATAATAATAAAAAGAAGAAGCTTGTACAGGACTCTTTTAAAATCATGATCAGACCATTAATCTTGCAAGAATAATAATAAAAAATAAATGTTTTTGATATTTTTAGAAACAAGAAATTAATTTGATCAGTTTTGTTTTTTTTAAAAAAAACTTTAGAGAAAAAAAGGTGAACGGACATTACCGTCCTTTCCGTAAGATTTTGTATTCTATCATAGCATGTTGAAAAGAAAAAGGGAACACAAAGCGGAAGTCATGGAGCACAAAACATTAAAGACAAATTGAGATATGTACATCTGGGTCCCTCCTGTAAAGTTAGCCCCATACCCCCACACGAATAAATTTATTTTGCAATTGTGAAAAATTATTTGATAATTAATTGTGCACCGAAAATGTCCATTTTTCAATGGTTTTTATTAAAAAAGAAGAAGAAGAAAAAGAAAAGGAAAAGGAAAACATGTGGGAGCTAGCATTGTCATAATGCTGCTTGCTAGTGCTAGAGCCATGTAGATACTTGATAAATTATGTTGCCATTGACGGGCTATCAAGTTTATGAATTAAGAACACATGCTAGCCCACATCATCGTTAGACTAATCTCGAAAGCATTGAGGGAGGGTGCTTTAGCAAGTGGTAGCTCCTACTCCTACTCTAATTGTAATTCTAGCCCGTGACTAAAGGATTGTTTATCTTATTTTTGGATAAGTGATTGGCACCAAATCCGTTGGTGAGCATGATGAAGGCTGTTTAATTTTCCAATTTGTTTTCACTGTAGACGAGAATTAGCATTAAAAATATAGAATAAAGTATGTTAAAAGCACAGTCCAATAATTAGAAAACCAGCTTTGTTTAAAGGATGGAATGATGAGACCAATCCCATTTCGAAGTGGGAAATTTAAGGCCAATATTGCAGCATCAATATCAGAGGCATCAAGAACTATGAGATCATCGTGCGGTCTTGGACCACACAGAAATACCAGGAAACTCCACCTAGGTGGCCTGGTATAGAGATACACCACTTCTAGTCATTTATGCGAGCCATCGTTTGATTTTGATGTATCCTCTGACCTTATTTTGAATCTTATACCGTGCTAGCTAGTACTAGAGTTTTTCTAAAAAAATGGTAGGACTACGTAAGGGAAGACTATGAAACACCGCATTGTTTGAAAATTCATCTCTCCAACAATGTATGATGATATTGCGTTCTATGTATGAATTGACAATAGCTTCCGTCTGATACACAAAGCTGTGAATAATAATAATAAGCAGGAGTTAACATCATAGAATCCTTGATGAAAGATGAAGATGGACTTTTCTTTTTGTTTTTTTTTTTTTGGAACAGCAAGAGATGGACATTTTCTAATTCTTGTTTTCATTACAAAGGAAAAGAAACAGAGAAAAAAAGATGGGACTCTGATTAGCTGTGAAACTTTTGTTAACCATTTAATTCGCGTAGTTATACTGGTGGGTTTAATGTGTTTTTTATATAAAAAATTAAAAATATAGATTAAAAAATTTATACAAGCGAGATTAATATATTTCACAGTAAAAAATAAGATATCCATCCGATTTATACTTCAATAAAATAATATTTTTATTATGAAAAAAAGAAAAAGCATCAATGCCCCCAGCTTAATTTATGCTAGAATAAAACACCCATCCTATTTAGTGTTTTCTAGGCAAGAGGTAATAGATAATAATAGCTTTGCTTTTCATCTCATAGATAGGTTTGTTCGAGACCTCCGAGATCCAAAGACGATAAAATAATGGTAAGGCTTAGACAAAGGAGTCGTTTTGGGCCCAAAAGGGAAGTTCAAGCTTAAGTAGGCAACAAAGCATGTACTTTGTTCAAAGGTGGTGCGCAGTGCTGTTATTAATATATACAGGCCCAAACAAGGTTTCAGGGTTGACCTTGCTAGATCCTCTCCCTCTACCTCTTTTAGTAGCTAGGGACCGACCACAGCTCTGGACACAGCAATACAGGCTACGCTGTCCTTAGAGTTCTGTGCTGTAATCTTTATTACCTACTTACCGTCCTAAATGTATATTATAATAATCTATATTACCTACTTACCTATCTATATCGGTCGGTTCTAGGGCCTTGTTTCCGTCCACTCAAAGCATCTTTTCGTCCTTTCGGTGGGTGAAACAAAGAAAAGGAAAATGGCCTGTAAAAATGCGTTCTCATAACAGTTGATTATGTCGAAAAAAATTCTTTCTTCTTTATAAATTTACTGATCTACACGTAGATTTGACGTTAATCCGATTATTAAAACACACGTTCTTCTCATGTACGCCTGCGGAGGGAAGAACAGTGAAAATGGTTTTGAATATAATGAAAGCTAAATGATTTTCCCTTCCCTGGACCTCTTTAAAGCAATGGTTTGATATAACAGATAGGAGGGTTATTGGGCAGGCAAATCCATTTGTAGGCTGGCTTTGTGCTGTTCTTAACAATCTTATCCACCACGACCAAGGGATTGAACCTCTTCCCTACCTCTGGAAGTAGCGCATTTCACGGATCCTACTCTTCCAAAAGAGAGATGATAGCGAACGGATCCGATAATGGCCAGATACCATCCCCAACAACATTAGACCAAACAAGAACTGAGAACTTCGGATCATCACCGGACACAAAGATTGCAAGACAACGCCTGCAGAAGCACAAATAGTGAAACAATCAACCTCCAAGCCAAACTGATCCTCAGAGTCTGATTAATTCTTGTTGACAGTCAAATTGGCAATCCGTTGAGATTACAAAGGATACCAGCACTCCCAGGTCAAAATCTGCAGAAAGCGGTAACACAAAGATAACAGCAAAAACCACTAGCTTTCTCCGCCTATAAGAAAATGCTGCCGCCTCAACTTTTTCTCAATTTGAGATGGCTACCGTCACAAATATATTTCTCAACCTCAACTCCTTCCGTCAAAATCAACATGGAATTAGGGATAACCATACTTTCTTACCTCCATTTTCCAAGAATTTATTCAATATACTAGCGTGTTTGTATTAGTGTACGAGTGCGTGTGTTTGTGTGAGAGAGCTAAATTTTGCACCAAGATGCTTAAGTATATACAAATTAAAAAATTATATTCCCATTCATGTATGCTGAGATAATAATTTAACATGCTTCAATGCTCGCTCCACGGGAGAAAAAAAATGAGCAAATGCCCTTAATATCTAAGTGGTCAAAATAACAATCAGCTAGGACATGCACCATTAGCATCACCATTCTATAACTTCTCAAAGAGTATTAGGTTGGTGTGCAGTGTACACAAAGAACAGGGTTGAAAGCATTAGGTTTAAGACCAAGAAAGATGAAGGATGAGTAGGAGGTGCCAGTGGACTATAGAACAAAGGATTATTGTAGGTACTGACAATGATTCTCAAAAACAGCATAACATAATGTTGTATGATGATGAGATAAAATGCAATAGAAAAAAGAACACAGGGAAAGGCTACTCTTAAAGGTCAAAGCACCCTATCGGAAATGAATCAAATCTCCCCTAACTTCATGTTGCCACGAGTTTAGTAAGTTACCAGATACAAGGTACATATATACATTAAGAACATTCCTCTTGGATAAACAACACGTTTTCTGCATTTAGGAATCTTCCAATAAAATGAGGTTATTCAAAGCTGAACATATACAGATGAATCGCGAAAGAATGGTGATGTGATGTGGAGAGGAAGAGTGCAAACCCACTGATGAAAGCGAGAAGGTGGTATGAAGAAGAGGAAAACAACAATCACTGAGCAGCGCATAAACTTGTATGAAGTTGCAGGCAACAACAAAGTCAAGCACTACAGCAGCATTATTCACTAAGGATGAGCAGATGAAAACAAAACAAACACTCTTTCTCAGATCATCTCAACATCCATATTGCTTTGGCTGTCAGCGCCACTACAACATCTATATCAGCATTGCTCTGCTTTTCTTTGACTGAGCGCACAACCAGCTACTAGTTTGCTTCTCTTCAAAACTAACCTTTCATGGCTCGCGAGGCACAAAGGGCATTCAGAAAGAGACAAATGGAAGGAAAGAAGAAATATCAGAAGCCTTATATAATGCATCAAACAGTTGATTTGATCACTCAAACTTCTAGCACAAAGTTAATGATCGACTTCCTTCTCCCTTCCCCTCTCAGCAAGCACAGGTCTCAAAAAGAAATAGGAATTTAGCTCCAACTCCTCCATTAAGAGAGGGGATAATGAGGCAGGCCTTTGAACTAGACAAATATTTGACACGTTCATTTCGCCCTTCACATTGCAGCCGCCTCATTTGTTGTTCAAGTTTGAAACCAACTAGATCAATGGAAAGGGTGTAGGATGCCACTAACAATCAAGAACATCAGGCCCTAGAGTTGCCAAACTAATTAAAAGTAATCCAAGCATCAAAATACACGCACAGAGAGTAAATCAAAACGACTCAACTCAAACCGAAAACCTGAACCTGTAATAATGTAGAGTTATATCACAGGACTTGCTTAGTAGTTGAACTCAATCAAACTCATGTACATACAGAATAATTATCATAATTCCACTAAAATTAACCATCATATAGATGCAGCAAAGCAGATAAAAGTAGATTTTATTCCTTCCAATAAAATGTTGAAATCTCGAGCAGGAGCACCCAGATTAACCATAGATTATACATATATAAACCCGTGGAATGACAAACTAAACACGGTAAATAACTCCTCACCAAACCACAATTTAACATCCGTAATCAGCACGATAATCACTATAATCGTCACGCGTAGCGAGATCATTCTCCACTTTCTCTGCGATTTTCTCATCCTCGTGTTTCAATCCCTCTTCCAATGCAAGTCCACCTAGAGCCCCAGCAACGGCACCCACAGCCAATCCCGTTCCAAACCCCATACTCTTCCCTCCTTTATGCCTCTCCCTCTGAGTATCATAACTACCATAATCAACCGGCGCAGAGGGCCCACTGCCGTAACTACCCATCGTCCGATCCAAAAAGGGCCTTGGCTGCGTGGGTGGCGGCGGCGCAGAGGATTGATATCCTGGATAATACGGAGGAGGGTAGGCGTCGTGGTAGGGACCATAATGCGGTGCGGGTGGGGGAGGGGGAGAAAGCGACGCTGGAAGCGCCATAGACAGGCGCCTATAGTCAGGAGGTGGTGGTATGGCGGCGCCACTGTAATAATAGCTCTGTGGAGCGGTAATTCCGTAAACTGGCTGCGGCGGTGGATGAGGAGAAAACGGTCTTTCTCGCACACCGAGTTTGATTCTGATTTTACCCTGAGGGCGACCAGAGGGTCGGGTCAGTTCAAGAGTTCGGACCCGGTTTGAGTCATCGGGGTCGGATAAATCTTTTAATGCGACCCGGAGAGTGCCAACGAGGGGTTTGGGGGTTTCGCTTGGCTTGGAATGGAAGATTTCTAGGGTAAGGAAGGAGTCGCGAAGAGCGAAGGTGAGAGGGAGCGTGAATCGCTCGTTCCAGACGGGTCGGGTCGAACCGGATTCGTCGGATTTTGTTGAGAGTCTTCGGCTCGGGTCGACCCAGAAGACTGCGTATGGTTTGAGGTCTCCAGTTTTCCAGTTTACGTTTTTGAGGTGTTTTGCAGAGATTATTGTGAGGTCGAGATCGAGAGGTACTGGGGGAGTAGGGCGAGAGGTGGCCATTGTTGGTGATGCTAACGTGCGCTGCGAGTATTGGATATGGTGAGAGGGAAGAGGAAAGGAAAACTACGGAGGACTTTTACGCGTGGAAAAACATTATCTTGGCCCTTGTATTTGTATTAGGAGGTCAGTTCAGACCCTGCGTCTTTATTTTTGTTATTACAGACAACTTTGAGTTAATAGATGTAAAATTAACCTTTTCCAATGTTTGTAAACCTGTGGTGGTCTAAATTTTGATCTAAACATTTATGTTAATTTTATTTTTTTTATAAATTAAAATAATATTATTTTGATAAAAAATTAAAAAATAATCAATAATTTAGAACTAGGTTTTTGACTGAATTGGCTAAATTTTTAACTACCCCTATTTTTTTATAAACCCTAACCAGTTCTAGTTTCGGGTTTCAGATCAACCCACCAAGCCGGACCGGGTTTTTAACTAGGAAAAGTTTACATTTTTCCCCTGTTCCATAAAACAATTTTGTCGGGTCATTTTATCTACTTACCTCGTCTCACTTGTCCTCTTTTCTTCAACAAACCTTTAATTTTTTATTTTGTTTACTCCATAGATGACAATAGTTACACTTTATTCTCGTCCTTGATTTTCTTTTTCATTTTAGCGTGTCCTGGAAAGTTTATGATAAATGACTTCTCCAATAAACTATCGAAATTGCTTACTTAAAAATATAAAAATATGAATTGGAGTATGGACACAAATATCATAAAAAAAAAAAAAAAAAGTAGACGAGGAGAAGTTATCAAAACATTCCACGTATTTTTTTATTAATAAAAAATAATCTAATTGAAATCCATGATCTGATACACCTAAACTAAAATAACCAATATTTATTAATTTTGAAATATTGAAGATTATTAACTACTTGATTAAATACTAGTTAATTACTATGTATAAAACAAACAAAAAAATGCTGGAAACAAAAGGTAAAAAAAAAAATCGAAGCACAAAATCGAGCTTAGAGACAGAGTATTGAGAATAATCTCAATGTTTTTCTTATATTCTTTTATATCAAACAGATATGTTTTTTTTTTAATAAAAATCGATCCAAATTAAAAATAATAATTCTTAATATTTATATAGCTATAAATATAGATATAGATATAGATATAGATATAACTTATTTCTATTTCAAAGAATACAAATTCAATAACTTGCTACAGCTAAGGATCTTATCTTCCTCGTTATTAGGCTCCTGATCTGCCGCTAAGATTTCTCTTATCTTCCTGATATTCTGCCTGGATTTTAGTAACGGTAACTTGATTCTCTACAGTATCCATGCCACAAACATTATGTATATAAATTAAAACCGTAATAACCAATTAGATGGTGGCCCAATAATAAAAACTTGAAACTAAGAGATTTGTTTTCTCTGTGGTTTCAAGTTCAAGCCATGTGGTTATTCATATGATGACCACTAGATGCTTATATAATCGTTAATTTCAAGACCCGTGGGATTAGTCAAGGTATGCGCAAACTGGCCCGAACATCCACATTAAACTTAAAAAAATAAAAAACCTTATCGCAACGTGAATCGTCTTGAATAATTCGACTGAACGCAAAAAAACAACATTACACACCAATAATTGCTTATAAGTTCAAATCTAGTGTGTACTTCTACAGCCTATAAAATTATTGCCAATAAATTCAATCTAAAGTTCCAGTATGCCTCAACAGGGATGCACAGTCGAGTTCTTGACCGTGGGTTGCTTTTTTCTTTCTTTCTTTCTTTCTTTCTCTCTGGCTTTTATACTCTTGTTCTTTAAAGGGTGTTTGGTTTTTATGATTCAATTGTTTTTTTAAAAAAAAATTAAATTTTATTTTTTAAAAATATTAAATTAATACTTTTTTTTAGATATTTTTAAATAATAAAAAAAATTATTTTAATTAATTTTTAATTAAAATTTATTTTTGCAAAACCATATTGCACGAGTTATCAAACACATTTATAGCCTAAAGTTATTTTTTAAAATACTTTTCGTTTGAAAATATATTAAAATAATATTTTTTTAAATTTTTTAATATTAATATAAAAACACTAAAAAATTAAGTTTTTTTTTAAAAAAAACAATCTTGTAACACGTTCGGAATTTACTTGCAACACGTTCTCCTCATTCTTGCACTTTCCAATCCACACGAGTGTAAGTTATTTCATGTTAAATATGACAGTTTACACGTATCTCGACTAATGTTACAAGTCCTGAAGTTAATGATCATATAAGCCTCCAGTAGCCCTGAAGTTTGCAAAACTTGAACTGGTAATTTCTAAAGAGCAAACCTAGAATCTGACCAATTGAGTTACACTACACCCCTCAGGGTTCCCTTGTTTATTGTTAACAGTCCATTAATTGGCAATGGATGTGGACCAATACCGTGAGCCAATTTTAGATATATTGAATGTTTATTTTTGTATTTTAAAAATATATTTTAAAAAATAATC
>Ga0307517_10006009_pt1 | contig 18091 bp, 22 predicted proteins | sample 23_EM_MG_FD_194515 | JGI IMG/M metagenome (GOLD analysis project Ga0307517, IMG submission 194515) | Populus trichocarpa ectomycorrhiza microbial communities from riparian zone in the Pacific Northwest, United States - 23_EM | ecosystem: Host-associated > Plants > Roots > Unclassified | place... | reverse complement strand
CGGACAACCAAAACGTGATCGGTGGGCTGCCACGGCCCGGAAGACTTCCGTTTGGACAACTTGACCTTTTCCAAATGCCCACAAGCCCCTCCTAGGTCAGTACTCTGTGAATCTCAGGCAGACAATTTAACTCCTACAGCTTTGTGCAAATTATTATATCAAATAATGAAATTCTTGCATCAACAGTGGACGCTGCGACAGTGCTAGCAAACCCACTGTCCTTTTGCAGCGAGTATTCTCGAATTCGGTTTATGGCCAATCCATGGCTCTAGATTGGTTGGCCTCGTTGCGGAGCCTAGAATGATTACAATCGCAAATCCTGGCCAACACCTGTTGCGTCACGACTCACCCCATCCATTCAGTGCCATGTTACCAACACAACAATATTCTTCACCATCTGCAACCGGCGGGATCCGCATACTGGAACCTCATGCCGAAGCCTCCCAGAAAAAACTCCTGGACGTGCCTGGACCTTTCTCCCCGACTTTCACCGCAGACCAGAGCCGAGGTTGGCCCATGCAAAGCATGGCCGTTGATGAACTTTCTGAGGATCCCCACCGTGATGAAGAAGTAAACACCCTAGATGTCGTGGGCGCCGTGAGCGACTTTGTGGGCACACTATTCACGTCCGCCTTTCTCCGTCCTATGAAGCATCTGGGTCTACATTTACTGACTCTTCGCTCAATATTAGAGCCTTAGAGGACCCGACCCTCCGTTCAATAGTGGCCTGGGGCCCCTCGCGTGACTGTTTTTTTGTCGTTGTACGTATTTTTTTTCTTATATTCATTCCGCCAACCGTTCATCGCAAACACCGTAGGACGTTGAAAAATGCGCAAATACTATTTTACCCCAGTTGTACAAACACCACAGCTTCGCGAGCTTTGTCAGACAACTCAACGAGTACGGTTTTAAAAAAGTAGCGAATGCGAGTGATGATGAGTGTGGAGAACAAGTAAGTTCGCCTTCGTCCTTTAAACTGGTGACTCCACATTCAGCAACTCTCTGTAGGCATGGTGTTTCAAGCACCCGTACTTCCATGCCGATAGGCCCCAGGATATGCCAGACGTAAAGCGCACAACGTCCCCTGACGAGAAGAATATTGTTGAGGGTGATGAAGGAACCTCGTCTGGCTCCTTGCCTTACAACTCGAACGATTCCTATTCCTCGTCCATGCCCCACGCCTTCTTACCCCGTGATAACTTAAGCCCATATCCTCCAAGCTCCAGGTCCAGTTCCGATGACCACAGCATCGGTTCCAAGCGGATTGTCAATGAAAACCGCTCGCACTCTGCGTCAGCGGCGTCACCCACGCGGGCCACTTTGTACTCAGAAATTCAAGCTTTGAAGTATGATGCAGAAAAGTCCAAAGCAAGAATAAAGGTCCTGGATGAGATGTCGGAGAGCATGCGCGCGGATCTGGAGGGTGCACGGGGAATGCTGGCGGAGCACGGTGATGTGTTGCGCACTCTGGTAGCCCAACGTTCGAAGATGGTATCGCAGGGGAATGTCCAAAATACTGGTGGTGGAGGACCACTAGCGCAATGAAAGAGACTCCATAATATCAAGGACTGCCTTAGTATGTACAGGTTAAATATCCGGTACTAGTATGAAGTGCTACTGGTTATTCCATTTGGTTTCTTTGCTTGGTTCTTCGTGCCTGGCCTTCATTATTCTACATGTCAATCTCATCCCGCTCCTTGCCCGCTCCAGACTGTCAAGCACTAATAAATCGATGGGTGACTCCTTGCCTCCTTTTCCATGCCAAAAGATTGGCCAGTCTCGATTGTCCTTCAACGGTAGTCATGTCGAAATTTGTGTACAAGAAACGGACTGTCCGCAAGGTTATCCTTCCACAACGTTCGCCCATCAGACCACCACCGGAAATCAGGCCAACGTCAACCTGCTGGGTCGGCTGCATCAGCTCCTTCCATCGCAAGAATAAACGGTCTTTATCATCGTTCCCCTTGTCCTCATCAATATCAGCGAACATCTTGACATCGAAAACTGTCCCAGCCCTATTCCCCATTGCCAGTAAAACCGGTGCCATGAACCCATTACGCTCTGTGCCACCCAGAACGAGCCTTTTCGCATTCTTGCATGTGCGAATCAAAGGGCCAAGAATAGGAGCAAAACGATCCTCGACTGGCAGCTCGACGTTGACATTGAGATGGAGTTCGGAACATTTTGTCAGTTTCATCAAATGCGCCATTCGCACCAGCAGAAAGAGCATTATATATCGGTCGTCGTCCTCGACCCGAGAATTTTTTACGTGCTTGGAGACAATTGTGGAAAACCTAAAAACCGGGTCGACATTGCCCACGTTGGGCGGCCAGACGACGAGGCTGACCTCGTACCGTTCCAAGGCGATTGTTACGCATTTGTCGGTCACGTCGAGTTGGGAGTGAACTGCGTAATGATACATGGCGTCGCGGACGGAATCATGGTGCTTGTCAATGCGCAAGTTCATGCATTGGATATCAAGAACGCAGCCGGGGTTGAAGGTGAACCGATCCAGAAACACAGCACAGTCACGGCATGTCGCGTCGAGGAATAAATATTTCAACCGCGGCACTTGTAAATTATGAGAATGGGCAGTTCGATTTGGCACAAATTTAGTGAATTCAACGGACAAGGAGAGATCTTCAAGTAGGGGCAGAGACCTAAGAAGCTGAATACACCGTAAGAGCGTAAACCAGGTCTTGCCATCACGAAGGCCTATTATCTTGAAATGAGTTACGCGGCTGGATAGGGAGAAGTAGGGGACATAGTTTCGGTTGAATTCATATTGCACACGTGTAAGTTTGGGCACAGACGTGGGGAAGACGGTTTTGGAATCGGATAGAACCACCCTCGAGTTCAACGTATGATCGAATGGAGCCATCTTCAGCGATGCCAAAAGAGGAGCAGAGCCATGGGCAAGCGCTTTTCTGAAGCTCGCGGTGGAACCGTAGTTTTCCAACCGTAAATCGAGGACTTCAATCCGGGGTAGTATTGTCGTGAGGATCAATGCCATGTTCTGGTCCCATTCTTCGTCCCATCCGCTACCAACCCACAATCTCAGTGTTATGGGTACATCGCGCGTCCGTTTTATCATGTATTTGATCCATTCGATGTTTTTTTTCCTCTCCCAGCAATTAACTAGCATGATCTGGCTCCAAAGGCTGGAGTTTTTGAGAGCAATGTCGCGCCAAAAGGATGAAACATGTGAGACGATGCGAGAAGGCTCCAGTGGGTCGTATGGTCTATATGGGTTGTGCTCCGATATGGCATCTGATGCAAGAAGGACAAATACTGCATCAAGGAGCTCAGAAGGGAGTCGCGAAATGGGAGGCCTCTGAGCCTGCCTCATAGTACTGAGAAAGAGAGATGAATCGTGATCATGAATCTCCCCCATCTCAAAACATTTGTTTGTCAGGACAAACAAACAAGTGCATCTCACGTTTTAAATTTTTCCTTGTCGAGTGTTCTATTGTGCAGCAGAAATGACCTCATCGTCAACTTCCCCGGATCTCGACCAGGAAATGGAGAACTCGTAGAATACAGGGAAGCGATGTCAGCAAGTACCAACTCTCTTTGATTATCAGTTTGGCATATTCAGCAAGGATCGAACTTTGAAGGCTATTGGCCAAAAATTCACGCCCGATCCCCTCACTGGTGAAGTAGAATTCACTGATATCATTCGGTAACGATACATATGTTCGAAATTAATCTCACAACTGACGCCACCACCCCCAACAGATATGTCGATACTCATGTTGACGATCCTGATGTGCAACGCTTCTTCAGCATGTCCGAAAAGCGCAGCGAACGCAAGAAACAAAGGCGGGTCCAGGACCTAGCCAACTTTGATATCAACCAGCTTCGTGTCTTCCCAGGCACATCGTGGTTAATCTCACTCGAATACGCGGGGTTGACGACAGACGAACGTCAGGACGACAAATGGGATATACCCAAGCCCAAAAGTAAGGTGGAACCAAAGGGAGAACCTCAACCGCGATTCCAGTTGTTTTGCTACATCCGCGAAGGGCCCGGTACCGATGGAGGAGACAATTCGAGGCATGTGGATGAATTTATCGGGCTGCCCACGTCAAAGCAAATCGAAGAGTGAGCCGATTCCTGCAGAATAATACTAGTTCACTCATCGATCATTCCTTGCTTTCAGTTTCGTAAAGATTTCCATGGCCTCTCCTGCGGAATGCTACCAACCAAGCATCCCTTCACTTCTCGGTTTCGGTCACAACCTAACTCAACACGAAACCTCCCTCAAACCCTTCCTTGATTCCCTCCCATGGAACTGCCGCTACATCTTCGAACCCACTGAGCTTAAAAACAGAATGAGCGACCAACGCTATGAAATTGGCAAGCACGGTTTCCGCCGATACATCGAACACGCCACAGCTATCAAAGATGTTGGGAACGCTGCCTACTCGCGTAACGATCCAGCTGAAGCTATAACACAATATGCCCAGGCCATCGAGGACCTGGAAAAGCTTCTTTTAAAGTCGATCTCTGAAGAGGAGGAAAGAGACCGCGAAACCAGGGCCCTTGTCGCTGTGTGCTGGGCCAACAGCTCTGCCGCGAAAATGTTGGAGGTTCCAGGGAACGAGACGGACCTAGAGGACGCAAGATTGCATGCGGAAAATGCTATCAGCTCTGATCCAGGATATGCGAAGGGGTAGATCGAATCTCTTTTACGTTGCAGTACCACCGTGCTGATCGTTCAACAGATACATTCGTTTATGCCATGCGCACGAACGCCTGGGAAATATCTCCAAGGCCAAAGATGCGCTTGTTCAAGGCCTGCGCCTGAAACCCCTCGAGAACCACTTCGGTCTTGCAGACCATCTCATTCTCCTGCAGACAGAGAAGAAAGGTCTCCCTCAGAGCAAAGTCGAATTTGAATTGTGGCTGAAGAACGTCCTAGTGGATGATCAAGAAAGTGCCGAGAGAATGCGAGACCTAAGTGGCGCTTGGAAGACGCGGTGTCGCATACATGGAAAGAGTGTCGGCGTTGACTTGTAAATGTAAGATGTGGACATGGCTTATGGTTTTTTTTTATGAATTTAAACGCACGTTGAGCCCAACGCACTATCTGAAAGGAACCCCTCGAGGTGACCTCATCTTGGACAATAGTCACGGGCCATTACGTTATATCGAATTACTTCTCGTGTACACTGACCAGGAACCATGGCGTCGTCGTCCTCGACTGACCGCGAACTCGAAATGGAGAAAGCTGAATTGGAGATGTCCATGCTCGTACGTCTTGGTAATTCCTTGGCTTGATCTCCGATTAAAGCACCATATCTGGACTACTCTCTGAAGGGGATTGGAATGGCTCTTAGGCCAGATCCACTATCTCGCAGAGTCGAATTCACAGATATCATCCAGTATGCAACTCATCCATATGCAGCATCTAAAACGCCTCAATAAGCTACATTAGCTACATCGGCAACCACCCCGACGATCCCAACGTCCAACGCTTCTTTAGTTTATCCTTAAAACGCGATGCTCGCGACAAAGAACGTCGTGCACAGGCGCTGGCCGATTTTGACGCTAAAAAACTTCGCATGATTCCTGGAACGTCATGGTATTTCGAGCTTGAATTCTCAGGGATGACGACGGATGAACGGCTCAGCGACAAATTGAATATCCCTAAATCACCAAGGAAGATACCGGAGGGACCGCCCCAGCAGACATTTCAGATCTTCTGCTATATTCGTGAGGGGCCTGGCACTCCAACTCACGGAGAAGAAAACTCAAGGTACGCAGAAGAATTTATCGGGTCGCCCACAGCGAAGCAGATTGAAGAGTGAGTGATTCCCAGAAGAAACAAGTAACCCTGGCGGATTGAATGACATCCTTCTAGCTACCTGAAGAAGTGCATGGCCTGTCCGCTAGAATCTTATCCACCACAAATCCCGGAAAATGTATGCTTCAGCTATAATTTGATCCAATACGAAGCAGCCCTTCGACCCTTCCTCTCTACCTTTCCAATACGATATATCTTCGAGCCCCTTGAGCTGAGGAATATGTTTCTCGAGGAAGGTTATGCAGAAGGAGCGCAGTTGTTCCGACGATCCATCGAAATCGCCACTTCTGTCAAAGAACAGGGGAACGAAGCGTTTGCAAATAATGATCGCGTCGCAGCTGTGGCGTTGTATGAAGCTGCCGTCGAAGATGTGGAAAAGCTCCTTTTAAAGGGCATGTCTCAGGAGGAAGATAGAAAACGCGAGGCAAAAGCGCTTTTGGCCGTGTGTTGGGCAAATTGTGCTGCCGCGAGAATGCTGGAGATCCCAGGCGACGAGTGGGATTTGGAGGGAGCGAAAGCCAATGGAGAAAGTGCGATAGCCGCCGATCCAGGATATGCGAAGGGGTGCGTCATGACTAGAGCCTGCGCTATGCTCGTGCGTATGTGACAATTGGACAGATACACCCGCCTATCTCGTGCTCATGAGCTTTTGGGAAACATGTCCGCGGCAAAAGATGCGCTTGCGCGTGGTCTTCGTCAGAAGGGCCTTGAGAATAATTTTGGGCTTGCCGATCATTTGATATTGCTGCAAACGGACAAGAAAGGTCTTTCACCAGAAAAGGATGAGTTCCGGAGGTGGTTGGAGAATATACAAATGGAAGACCTGGAGAGTGCTGAGCGAATGCAAGGTTTAGGTGGTGCTTGGAAGATGCGGTGCCGGATGCATGGGGTAAAAGTTGGCGTCGCCGTATAGGATTTCGAGGATGAGATGCGGTCCGGAGTTCGCAACTAAAATTTTGACTCATTTCCCATGCTACTTGCCCATGCACTTGGCTGAAGCCTGATGTCGATCGTGTGTTATTTGTTCAGGTTCTGTACGCTGCTGTTTGTCGACGACTGTGATTATGAAAATGAGGGAGATAGTGCCCTCACCAATATGGACTCACAACGGAAACGTGAAAGGAAAAAAAAATTCACCAATAACCTTAGACGCTTGCCTTTCAGTTTCCCTTCAACATCCAGACATTTATCGGAGCAACGACTGCAGGTACCTCCCAAACTTCAAATCCTCTCATGTCCTCATGAGCAGGCATGCCAGATATCAGAGATAACAAGTCGTCCACGCCTTGTTAACGGACCACTAAAACTGTCATCAATAAAAATGCACTTGAAAGAATTCAGTAAGCTCTCTATATGTGAAATCGAAAGAAATAAGCGCCCAGAAGTTATTTCCTTTTTGAGAAACGGTCCGCCTTTCCGCTTCCATCGATAGAGGTCCTTGCCCCCTACATGTATTACTGTATCCCCCTTGGCAGATCCATTCTCTTCTTTCAAGAATATCCAGTTTTTGGAGGGATGATAAGCATGCCACTAATATGTTGTTCAAGTTATGGTCAAACATGCACAGTGAGCTTCAATTGCAGGTGTACGGTGAACCAATTTACAAACAACTTCGCAAGAAAAACCTTCGCCAAAGAGTTAACAGGATTCTTCATGGCACAACACGAATTACCATGGGCCCTGGCTATGTCCTCACGGGGAGTGAGTGGATAAACTCTTCGATTTCCAAACAGTCACAATAAATGTAAAAAACAGGACGAAAGCCTTGGGGATTTGGGAAATCACTTGTACTCGACTGGGGAGAGCATGCGATCCGGCCATGCGAAAACAAGTGGAACTTCGTATTTGAAGTGGAAGAAATACAAAGTACAGGCGGGATATCAAGTACATCATGATGGGTTAGATTAGCAACTTCTCTCCTTCAAATGAACCCCTGCATTAGCAGGGATTGTCGTTAACCCGGGTATCCATCGGAGCATGTGACTCTTCTTCTCCTCCATGGTCTTTCCTTCAAGCGACACAGGAACAAGGACCTCCCATCTTCGAATAAGAAGGGCGAGGACGCAAACAGTCTCTGAAAGCGCAAACCGTTGGCCAATGCAATTTCGAGGGCCCAATGAAAACCCGGCGACTAGAATATGTCTATTGAGAAAAAATCAAAATCAAAATAACCAACAGCACGTACATGCTTCACGAGGCCAGCGATAACCTTTGGTGTCGATGAATCTTTCTGGTTTAAAATCCTCAACATCGTCTCCCCAAGCGAGCGCTTTGTAGAAAAGGAGCAAGCCCATCAGAAAAAATTAATCAGAAATTTTGTCATGGAGATAGCCTACGGTTCATATGAAGCCCCAGAACATCGAGTACGACAGCACTTCCTGCTTTAATCGGGACATCCACTTCTCGTAGTATCTTTAAGGAATGCTTGTCAAATATTTTTGCCTTCACGCAGGTATCTGTGGTGACGTGTTTTCCAAGGCGCATGGCGGGCGGAAACATGCGAATGGCTTCATGAATTACGGCGGTTGTGTACTCCTGAACGAACACGGGATCCATAAGCACCCACAATAATGGAACAAACTCCTCTTGACTGTTCCTTACCAAGTTCGTAATCGATTCTTTAAATGTCTACGCCAACCGTACTTCGGCGTCAGTCAGGATAAATAAAATAAAAGAGGAATCCTCCCCACCGTGAAGGAATCCAATGTCGGAGCACCATTGGGCCAAAGGTTGGTTATTTCTTGTAGAACCTTCCATTGTTTATCTGGATGGAGTGCGAGAAGTAAGGCGGCAAAACACAAAGTGTGCGCTGATGTTTCTATTGGGAATGTTTTTGGGAATGTTTGAATAAATATTAGCTCAAGTATCCACCACATACCATGCCCTGCGAGGAAGAAAACCTTAAAGCAAATTCTTGAATTCTAGACCTGTTTGGCTGAAAGGTTTTTGGAACGTACAAACGTATCGCTCAGGAGCTCCTCATCAGTCAGCGTTCTTGGCTTCTCGCCGGCAACATTATCCTCGTCATAGACCATATTTGCCTCCACCAAGTTTGCTAGGAGCCCATATTCTATTCCCTTTTCTTTTGACTTTCCTTGCGAACTTGAACCTGGGTACGCAATATTTGGCTTCGCTCCTGGAGTACCTGCTGCCCGGGCGTCAGACACGATTTCGAGCATATGCTTACGCAGCGACTCAAAGGCGTTTGTCGTATTATTTAGGGCCGAAGTCAGCCAAGGAATATGGATCTTCTGAGAAAGGGTGTAGACGCGTGTAGGTGTGAATGCCTTTAAAAAAGGTAAGAGATAGTGGTTTTAATGGCTTTCGTGAAGTTCATCGAATGATAAGAAACCAATTCGGAGTCGCTGGAGGCGGAAGTCCAGGTGGTGCGCCTGCCAAATGCTGCTGATGCTATGACCAATAGGGTGACGTTCGTGAAAGCTGGTAAGAGGTTGATCTCCTTGCCATCTATTTTACCAGCCAGCTCAGCATCAAACCATTCATTCACGACGCGAATGCTCTCTTCCCAGACAACGTTCGTGTTTTTCTGGTAAATATATATTCTTTTAAATTTTGTTATGATTCGAGTAAGAAGATATCTTCACCTCATTGAAGGCAGAGCGAGCGATGTCTCGATGCCGCTTCCATTCTGCCCCTTCTGTTCCAAGAATGTTATGACCGTATATATTAAGAGTCTCATACTAGAAGACAAGGTTGATAAAAACCACGCTTCGACAGGTGAAAGTTATCTCACGGCTTCAACATCTTTGATGAACGTTGGACGTTCCAAAGATGCGACTCGGAACACGTCGGGATCTGCCGTCCAGACGACAGACCTCGAGTCCCACAATACGACTGAAGACAAACATGTACTTCCATACTTCCGATACTCTGCAAAGAAAAGCTGTTCAATTATTCAGACCCAATGGGGGTAGACTACGTACGTGCAAATTTGCCAAAATAATACCCTATCATTCCTTTGAATGGGAAGATGGGTCCACCCACAAGGGCCTCATTCCGGAATGGATGTAATAGCAGGATTCCCTTTCCCGGGCAATTTCTTTTGTGAAGATTCGTCGTCAGCTTCGTCCAAATCAAGGATGATAAGCAACCGCACCCCAAAGATTTCAAAGCAGACCTCAAAGAATTAGATTTTGCAATGAGCAAGTTCACAATCCAAGCAGCACCCAGTCCCACTACAAGCTGAACCAACGATACATGATGTGCAAGCATGCCAGATTTCGCAGGAGTGATGAAGCCAACGGGTATTATAGCGCTCTTGAGCCTACAACAGGGATGAAGGAAGAAGTTGAAGGGAGAGCTCGAAATACTCAGGAGTCGTGGATACAACATCGCCGGCCCGAGCCTGGCAATGATATCGAACCGTGGTTCACTGGTCTGGAGGCTATGGCCTTGCTGCCTTGCATGAAGCTAACATCAAAGAAGCGGGAATGTCGCATGAGGAACTCAGGAAGATAGACAACATGAAGCAAAGGTGTTTATGCTGAAAAGATTGCGCTGCCGCGGGTCAACGGAAGCATTCCAGAAAGCCATCGAAAACCTTGCATTCGCGCAAATAGCCTTGCTCGTGTGAGGCCCTGGCGATACGGTTCTGATGGGGAATGTGTGGATAAGCTCTCCGATTTCCAGACAGTTACGATAAATGTGGGACAACAGTAGGAAAGCTTTGGGGATTTGGGAACCCAAGGCTTTCCCTAGGAAGAGCATGCGATCGGGTCATGCGAAGACAAGTGGAACTAAAAGTGAGAAAATACAAGGTACAGGTGGGATATCAAGTGCATGCACTTTGCGCATGCAGCATGATCCATATTAGCGACTTCTCTCCTTCAAACGAACCCCCGCATTAGCAGGGATTATTGTTGGCCCTGGTATCCAGCCGAGCATACGGCTCTTCTTCTCCTCCATGGTCTTTCCTTCAAGCGATGCAGGAACTAGAACCTCCCATTTACGAATGAGAAGGGCGAGGACGCAAACAGTCTCTGAAAGCGCAAACCGTTGGCCAATGCAATTTCGAGGGCCAAATGAAAACCCAGCGACTAGAAGGAGTCTATTTTTAAAAAAAAAATCAAAATCAAGATAAATAACAGCACATACACCCTTCACGAGGCCAGCGATAACCTTCGGTGTCGATGAATCTCTCCGGTTTAAAATCCTCAACATCATCTCCCCAGACGAGCGCTGTTTAGGAAAGGAAAAAAATCGTAAGTGGCAATCCGAAGGCTCGTAGAGCAGATAACCTACGGTTCATATGAAGTCCCAGAACATCCAGTACAACAACACTCCCTGCTTTGATCGGGATGTCCACTTCCCGTAGTACCTTCAAGGAATGATTGTCAAATATTTTTGTCTTCACATGGGTATCTGCGGCGACTTCTTTTCCGAGGCGCATGACGGGCGGAAACATGCGAATGGCTTCGTAAATTACGGCGGCTGTGTATTCCTGAACAAAAATGGAGCTGCATAAGCGTCGAAAATAATTGAACTAACGTTTCTGGAGTCTTCCTCACCAGCTTCGTAATTGACTCTTTAAATGTCTACTCAAAATACTCCAACATCAGGGCAAATATATTAGAAAGGAGCCTTCCCCACCGTGAAGGAATCCGAAGTTGGAGCACCGTCAGGCCAAAGGTCGGTCACTTCTCGCAAAACCTTGGCTTGCTTATCTGGGTAGAGCGCGAGAAGTAAGGCGGCAAAACAAAGAGAGTGTGCTGAAGTCTCTATCGGCGATATTTGAGCAGCTGAAGTCAGCTCAAGTATCCACCACGTACCATGTCCTGCAAGTAAGAAAACCTGAAAATAAACTGTTTAATGGTGTTTTCGGCTGAGAAGGTTTTGGAACGTACAAATGTATCGCTCAGCAATTCTTCCTCAGTCAGCGTCCTGCTTTTCTTGCCGATAAAATTATCCTCGCCGTAGACCGTGTTTGCCTCCACCAAGTTCGCCAGAAGCCCAGAATTTATTTTATATCCTGTTGTCCCCTGCCAGGCTGGATGTGTAGCACTTTCTCTCGACCCTGTGGTTCCCAGTGCCCGGGCGTCAGAGACGATTTCGAGCATGTGCTTACGCAGCGATTCAAAGGCGTTTGTCGTATTATTGAGCGCCGAAGTCAGCCAAGGAATATGGATCTTCTGAGAAAGAGTATACACGCGTGTAGGTGTGAGTGCTTTTAAAAGAAGGTAGCGGATAGTGGTTTTGATAGCCACGGAAAAGTTCATCGAATGATAAGAAACCAATTCGGAGTCGCTGGAGGCAGAAGTCCAGTTGGTGCGCCTGCCAAATGCTGCTGATGCTATAACCAACAGGGCGACATTCGTGAAAGCTGGGAGGAGGTTGATCACCTCGCTATCTATTTTGCCAGCCAGTTCAGCGTCAAACCATTCATTCACAACACGAATGCTCTCCTCCCAAACGACATTAGTATTTGTCTGGTAAAATGTACACTCTTGAATTCCGATATAATTCGATTTAGCAAATATTCTCACCTCGTTGAAGGCAGAGCGAGCGACATCTCGATGCCGCTTCCATTCTGCTCCTTCAGTTCCAACAATGTTAGGGCCATATATATTAACAGGTTCGTACTAGATAATGAGGTTAAAAAAACAAATTAAAATGGGTGAAATACAGCTATCTCACGGCTTCAACGTCCTTGATGAACGTTGGACGCTCCGAAGATGCAAATCTAAAAACGTCTGGATCTGCCGTCCAGACGACAGCTTTCGAGTCCCAGAGTACAACCGAAGACAAGCATGTACTTCCATACTTCTTATACTCTGCAAGAGAAAAATTGTTCAATTATTTGGAACCAAGGGAATACTACATACGCGAAAATTTGCCAAAATAATGCCCTATCATTCCTTTGAATGGGAAGACGGGGGCGAAAACAATGGCTGCACTCCGGAAGGGATGCATAAGGAGGACTCCTTTCCCGGGACAATTCCTATTGTAAAAACTCGTTGTTCGTTCAAACCATGAATCATGACCAACCTCACCCCAGAGATTTCAAGGCAGACCTCAAAGAGCCATATTTTGCGATGAGCAGGGTTGTAATCCACGCAGCACCCAGCCCCACCACCAGCTGAACCAAGGACATTTTTGCGAACGTGAATTTCAAAATAAGGGGCCGACGGGATTATAGCACTCTCGACGAGGGAGGAACCAAGAGGGAGGAAGGAAGTTGTAGTCGGCCTAATAAACTCCAATTGAACCAATCTGTCTGTCATATATACCGGCCCGAATTGCTTGCTGGTTTTTTTTTTCAAAGTCAATTCCTGCACGTCTATTGTCCCCGCATTCAAACAAAAGCCATCTAAAAAGGGCGATATTGATATCATTCAATTGAACCGCAGAGGGCAGGAGGAAAGCTAAGGAGTCAAAAAAAAAAAACCGAAAGTGACCCCAAAGTGACCCCCATTGTTCGCAATGAGCGACGAGTCAATCAGATCAAGGGGCGAATGTTTGGCAAATCTAGGGAAGGAATAAACATCCGCTCGGACTGAAAGTTGAAACGTTCAACGGGAGATCTTTTGAGCCATCAAGATGGAACTGGACTGTCGCTAATTGATGAGGAGATGTGGTTTTTTCTTCCGCCACACGGATGCGAGGGACGTTTACCCATAAATGCGGAATAGAAATCGCCACATTCCTCCAACAATGACAAATCTGAGCAAGTAGATGCGGTACGTTGACAATCTCCTGGCGATTGATAAGGAATCCCGCTTTTCCAGGTTTGCCTCCAGATCCATACGTAGAATCTTAAAAAGTATTTCTATAGGAATTCTTCGGATTGGCGATATGATTCATCAGGAAGTTGGAAGAGGTTCGAGAGGCGATCCACCTAAGAACTGGTTGTTTTGGCAGTGGTCTAAGCACTGAGTACCGACTCCCCGTTTTACTAAAAGTTTTAGTTGTCACATGCACAAGATTTACTCCAACTGATGAGATTTGTAGCTCCCTGCTTAATGATACCCAGTATATTACAGTACACAGACAAGTAAAAGTAATTGCTGGGAAATGCGCCTCAAGTTGATATCCTGTCCCAGCTCGTTCGTCGTGTTGAGGACATACCATGAAGGTGAAAGAATTGCCTCTAAACGACCACTTGTCTGTGGGCCGGGCTTTGGCTTCCTAAGAGCCCTTGGACGGGAGGGGACATTCCTGCTTGTAAATAGTTTAATTCAAGAGGAAGAAATTTAATCAGAGGTGTTCCATACGTGTATCGAAAGGTAGTAGCCTCCGAATTCTCCAAAAACCTGGACTGATCCATGAGTGTTTCACTCGCCAGCTTCTTGTTCGAGAATCTCTCTCTCAAGACGCTCGCGTTCAGCTTGTCGCATCCGCATGAGGGTAAGAGATTCGTAGTCTATACCCGGTGCGGCAGGTTTTGGGGGTGCTTCGGGTGTTTGGAATGTATCGGGCTATGATTTCATAATTTGTCAGTAACAACAACACAGATTGAATGGGAGAAACTCACGAAAGACGAAGGAAAAGAGGAGAAAGGTGCCGAAGACGAATCTCGGGTTTGGTTCTGTGGCAGTTCAGCCTTGATACCAGCATCCATGGATGAAGGCGAAACTGGTTGCTTTTGGGTTCCAGTGCCAGTTCCTACACCACCCAATTTTCCCATTTTGCGTAGCCAACCGAGAATGGCAGGTTCTTTCCCGTTGACCCAGGTAACCTTCACCCCATCCATACCCAACTCCTTCCGTCCACTTGCACAGACAGCAGCAAATGCATTCCCGATCTGCTTGAATGGCACAAGAGCGCTGCCTGTCTTCGGCGTTTTGTCGGGTTTGGTTGAAGTTTTATTTTTTAGGGAAAGGGAAAGAACAATGGATGATTCGTCGGTGGGACCAAATCGCGAAAGGAAGGTAGATATGGCTGTAGGCGTCGTGAGGTTCGGGTATGCTTTCAAGGGGTACTTTAATCGAATTGTTGTGTCCAGTGGGTCTACAGTCGAATAAGGATTGAATAGGAAAGATTTGGCAAGCAAAAACGCACCCATAGCAGGAGGTGCTTCTTCGTCCTCTTCTTTTGCAACCTCCTTTTCTTCGTGCTTCCCCTTCATCATTTTCTGTAACTCCTTCTCCTTTTGTTCCCTCATAATTTTACCCTGTTCTTTGATCCTTTCGGTTTCTCGCCATGTTTCGACTTCCTCCTTTTGCTTGTCGGTTCGAGCTTTTTTGAACGCACGTTCTCTTTCTTCTAGCTCCTCGACGAGGTTCTTCCGCTTATTGTCGTAAGATTTGAAGCGCTCGGCTCGGGCCTGTTTGACACGCAACTTGGCATCAAGTGCAAGGCGCCGCAGCGGATCAAGCAAGAGCTCGTAGGCTTGATTCAACTCATGAAATTTACGCGCTGTACAGACAAGGTTAGGTTCGAGTAAGAAGTTGAGCAATAAGCCTGGGTGTGCTTGCCTGCATCGGGGTTGTTTGGATTCTAAATCTGTGATTCAGAATAAATACTTTGTTGATACGGAAAAAGCTATTCGCACCCTGTCTGGATGGACCTTCAATGACCTTTGTCTGTATGCGGTTCTGATTTCTTGCTCAGTTGACTCTGTCTTGACGTCGAGTAGTTCGTAAGGGTTCGTATCTTCCTCTGTGCTTGCCATCGAGTCCACGGTAGGAGTGCGAGTTCAAACCGAATCAAACGCTGACTGTAACGACTAAAAGGTCACGTGACCGAACATTCCTGAAGCTTGATTTAACTTGTCTCCCTCCTCCGTTCGACCAGTACCATGTCGTTTTTGAATATTCTTCGTCGACAATCACTGCCTATATCCATACGAACGCGAACAGTATGCAGGAGTTATTCAACCGCGTCTTCCTCAACGAACCAACCAACGGCAAAACCTGGAAAGAAAAATGGTGAGCAAACAACTCGTCACCTCTTTTGCTGTACTTGCAACTCATTTCATCGCGATTACAGCGTCCGATTCCTCGCCTCAAACGATTAAACCACGTTCCTCATGTGCCGCCAACACCATCCTCACGGGAGCCAACTACTTGAAGGGCCAACCACCAGTCGTCGCGCTGGAAGACGACGCATACCCGGAATGGCTCTGGGATACCCTAAAACCTAAGGTATATGAAGACGATGGGCCAGGGGGGAAGAAGGAGAGGGTGGATCGGAGGAAGGCGACTCAGCAGGCCATTAAGGACCAGAATTTCATGCAGACGCAATAGTTTCTTGTTTGCTCTGCCAGGAGAGGAGGTGCTGTAGTACTTATTTATATTTAGGTGCGTTGAATTGGTTTAGCTTGGATTAAATTACCCTGATTTCTAATTCGCCTTTATTATCCTGTCATGTTTAGCAAAAGTATAATCAATGACACAGATGTCCATGCGTATGGGCACCTCCGAAAACGACTTCACAGAGTGACCCGCCCTGCAAGTCATCTGATTGAGCTCTGTCCATCTTCCGATAATATGTGGCCGGTGGTCAGCTGCCCCGTCTACTTTTTCGCCAGCCTCTGTGGCGTACCTGTAATCCACAGTAAAACCCGATATTCCATTACACCCGATTCGTAAAAATTGATTTTATCTTTATGGGTCCATTGCTTTTGATTGGTACAGAACTCCTACGTTGATACCCTGCTATGCAGCCCATGAATAGTGATACCTCTGTTCTTGATGTACCAACTCGCATAGTTCTGTGATCGCCCCCAATAACAACGCGCAATAGTGATCATCTAACAAAATTGCACATTTGGAGCCGCTCCAGGATCTCATTACTTAGATACTTTGACCGATTTGTTATAAATACATATGATGATGGTGACGATGAGAGGATTAAATTAGTACGTCACAAACAGATCATGGAAGAAAACCCATGTTCTCTCTGGGTCAAAAATGTATTTTTCGCCATCTAAACATCATCCAGGCTTTCCGCTTTCTTTCCGTCTTATTTTAATATACGCAGCCTTTTTTCCTCACCAACTGAATTCTGGGAAGGGAGTAGTAGAGATACCGACAAAACCCAGGCTGATTCGGTCCGACGGATCCTGTCATTCGACATCCGAAATTCCTTCCGACGATCTCTTATTCTTCGAGGAAGAAGTAGTTTCCAGCAGCTAGGTGAAAATACATGAGATCTTGGATCTGGGAGAAGGAGGAGAAGGAGACGACAGAAAAGAAAGCGATGCAACGTACCTTTCTGCTCCCGATCCTTGATGCTGTTCATCTTGTTCACGCGCGGTCGGAAATTGGTAGGGTCGCGACGGAAAGTGATTTCGAGAGAGGCTAGGAAACGATTCATACCCGACAGAAGCGACTGCGGTCTACAAAAAGAAAGAAAGGAGGTCAGAACCCGCACTCTGAAAAAAACCTTGTTCCTCCGTACGGTGTGGCTGTAGCGGCAATCGCTGGTTGACCTTCAAATACGATAACCCGGTCGGCAAGGTATGTTGCCATGATAAAATCGTGCTCGATTACGAAGGCAGTCTTCTTTGCGTGAAGGATGAAACTGTAAGTATAACGTTAGCTTGTACACTATGATCTGGAAGAGAAAGGGCCCGACGCACCGCTTAATGACCTTGCTGGCGATGATACGTTGTTCGGAATCCAGGAAACTGGGATCGTCAGTTAAGATGGGACAATTAATAGTCAAGGAACACGCGTACGAGCTGGGTTCATCAAGGAGATAAACAGACACGTTCGGCTTGCCTGAAAATATCAGTCAGCCCTTTGACGGTTACTCCGACGATCGTGTCCTATCAATGGCATTGTCGGCAAGTACTCACCAAGCGCAAGCACAATAGCCACCCTCTGTAACTCTCCTCCCGAAAGGGTCTTCACTTCCTGATCCATAATATTCTCCAAACTCATTGGCTTTAGCACATCCGTCTGGAACTGCGGATGCATGAAGGCTGCTTTGATCTGTTTGATCAGTAACATCCTGACCGACCCAGGGAACTTTGGCGAGATCGTCTGCGGCTTCAAGCTAACTGCCAGCGTCTGCTTGTCTGTCTCTTCATCTGGAGTGTCGCCTGCAAGAAGACGGACAAACGTCGTCTTGCCTGTGCCGTTCTCACCCAACATGACAATGATCTCGGAGTCCGTGAAGGAGCCGGCTTCGACGGTCAACTTGAAACCTCCAAGGGTTTTAGTCATGGCTGGGTAGGAGTAGTGTCTTGTTTTGTCGACAAGGATTTCTTCCGCAGTTTCGACCATTTTGAAGGAGAGAGATTCTTCTCGGAAGCGCAGATTCTCAGTTGGGATGAAACCGTCGAGGAAGATGTTGATCCCTGTACACAAGCAGATC
>Ga0307517_10006008_pt1 | contig 18093 bp, 11 predicted proteins | sample 23_EM_MG_FD_194515 | JGI IMG/M metagenome (GOLD analysis project Ga0307517, IMG submission 194515) | Populus trichocarpa ectomycorrhiza microbial communities from riparian zone in the Pacific Northwest, United States - 23_EM | ecosystem: Host-associated > Plants > Roots > Unclassified | place... | reverse complement strand
ATATATGTTAGACAATTCACGTAATCTATTTGGGATAGTTTCTCATTTAGTTATGATAGACTTACATCTAACTGCTTAAAATCACTCACTATTATATGACATAATAACATATTTGGAAGAAAAAATTCATAAAATCGGTGTCTGATTTTGAGTTTATAAATTATACAAAGATAATTTTGACTCGTAAAATATATTTGGAAGAAAAACTTCATAAAATTATGATTTTTATAGTTTTTATATGAAACAGTCGATCAATTAAGATGAAAAATTAGAATTTAATCACGTCATATTTTAAAAGTGTGACATGCTTAACCATTGTAATATTAAAAAAATAATTTAAAACGATATTATTGTGTGAAATTTTTCCGGTTCTACTTTTTTGTTTTTTAAAAAATCCTACTTCTTTCAGATTTTGAAGCTCAAAAACTCTCCCAAAAAGGTGGAAAGGGAGTTGTTCGCAAGTCCTTGTGGCATTTTTCAACAAAAAAATGAGTGATGCAAGGCGTGAATGGAGCATCTCCAATCAAGAGTTTTACGCAATGATAAGTCCTTTCTGACATCTCATCAGATACAGTAAAGGTTGGGAAACTAAAAGGAAAAAAAAAGAGGCAATGTCGTATAAAAAAACTACCCATTCAGTCTCCAACAATCATTCCAATTTACTATATAAAAATAATTATTCCAACGTATTTACATATATGTAGTTCTCCAATACTGTCAAAGATCGAGTATTCAAGTTGCAGTCCCATGTTAGGCAAAATATATTATTCATCTTCGCAAAACAATAAACAAAATAATTTTAAAATATTATCAAATAAGAGCATTAATTTGGTTCATCTTCCTCTATCCGGGAAAAATATTAAACCAAGAGGTAGTTGTATATGGTTGCCTTTGAGTGAATTTACTGAATAAAGCATATCAAGGAGATGATTCTTAGTTGATGGGTTTTATAGGATTTCTAAATTCAAAGTCTCAGGTAAACTTTATGATTCATAAATGAGATTTAGGGAAAAGAGTAACCTTAGAACCTCTCAAAAAAACAGAAATAAACAAATAATACTTAAGAAACATTATCGTTTTCTCTATGTTTCTCGCGAAAATATTTCTTTTTTATGTCAAAAGATGAAAAGAAAACACATATATATCCATACTATCATTATTCAATTTGACTTAGGCATGCAAGCATTGTCAAGGGATCTTCATCCAATTTTCATGGGAATTGCAGCTAAATTAGTTTAGTTTATCTGATCATTGGAATATTGAAAAACCACATGTAACTCTGCCGACTTCTCAACGTGTTTCGATGGAAATGGCAAAAACCTCCAAAAGTCACCTTCTCTTTTTTTATTTTATTTTTTTTGTCATAAAATTAATCACAAAGTAGGTACCACATCGTTTCACCTACAGTTTGATGTAATTATGTACTAGCTTTAAATTCATAGTCTTGCGATGTGGCATCATGTCTTGACGAGGTGCGTGTCCCCTTCTTTCCTTGTATATGTCACAGAGAGAAGAAAAAAAAGTCTTTCCCTTCCTCTCTGATCTCCTAATGTGTGGGGGATTAAGCATTTTGTTCAAAGTAGTACTAATTAATCAGCTTAGCTGTCTAGTGGCTAGCTGAAGAACCTACACCTGATACTTGATAATGTAGGGATTTTACGATTTGCAGCTAGCATGCATTTTGGATGCTAGGGAGTTTGATGGGCTACGTCTACATGTGAGGAAATTGGACAGAGACTTGTTCAATTCAATAATTGATAGTTCGGTTTGCACCTCAAAACTTAAGCTTTCTAGTAGCTAGTGTATTAATTCTAAACTATGATTTTGAAATAGTTAATATATATAGAACTATTTTCAAGGTTTTTGTTTTACTTTTTAAATTTTTTAATTAATATGATTTGTGTGCTTAATATTGCAGTTTTAATAACTAAATGATTATAAGTTTTAGATGTGTTCCAGAATTAATATAAAATTACTAATAATATCTCAGTTTAAGTACTTGATTGGAATTTGTTTTTTTTTTTTTTAAATTTTATTTATACCATAATGAAGTTGAATATAAATTGATGTAATATGCAGGGATTTAAAAAATCTAGATTAGACTATTTGGCCATATTATTTAAATGGTGGGTAAGATTACATATTAATTTCGAGGAAAATTATAATGTTAATATTTTGTTAAGAGTATAACAATCTTATTAATAATTATTACAAACTAAAAAACTAGAGTTGTACTTCGCTAGTGAATACCCGGGTGAAATTCAATTCGACACTGTTTTGGATATGAATAAGAGATAAAAATCTCTAATTTCCCACAAGCAGAAGAGAATAAACATTCCCTTGTGCTCGTCTTCTGCACCCAACCGGCTTCTTCTTTCAATTTCAATGTCCAGCAGATCAAAAAGTTGCTGAAATTTGTGAAAGTGGTGCCTACTTTCAATTAGATTGGCTCATCATTCTTTCCAAGGTATAATGACCAACAACTATTTTAAAATAGCAGATTCATGTTCTACTCCTCCCACCACTGAGAATGATCATTTTCTTGGATCTAAAGATGACCTGAGATGGGACTTTCCAAAGCCGCCATCATCATACAATGCCTCTTTCTTTTGAAGCATGCCTTATACTTGAAAGAGATTGTTTCCTCTTCAAAACTTCTCTGTATAATATTGCATTCAGTGGCTTTTAATTTCAAATCTGAATTGCAAATCTAATTATATATATATATATGTCACATTTTAATATGTGATGGTAAATCTATTTTAGATATTGTCAAAGAACCATCTCAACCCAATAGCTTAAGTTGTTAGGTGAGGTTCCATGATATGATTTATATTATTCTCTAACAGATATGATGTTTTTTTATGATTTACAATGTTTTTTTTTTTATTATTTTAAAGGTTGACGGGTTTATCCTCCCGACATGTAAATCGATAATTATATTAGGATGACCACTCAATCACTTTTATTAAATTGGTTTATTTATGTAAGAAAAAAAACATCTTATCACAAAATTTGAAGTTTTTAGTTACTTTCTGAAATTTTGTCACCTTGCTTTATTGAATTTGAATTTGATGGAAAAATAACTTATGACAAATGATTTATTCTCAACTTTATTTATATCCGTTCTCACTGGATGTTGAACAACACTTATACCCTCCAAATTAAAATGATTTTTAAACACCTGACCACATTTTAAGGACTACCATCTATATTTTGGCCCGTGAACCATGATGTCACAAATCCCATGTCACAACAGAGAGGAGGCATGTTTGTTTGCCTGGACCTGGCCCCTAGATGTATCACTTGAACTATCATTTGTCAATTTGTCATACCCTTAAAAGATACCCCACGATACCAGCTAGCCTTGACAGTTCATAGAAAAAAATTGTTTGTTGTAAGTGAAAATTACCATGGTTTTTTTTTTTTCCTTATGAAATGAGAGGTTGGAATCCGAAATCTATACAAAACATGGGCATCATCCAAAATCGACTAGGCAAAACCTCCATGCTAGCTATCTCTGGTTGTTCAAAAGGAAAAGAAAATGCCAAGAGCCTTCCAAATCGACTAGGCAAAACCTGCTTGCAAGCCAGCTCAAGATACGTGAGATGCATGCAAGAGGTAATAGTAGCTCAGCAAGTTTCAATCACTTGTAATTATTTCTTTCTCTTCTGCTCAGCTTTTATTCTGCTGATTTTGACGTTTGATTGATTCTTCTCTATCATCTTATTTTACTGATTAAACTTCATCATTGTGTTTCTAAACACTAATATGAAAACAAGAGATTTAAGGTTATTTATTTCTTCTCTGTAATGATTACTGTTCCTAGAAACGTTTTTGCTTTATAGGGTTTGCTCGAGTGTTCATTATAGTTTGTAAACTTCAATGTAGACAAATATACATAGCTGTCAAGAGATTGTGAGACTTGTTTCTGTGGTGTGTCTTGGATATATATGTATATTGAATACTACAAGTGCCATCAATCAATAAAATTAAGAGACTGTTTATGGGAACCCTAGTCACTTTAAGAATATGGAAAATCACCGTTTTTGTTTACCCTGATCAGAGTTTTGTCTGTGCCCATGGAAAATCTGAAACCGACCCCTCTCGTCAAGTAATCAATATTTCTTCTTTGTTTTTTTACATTTTAAATTAATTATCATTACATGTATACATTCATGTGATCCTACATAATATTCGTAAGCACTGGAATACAAGTCTTGGACAGATGTCATATATAAAATTAGAAATCTACCATAATTAAAAACTGCTAAAGCATAAAAAAATTAACCAAAATTCGTAAATCTTTTGAAAGTCACATTTAGCCATATGGGTTTTGATAATTACAACTCATTTCTTGATTGCTGGCATTTCTACCCGTGATAAAGGGTTACTGCTACTGCTGATAAAATGTGAGGCTAGGCATGAGCAAAGGAGCACGAGCTTGATCATCAACAGTTGCTTGGCCTTTATTCATTCGTGGAAGATTCAACCAATCATCTCTTTTAATAACATCTATTCTTTACAATAAATCTTTTAGAATAAAACATAGGCTAATAATATAATTAAAGTAGAAAAGATGTAGAAACCTAACAACACAATGGAAAAATAAAAGACTTACGACAAGCATCGATTCATCATGAGGGAAAAAAATAAATTACCTCTTGTTTCCTTGCTTTTCATCATGAATCTCAAGTTTCAACAATTCTATAAAATAAAAAAGGTCATATCAATATCCACTTCATCTATAGTTTTGCTTACTTTTAATAAAAAACAACATTAAATTCAAACCCGAGAGAAAAACATAATTAAAAAAAGAACATAACGTAGCAAACATTCCATGTGTCGCACCTTGGCGCACGTCACGAATAACTAAATGTGCTAAACATATCAAGGAAAATTGAGAGTCACCACCCAATTAATTTAAAAAACTAGGGATTTTAAAATATGCACTAGTTCTAGAGACTGAGATAAATGGTTAATTATGCTTAAAAAAATAACATCACCCTCGTAGCATCCTTTCTTACGAAAGACCACCTTTACTATGTGTTTATTTTCTCAAATTTATCTTTTTGATTGACCTTAATTATTCTAATTGTTTTTAGCACTATACTTTTATTATTTTGAGAAAAACTTGACGTCGGTCTTTAGACACGTTAGAAAATGACATTAGTCCCTAAAGCTAGAAGACTTGCCAAAGATGTTGACATTAAATCTTAAAAAAGAATTTTCATCAAAATTACTAGAAATGAAGCGCTTCATTCAAAATTGCTAGCATAACCCGTATTTGATTTGAAAAATTGGACATTGGTACATTTAAAAACGAGACCTATAAAAAATATGATATTTATCTATAAAATAAAAGATTTCATCCAGATTGTTATAAGAGTGGGTATTTAACCCCTATAGATGATAAGAATTGAGCTTTGATCCCATAAGAGTAATGAAAATAGGCTTTGGCCTTTATGTTCAAAAAATCATGTAAGTTCCACGTGCCATCACAACAAGCAGTGCATGGAATCATACACCGTTGTTCATGGAAGACCGATGCCTAATGGATTTGAAATGTCATTACCTTCTATTTCTTATTTGGTTGGCGGTGTTGTTTCTTATTACTTGTAAACAAAAGAAAATCCCAAACACACACAATCAGTTTATTTCCTTATTTTTTTCAAAGATCTACTTTTATGATCAATCAGGTCGAAAGGCGAGAAGGATGATTGGTCGGTGGTTGGTAGTGGGGCATCGATGCTTCTCTATCCTTCTAGTCACTGGTGATGAGCTGGAGGTGGAGGGTGACATTGTTGTGACTTGAACTAAGAAGGCATTGTGGCTAGTGTTAGGTGAGGCAATGGTTGAGATTTCGGTTAGAGAATATGGTTGTTGTGTGTGGTTATTGGTTGGAAGAAATGATGGAGATAGGTTATAAAGGGTGGCTCATCGCAAAAAGAGGTTTTGATAGTGAGAGTGAGCAGTAATGGGTGTTGGTGAATTGAAAGATGAAAGGCAATATGTTAGTAAAATGGGGCTTTGTAGAAATGTTTGGTTTTTTTTGTTGGTCCCTGTGTTGGTTTTATGGTTTTTTTTCTATGTTACAAGTTCTTGAAAGACTGGTTGAGGAAGGCAGTGTTTGTGGGTGTGTTTTAATGGGTATTGTTTTGGTGGTTGTCACCATGAAAAAGGGTTAAGAGTTGAGTTATATAGAAAATGAGGGGTTAGTGGTGGTGATGAGGGGCTGAATGATGGTGGTAGTTGAGGAGTATTTAGCCAGGGGCTGCCACTATTAGTGTTCTAGAGGAGGTGGCGTTGCTGCTGGCCGGGAGGAAGAAGGGGTTGTGTTGATTTAGCCTTTTGTTGGTGGATGGTGTATGGCTGTCACAGGTGGGATCTGAGATGGTGGTGGTCTTAGTTAAGAATTTTTCACGTATAGTCTGTAGGTTTTTGGAATAAGAAAGTGAAGGGATTGTGTGGTGGCTCTTGCGTCAGTCCAAGGGAGAGCGAAGGGTTTTGTGATGGTGAATGTGTTCTGAGAGGCTCTCTCGATATCGGTTGGTTCTTGAGTGCTTAAGAGTTTTTTCTTTTTATGTTGTTCTGTTTTTTTTTCTATTTTTGGTTCTCCCCTTTAAAATAGAGAGGGAGCTTTAGTTTTTGAATGGTTTTGAGACTTGATTTCTTAAGGATTTGATTGAAGATTTGAACCGAAACTCTATAATTGAGGATTTGAAATTAAAAGATTGGAATCTAGACTTAAATGTTGGATCTCTGGTTTAAATGTTTGGAATTAAGTTGACTAAATTGAACCAAATCAATTCAATTAGACTTAACTGTATTGAAATCAGTGAATTAAATGGATTGAATTGAACTGGAAACAATACGACAAACATTTCCTCATTCTTATTACTATCCTTAGATTCTGAATTTTTCCAATTTTATTTAATTTGCCTTAAATCACCTTTTTTTTTTGTATCCCTAATTGAATCAATTTAGACCTTTAGATTTAACATGTTGCAAATTCATCAATGGTTTATAAAATTATGCAATTTTGATCAATTTAACTCATAATTTTAATTTTTCCATTTAAATAAGTCTATAATTGACCTTTTAATTTGGTCAAATGTTTTAGATTCATCATTGATTCTTCAATTTTTCTAATCTTAGCCAAATTAAAGAAAACTTAAGTTTTCTCTCTTTAATTTCTCTTTAATTGAATCCTTAATTGTGGCCTAAAAATTTCAAAACTTCTTTTCTGCTTGTGATACTCAATTATCCGTCAAACTTCAACCGCAACTATATTTTTATTTTATTTTTTTTGCATTTTGTATTTTTGCATTTTGTATTTTTTATGATTTTCAAGATTTGTTTTACACACAAAAATTAAATAAAAATAAAGAAAATAACAAAATGATCAAAATTAACTAAAATCACCGAAAAGATATATTTTTGAAACATGTAGAAAAATAAAGATAAAAAATTGAGTTACAACAATTTCTCCCTCTCTACAATGCTTATAGTATAAAATCTTTTAGAAGGCTATGTATAGTAAGTTTTGGAAAGAAACACAATGTTTGAATTTGAAGGGATCTGACACCCTTAAATTTAATAAAGGGATCCAACACCGTCAGAAAACATATAGTTGGAAGAAAAGAATCTGACACCCTTAAATTCCAAAATATAGTCACATTTTTATAGGTGATCTACTTAAGATGGTCTCATTTTTATTAGTGACCTACCCAAAATGGTTTCATTCTTATGAGTGACCTACTCAAGATGTGAAATGTTTTGGAAATTTGGTAGTTTAGAGAGGTGACCTGCCTAATGGCTTACAAATGACTTATCTGGTTGTAGGATATGGCCTGAGATGTCCTCATTGTATGGCCGAGTACTAACTTTTTAATGGCAAGGTTAAATTTTCCTTCCTAATGGTAGGGTTAGATTTTTCTAATTGTAAGATTCAATGAAAATTCATGATGACAAGGTTGAATTTTCCTTTCTTAAAGGTAGGTTTGGATTTCATAATTAAAAGGTTGAATGAAAATGCATGATAACATTGTTGAATTTCCCTTTCCTAATGATAGGGTTGAATTTTCCTGTCCTGGTGGTAGGGTTATATTTTATGATTATAAGGTTAAAACTTGGAATTTCTGATGACAGGGTTAAAATTTTCTCTTTTTTTATGGTAGGGTTAAAATTTCCCGATTACATGGTTAAATAAAAATTCTTTATGATAGGGTTAGATTTTCCCTTTCTAATCGTAGGGTTGAATTTCTTGATTGCAAGGTCAAAATCTTCATTGGTATTATGGCTCAAGAATAACTTTTTCATTTACTTGGATTCATTAGAGCTTTCTTAGACTTCATCGAGGATTTTTCCTTTAAATTTTCTGCAAAAACATTATGCAATGTTTTGAGGTTAAATTTATCTGGTTTGAAATATAAGTCCTTCTTTTTTCCTTACAAATTATCTCTTGCTTGATGGATGCGGTTTGTAATTTTTAAAATTAGTCTTCTTGGTCACTTAACTCTTCACCCCACTTGAATTTTTGTTTGTGTGATTAATGTGTTTGACTTCCACTTTTTCATATTGTCTGGACCTTGTGCCACAGATATTTCTCTCTTATCAAACAATGTCCCCTAAGTATGGTATTTATGTGTCATGGCACGCTCATCGTTTTCCTTTATTGAAAATCAATGCTCTTTTTTCTCACTTTCTGAAGGATTTTATGAAATCATTTACTGCTAAAGATCATTTTGAATTGCCCCTAGCTGATTTGGTAGTGAAAACCCTTTCAAAGAACATAAAAAAAGTACTTATATAGCATCATCCTCATCAAGTATCATAATCATCATTCAAAAAAGGAAACTGCCTTCCATCCATGAAGATGCTCTTTAGTTGGATCATGTTCCTCAAGTGTTATGTTACTCTCAACTGCTAAGGGGTTTCACCAAGTCATCCACTGTCATGGACTGTTCCAAGACACAATGTTACCAGTTAAATTTTTTATGCATATTCTTCTCATATAATTTCTTATTGGGTTGATTTGGCTTTAGATAGCATTACCCCTTAACTGGGGTGGCTCTTATCCATCATCATCATCGTTCAGCCTTTTAGACAACCATGACGTTGTTATTATCTAAGATATGCATTTAAGCTAAATTTGACCACTAGTCTTCTTGATGGGCCACATGAGGTGCTCATATATTAAAATCATTCTTCTTGTCCTAGGAACATACCATATAATTTTAAAATGGTATTTTTTTTTTGAAATCCAATTGTTGAAAAGAAATTTTTAAGATATAAATTTAAAAGTATTTTTCTAAAAATTAAACTTATTTGGTTGAGAATCCAAAATTCATCATTAAATGATAGGTTGCACTTTGGTATATGGGTTGAATGTTAATTGGGCTTGAGAAAGAAAAGGTTTTAAAAGTAATTTTTTTAACTTAAAAAGTGAAACCTTTTGCTCATATTGTGTTAAGCTTATCCATTTATTGGTAAGGATTGGATGATTCAATGACATATGATGCATATTCATATCATGATCTTTCTTCTCTTTATAAAGGCTGACAACTTTCAAAATAAAAAAAAAATTATCAAAAAATACTTTTAAAGATATGTAACATAGGCTATGACTCACAGCTACAAAAAAAAAAAAAAGGATTACCATGAGGCTCAAATGGTGTTTATGGAAAAAAACATTGGATTGCTTGCAGAGGTCTTTCGAGCTTGCCGTCTGGATTTTTATGTCATCATGATCTTGATTCTCCTAGTTTTCTCTTTGACATTTGTCTTTTAATGAGGTTGGCAACCAAGATATGCCTTATGAAGTAAAGAGTGGTCATTTTAAATTGGGATATCTTTTGAGGTATTCTAACTTTATCGAGAGGGCGTCAAGGTTGGTAACCTGTCTTAGCATGTTTTGACGAATGCATTTTTATTTTTTTGAAAAAAAAAGCATTTGAGAGAATGTCACCCATCATGATAATAATGAATATAATTCTGAAAAATCACGATTCACTTTCACAAACTTCTTTGGATCTTTTGAGATCATTAATTATCCTTCTTCGCAGTCTGTTTTTTTTTTTATTATTATTAGAAATGACTTTTACATGCATGTAGCATCAGTTATGGTTCTGGGTTATGAAAAAGAAAGGATGCAATAAACTCAAAAGGTGTTTAAAGGATTTAGATGACCCATGGTCACTTCAGGATCAATCTTGTTGCATGGTTATTCATCTTTGAGAATTTGTCTTGACGAGGCATCCTTTTAGCTTTAACTTTACCTTAACTTTTGTTTTTGGTATTTCTTTTTAGCATTTTGCTTTACATGCTTTTCTACAGCATGGTTGTCTTGGAGATTTTTAGAGGTTTTTTTTTTTTTTTTGCACTTAGTGTGAAGTGTGATCCTGGTTAGGGTTATGGTTAGGGTTTCTTGAGATTAAAATTTCCAAGCTTAAATGGGACTAGCAAGGGATTATTTGGATTCATAGCATTGATCTTATCAAATGTGATTTGTTTGGACTTAATAGAGAATTTTTTTAGGTGAATCTATGACTTATGAACTTTCTATGCATCAATATTCACAATGCTCATCATATATGGAATTGCAAAAGAAGTTGTCATGCATGCTTTGGACTACAATCTTTCATTTAGGAATTTTTGTTTTGTCCCTCTTGGAGAATTCCAAAAATTATATATATATATTAAATGAGTATAACAAGGATAACAATTAGAATTATGAGGAATTGTAAAACAAAAATGTCTTTCTTCATTTTGAACTCAAACTTTTTTACATTGATAAATGTTAGCATTATTCAAGGAAAACATATTGGCTAACCTTGGAAAAGATGAGGTGCGATGAGTGATTCCATAACCTAAATGCATTTAGCAAGATTTTCTCTTCATCAGGTTCATATGGAGGTGGAATGAACTTAGTCTTTTTATTTCTATCAATAGTGGATAAGGATTTGTGTTTTAGTTTTCAAATGAGTGATTGCCCCTTAGAATTTACATGTTTCATTTTAGAGTGTGACCAAATTTTAGTACTTTTGTCATTTTACTTATCTAATCATGTATGTAAAGAAGATGCTAAAATACTCTATAAAAACATTTCAGAATTTCAAAGCAACAATAAGATATATGAAAAGATACTTTATTGAACGTGCGATGAAGTTCCAAAACAAGAAAAACAAAGTGCAGAAAATATGGTCTCAAAGACCGTATTTTAATAATTGAAATGACAAAGCAATGTTGCAGCATCTACCTCATATTCACATTTGAGGCTTTCAAAGTCGACCCATTTACACCTTAAGATTGGTGTTGAACCTAATGTAATCCAATGAAGGAGCTTATTCTTGAAGGCATGACAATGTCAATGTTGTGTTTAACTGTGATTTTTCCTTAGCAATAAAGGTGGATTGAAATGGAAAACATCCATGGAGTAAGCCCTTCCCTAATCGCAACACATTAATGTTTTTAGTCTTGAAGTAAAAAAAATATCACGTTGGGAAAATATTCTCCTAACAGCATAATGTCAGCATTGCAAAAGGTCAAATGACATACATGCGTTCTTTTCTTGTTAAAACCCTTATGTTTATTGAATGTCTTTTATTCCATTTTTTTTGTTATAAACCTTTAGGACCCATACTTCCATGAAATCATTTTTCTCATCAATGTAGGTTACAATAAGTTTTTTTTTCATATTTGACAAGCCCAATATCTTTGTTATCATTTTCCTTAAAAACTGGTAGAGGCATTGGTAACAAGCTATAGCTTTTCATCTTCACATCAAATACAAATATGTTTCTTTTCCATATAAGCCAATGAAGTGAACCATTCACGGATACCTTTATTGTATGATGAAGTTACTTTTTTGTGATAACTTTACTTCCTCCAACTCCTTCCATCTCCAAGTGTTTGAGTCAAACAACTCACATCTAATGCAGTGATACAAGTATAATTATTTATCATACCAGCAAAATTTAAGCTTTGAGAATCTCACAATCTTATAGTGCAAAGGCTTTGATCTTTCTATTATCATGCCAATTTTTACGGTATAGTATCATGTCTTTGGATTCGAGGTCCTTTGCCATTGTCTAGTAGTAAGGTTGTATACATAATATTCTGGTCCATTATATGTATGACAGAGTAAAACACCTTTATTTATCGATGTCACAGTCTCTACACGGTCAAGTATGAGATCAAAGGACATTTTAGGATGGGGTATCGAGGTATCAATTGATATAGAGAAAGCATGATATTCATTTATTATCATGGTTTTTTTTAATAAAAAAATCAGAGACAATGTTGGTTCTTTGGTTATGTAGCTTTATGAAAGTGAACTTATAGGTGAGCTTGTTGCATTCCTTGGAAACAAAACTACACCTTTTTATAGTCTTTGTTGAGCAACATGTTAAAACTTCATAGATGATATTTAGGCATAGATCACGAGCCAAGTCCATAATAAAACAGAGGTTTTCATCGGTTTAAAGAACACCACAACAATGCTTCTAGATTGAAATTTCACCCCCTTGAATAAACTCATCAAACTTTTCAGCATCTCTTTGCACTCTTTCTCTTTCTTTTAATTCTTGAACTTCAAAAGGAAATTAGATGTGGGGGACCTATATTTCTCCTTCAGGTTAATAAAGTGTGCAAATTGATGGGAATACATAATTGATTGTGTGTGTAATCTGTAAAAAAAAGTGATAATGGACTAGATCAACTTTTTCTTGGAAAGTTCTCACTAAGGACTCCAAACCTATAGGAACTTCAACTGATATGGGAAAATTTATTGGCTCATCATATTAGCCTTTTTTCAAACTAGTCCTTGTATCCTCAATAGTAATGTATCCTCCATTTCACACTTTCTATAAGGATCGATGGAGATCTGACAAAACCATAGTATAAGGTGAAAGTGTATGACATGTTGTTATTAGTGTCCTATGAAGGGTCCATCTTAAAAGATAGGATCTAGACCATAAATGTCACACTCGTCATCAAATCTCCCTATTTAATCTTAAATAGGTTGAGCTAGGGTCTAGATCTTTCATTGTCTTTTCGTGAAGTGTGTGAACATTCATAATAAATATGCATATGTATGCAATTATTAAATGACATGAATAACAATAAATATCGTAAGAACAAATAAATGGGAAAATATACATAAAAAAAATTCATAGGCAAATATCTTGGCAAACAAAAAGAAAAAATTATTAAAGAATACATAAGTAGTAGGCTCAACCCAAAGTCTTTAGCGGAGTCGTCATTTTGTCACTCATCGGTGGATGTCACGAGCGACTAAATGTATATATCAAGGAAACTTAGGAGTCATCACCCAGTAATTAAAGGAAATTAGTGATCTTAAAATATACATTAGTTCTAGAGATTTAGGTAAGGGGTTAATTGTGCTTAAGGAAAAAACGATGTCACCCTTTCAGCATTTTTTCTTACAAAAAACTATCTTTACTATGTGTTTTTTTCTCAAAATTGTCTGTTTGATTGTCCTTGATTATTCTAATTTTTTTAGCCTTTTATTTTTATTAATTTGTGAAAAATAACTTCAGTCTTTAGACACTTTAGAAAATGACATTAGTCCCTAAAAATAGAAAACTCTTGATGTTAATTCTTAAAAAAGAATTTTCATTGAAACTGCTGAAAATAAAGCATAACCTATATTTGATTTTAAAATTTGGATATCGATCCTTTTAAAAAAGAGAAGTACAAAAAATATGACATTTATTTCTAAAAGGAAGATTTCATCGAGTGTTATAAGAATGAGTTTTTAACCCTTATTGATGATAAGAATGGGACTTTGAACCCACAAGAGTAGCAAAAATGGGATTTGTCCCTTTTGTTCATAAAAACATGCAAGTCCATAATTTTTTCTTTTAAAAAATACATGGATTTTTTATTTTTATTGGAATGTAGGCCCAATGGGCCAATTTATTCTGGCCGAGCTTTTAGTGGGCTAGATAAACCTGTTATCAAGCTTAAAATACATGCAAAAAATAGCACATTTTTTTTATAATGTTAAATCATGCAAAATGATTTTTTTTTGTTTTGTTTTTTCATGTTAAACATTGTATTAAAAAATGCAAAATTATGCGCAAGAAAGACTTTTTTCTATGCTACCTTTTTTTAAAAGCTTGGCTATGATGCAAATTAAAACAATGTTTATTCTTCCTAATGTTCTGTTTTTTGTTTAGTCTAACACATAAAAAAAAAATAAAACCATACATCACACACATACATTTTCTTTCACTAATTAACACACACACCCTAAAATTACTTGTATATATACAATCACAATCCAATAACAATCACAAACAATACATTAAATCACCCAAAATCCAAAATGGACCGTTTGGAACGTTGAAATTCATTAAAACTAGTGAAGCCCAAACAAAGAAGCTGCTAAAATTGTTGGAACAGTGGTGGCGCGCGGGTTCCACAAGCTGCCGCCATTCATCAAAAAATTGATGCCTAGTAGATCTAAAATGTCATTACCTCTTATTTCTTGTTTGGCGGGCGGTGTTATTCCCTATTATCTGTAAATAAAAAAAATCTCAAACACATATAATCGATTTATTTCCTTCTTTTTTGTCACGAGTCTACCTCTCTATTTAATCAATTTGAAAGGCGAGGAAACTAATGCTTCTCTGTCACTTCTAGTCACCGGTGATAAGTCTTTTCTAATCTTTTTTTTTTATATAAAATTTTTTGTTTTTTTGTTTTTTGCATTTTTTATGTTTTTTATGATTTTCAAGATTTGTTTGTACACGACAAAATTAAATATAAATAAAGCAAATAATAAAATGATTAAAATTAACTAAAATTACTAAAAAGATATTTTTTTATTTGCTTAATTTTTGAAACATGTACAAAAATGAGGGTCAAAATTAGGTTACAACACCATGTATGGCAGAAATCCAAAAGAAAACAGAAAAACGTGTTCCAAAAATCTTGAAATTGTAAGAAAATAAAGAAAATTCATATATCCTAACAATTCACCACTTGGTAAATTGGCTTATAACCTTAATCAAATCTAGTCTTCGATGCATATTCTCTAGATAACAATATAGAATTATAGCAAATAGAGAATCTTTATTTCGATAAAAAAAAATAGAGTCAAATCTAAAAAATAAAAGGAATTTATAACATCCAAAGAACTAAAAATTGCAGATAAATCCAAGTAATCAAAAGTCATTAATATAAAAATTACCTATAAGGTTGCGAATTTTTTCTGAATTTTTTTTTTTATGTTCTTGTATCTTTCCTAGAAGTATCAACAACAACACCAACATCTTCATTGTCATAACCCAATTCTGGGTTATTCCCCAAAAATCAATTTCTTTTTTAAAATAAAAATCAAAAAATAATAATAAAGGCTGACAATGTGGAGAAAGCAAACCGGGGAATCAAGTTGCAATTTTGAAGGAAATTCAAGGCCTAATTGTACCCTATTATACCCAAAAATAAAGAGAAAATACAAATTCAAGGTCAAATTAAATAATTATTGGACGAATTTGCATAAAAATTAAGTCCAAGAACATAATTAAATTTTTAATAAGCCAATTTGATTTAATCATGGGCCAAATTGAATTTTAATTATGTTTAAGAATTAATTTGGGTCCAATTGAAGGATTTAATTAAGTGTAAGAACTTAATTATACTTTAAATGAGTCAAATTAATTTTATTTGGGGCTTAATTGGTGAAAATTTAAGTTTGGGAGCCTAATTTGGGTTTAATTGAGAAGATCGGAATTTTAAGAGACCAAATTTAATTTTTAACAAGTTAATTGATTGAAATTAGGGGCCAAATTGCAATAAAATTGAAGTTTTTGGGTCAATTAGAGGCTAAATTGAAGAAATTCGCAGCTAAGGACCAATCTGCAAAATGCGCCAAACTATAGGGGCTTAATTGACAAAAACCCGGGGTAAAATTGAAGAAATTAAAAGTTTAATGGTCAATTAGGGGTGCAGTTAAATCAAATTTAAAGAGGGAGGACTGAAATGAACTTTTGCCAAAAACAGAACTTTGGTACTGTTCATCTTCTTCTATAATTTTCTCTGAAATGACAACTCAGGGAAGCTACTTTGCAGATGCATTTAATGCATCTAACGTCCATAAAAATTGACAAATCTTGCACGAAAATGATCCTCTGCAATTTCTCTACAACCCCATGTGAACCGTTCAAGCTGAATGACAGTACGACGGCCCCGAAGCCGACCTAAATAGGCCAACTCAGGCAGCCTTTTCCTGTAGATTTAACAACTCAGGATGCCTACTTTGAACCAACAGTTGAGATCCTTCCCAACTGAATCAAAGGCTGAAAGTTTTCTCCAGTGTAGAAACGATTGCCCTCTTCCACCGCCTATAAATAGAAGTGGATTTCATGCCCTCATGAAAGAGAAAATCGAGTTCAAAGTTGACAAAAAACCAGCCACCCCCCTCTGTTTTTCTTTGTTTCTGCAACGAGTTCTCTCTCTTCTCTTTCTCTCCACCGCCTAAACACCTTCTTTCAGTAACAACAGTCGCGACTTTCTCTTTTCTCCTTCCTCTCCTCTCTGCAGATTTCTTTTTCTTCCTCTTCCAGCTGCAGCCGCTCCAGCCAACTCCACCACCGTTTCTGCCACTGGATTCGGGTTGTCCTCCCCCGCTAGCCAGCCATCACCGCCACACCAGGTGGTCCGCTACCCTTCCTTTCCTTTTTCTTCTTCTTCTTCTTCTTCTTCTTCTCTGTTCACTGGGTGAACAGTAGGGCTTGAATTATAATTCACGCCTACTGTTCATGCAGGACGTGGATTATATATATATATATATTTCAAAAAAATCAAAAAAATTAAAAACCCTTTCAAAAAAAATTGTGATTTTCTCAAATATTTTTCTACCAATTTTGCATAATATCGGGTTGTATATTTACACTGTAAAATACAAATCCGATATTAAAATACCTGGTTTTCTCCGAAATATTTCAAAAAAAAAATTATTTTCATGAATACGGCCAAATCCTAAAATTTTTCCAAGCATATCTTCATAAAAAAAAATGCATCTTTTTCACGTTTTAAAAAGCAAAATTGATATCATAACCAGTTTATGATTATCCATTAGGATTTGGCCAAAATATCAAAAACCTTTTTCCAACCTTTTTTCTAAGGTCCAGATGTAAACTTTAATATTTGTGGGGTGTAAAATTACACGATAAAGTACACTCAGGTATTAAAGATACATGGTGTAAATAAATGTGTTGCTAAAATCCAGACTTTAGAACGGTTAGGATTTAACCCAATAAGGTTGAGACTTTCTCATGAAGAGAGATCTACGTTGAACCTTAGAAAAGACCAACAAATAGAAACGCGATTTAGAAAAAAACAATCAAACAACATTGCAGCTTACCTTAGGTAGGATGCACTGGGGGTGATGCGTCTTCTCCTTGCACAATCAGTCCCTTACCTAGACTCTCGCAGATCATAGGTTCCCAGTGACCATTAATCATAATATTAGGTATCGACTCCTAACCATTAATCATAATTTTATGATTAAATCCAGAAACCCTTCCCAACACACAACACCTCACACAGGAGGCACGACAAGAGCCTCCACCGTCGCCAGACGACTTCGCGGCGCTCGCGACCCCCGCGACATTCATCATCATTATTATGAGAGATAAAGCCTCTCTCTTTCTCTGTTTATTCTCCAGCCCGATCTCTTTCGCTTCCTTTACCATTTAAGTTGAATTAAGGTTTTGCCTAGGTTTTGAGAATTGAGAAATTAGGGTTTTCTTCTCCTGGTGTAGGATGGGATTAGGGTAAATAGAGATGAATTATATAGTGGTGATGGTTGATTGAATTGGTTTTGTTGGGTTTCAAAATGAGAGCTAGCAAAAAAAAAAAAGAGGAAAAGAAGGAGACTTGGCATATGAAAACAAAATAAAAGAGAAGACTTTATCTTCTCATGCTTGGATTTCTTACTTTTTATGTAGTTTGTGGAAATCTAAATACTAAGATTTCAAAAATGGGATCCTGGAATGGCTTTGGTTAGAAATGATCCTTATCTTGAAAAAGAAGACTTTAGGACTAAAAAAAGGTAAAGGA
>Ga0307517_10006007_pt1 | contig 18094 bp, 18 predicted proteins | sample 23_EM_MG_FD_194515 | JGI IMG/M metagenome (GOLD analysis project Ga0307517, IMG submission 194515) | Populus trichocarpa ectomycorrhiza microbial communities from riparian zone in the Pacific Northwest, United States - 23_EM | ecosystem: Host-associated > Plants > Roots > Unclassified | place... | reverse complement strand
ATCAAGACGGTGATGACCCGCTGCATCCAGTGTACCCGCTGCGTCCGGTTCATCACCGAAGTGGCCGGCGTGCCGGAAATCGGTCTCATCTCTCGCGGCGAAGACGTTGAAATCACGACCTATCTCGACAAGGCGGTGATGTCCGAGCTGTCGGCCAACATCATCGACCTCTGCCCCGTCGGCGCGCTCACCTCCAAGCCCTACGCCTTCAACGCCCGGCCCTGGGAGCTGAAGAAGACCGAGAGCGTCGACGTGATGGACGCCCTGGGCTCGGCGATCCGGGTGGATGCGCGGGGCTCGGCGGTGCTGCGCGTGCTGCCGCGGGTCAACGAAGAGATCAACGAGGAGTGGATCAGCGACAAGACCCGCTACGCCGTCGACGGCCTGGCGCGGCAGCGGCTGGACCGCCCCTACATCCGCGAGGCCGGCAAGCTCAGGCCCGCCAGCTGGTCCGAGGCGCTGGACGCCGTGGCCGCCAAGCTGAAGGCCACTGCGCCGGAGCGCGTGGGCGTCATCGCCGGCGACCTGCAGGACGCGGAGTCCATGAAGGCGACGCTGGACCTGTTCCGCGGCCTCGGCGTGGCCTCCACCGACTGCCGCCAGGACGGCATGGCGCTGGGCGAGGGGCTGCGGGAAAGCTGGCTCTTCAACTCCACGATCCACGGCATCGAAGACGCCGACGTGATCCTGCTGGTCGGCGTCAATCCGCGTCTGGAAGCGTCCGTGCTGAACGCCCGCCTGCGCAAGCGCTGGGTGGCCGGCGCGGTCCGCATCGGCGTGATCGGCGAGCAGGCCGACCTGACCTATAGCTACGACTACCTGGGCGCGGGACCCGCGACGCTCGCGGGCCTTTCCAAGGCCAAGGGCGATTTCGTGAAGGCTCTGAAAGACGCCAAGGCCCCGGCGATCATCGTCGGCGCCGGCGCGCTGAACCGGGCGGATGGCGCAGCGGTGCTCAAGGCCGCCGCCGGCGCGGCCAACGCCTTCGGCATGACCTGGAACGTGCTGCATTCGGCCGCCGCCCGTGTCGGGGGCCTGGACCTCGGCTTCCTCCCGGGCGACGGCGGCAAGACCGCCGCGCAGCTGGTCGCCAAGGGCGGAGCCGATGTGCTCTTCCTGCTCGGCGCCGACGAGATCGACACTTCGGCCTCGGGCGCCTTCACGATCTACCTGGGAACCCACGGCGACCGCGGCGCGCACAAGGCCGACTTGATCCTGCCGGGCGCGGCCTACACCGAGAAGAACGGCCTCTACGTCAACACTGAGGGCCGGGTGCAACAGGGCGTCCGCGCCGTGTTCCCCAAGGGCGAGGCCAAGGAAGACTGGTCGATCCTGCGGGCTCTGTCCGAACGCCTGGGCGCCAAGTTGCCCTACGACAGCCTGGACCAGCTCCGCGCCAGGCTCTTCGCCGACCACCCGACCTTCGGCCGCATCGACTATGTGGCCGGCCCCACGGCCGCCGCGTCCCTCGACCTCGGATCTCTGGGCGGGGCAGGGAAGGTGACCGACGCGCCGTTCGTCAGCGCCGTCACCGCCTTCCACCTGACCAACCCCATCGCCCGCGCCAGCGTGACGATGGCCGAATGCACCGCCCTCGTTTCGGGCGCCGCCAAGATCGCGGCGGAGTAGGCGATGCCGGACGCTTCCTTCTGGGCGACGCCGATCGGCTGGTCGCTGCTGACCATCGGCCAGATCCTGCTGGTCACCGTGGTCCTGCTGCTCACTGTCGCCTTCATGATCTACGGCGACCGCAAGGTCTTCGCCGGCGTGCAGATGCGCAAAGGGCCGAACGTGGTCGGCCCCTTCGGCCTGCTGCAGTCCTTCGCCGACCTTGGAAAGTTCCTGGTCAAGGAGCTGATCGTGCCGGCCGGCGCCGACAAGGTCGTCTTCCTGCTGGCGCCCATGATCAGCGTGACCTTGGCCATCGCGTCTTGGGCGGCCATCCCGTTCGGCCCCGGCTGGGTGGTGGCCGACATCAACGTCGGCGTCCTCTACCTCTTTGCCGTCTCGTCGATGGGCGTCTACGGCATCATCATGGGCGGCTGGGCTTCGAACTCGAAGTATCCCTTCCTGGGCGCCCTGCGCTCCGCGGCCCAGATGGTCAGCTACGAGGTCTCCATCGGCTTCGTGATCATCACCGTGATCCTGCTCTCGGGCTCCATGAGCCTGCCGAAGATCGTCGAGCTGCAGGCCGGCGGCTTCTGGAACTGGAACATCTTCGGCGGCGGCGGCCTCAAGAACCTGCCGCTCGTCCTCGTCATGATTCCGATGGGCGTGATCTTCTTCATCTCGGGGCTCGCCGAGACCAACCGCCCGCCCTTCGACCTGCCCGAGGCCGAGTCCGAGCTCGTGGCGGGCTATGCGGTGGAATACGGCTCCACGCCCTACCTGCTGTTCTACCTGGCCGAGATGTCCAACATCCTCTTGATGTCGGGCCTGATGGCGGTGCTGTTCCTGGGCGGCTGGCAGGCGCCGATCGACTTCGCCTTCACCCACACCTGGGCGCCGACGCTCTTCAGCCTCTACTGCTTCCTGTGGCTGGTGCTGAAGACCGCCTTTGTCCTCTTCATGAACGCCATGGTCCGGGCCGTCGTGCCCCGTTACCGCTACGACCAGCTGATGCGCCTGGGCTGGAAGGTGTTCCTGCCGACCTCGCTGGTGGCCGTGGCCTTCGTCGCCGGCTGGCGCGTCTATGGACACCTCGGATGAGACTGACCCTGATCCTGATCCTGGCGCTTGGGCTCGCCGGCTGCGAGACCTCGGCGCGCGAAGGCGGTATCGCCAACTACGACGGCCTGAAACAGGCGCAGGAAGCGTGCGCGGCCAAGGGCGGGAAGCTGACGCTGAAGAACGGCGGCAACTCCGAGTGGCTCGACGACTATTCCTGCAAGGGGAAGTGAGATGTTCCAGCGTATCGGACAGGCGCTGAGAGGCGCCGCCCTGATGGACTTCATCGGCGCCCTGGGCCTCGGCATGAAGTACATGGTCCGCCCCAAGGCGACCGTGATCTATCCCAATGAGCGCAACCCGCAGAGCCCGCGCTTCCGCGGCGAGCATGCGCTGCGCCGCTATCCCAACGGCGAGGAACGCTGCATCGCCTGCAAGCTGTGCGAGGCCATCTGTCCCGCCCAGGCGATCACCATCGAGGCCGAGCCGCGCGAAGACGGCAGCCGGCGCACGACCCGCTACGACATCGACATGGTCAAGTGCATCTACTGCGGCCTGTGCCAGGAGGCCTGCCCGGTGGACGCCATCGTCGAGGGTCCGAACCTGGAATACGCGGTGGAGACCCGCGAGGAGCTCTATTACGACAAGGCCAAGCTCCTGGATAACGGCGACCGCTGGGAACGCGAGATCGCGAAGAATCTGGAACTCGACGCGCCCTACCGATAAGACCGCGGGCGCGATTCACCGCTGCTGTAACGACGACGATTTCGAGGGGTTGAGAAGAGCCGGATGGCCCTGCAGGCGATCGCATTCTACCTGATGGCGGCGGTGACGCTGGGCTCGGCCTTGGCCGTGGTCTCGGCGAAGAACCCCGTGCACTCGGTGCTGTTCCTGATCGCCGCCTTCTTCTCGGCGGCCGGTCTCTTCGTGCTCCTGGGCGCCGAGTTCCTGGCGATGCTGCTGGTGGTCGTCTACGTGGGCGCGGTCGCCGTGCTCTTCCTCTTCGTGGTGATGATGCTGGACGTCGACTTCGCCGAGCTGCGCCAGGGCTTTGCGCGCTACATGCCGCTGGGCGGGCTGATCGCGGTCGGCCTCGCCATCGAGATGGTGGTGGTCTCCACCACCGTGGCGACGAACGGCGCGGCCCGGCTCAATGACAGCCCGATGGCCCGCGGCGCGGGCGCGGCCGTGAACGTCACCAACGCCGAGGCGATCGGCCGGGTGCTCTATACGAACTACGTCTACTTCTTCCAGGCGGCCGGCATGGTGCTGCTGGTGGCGATGATCGGGGCCATCGTGCTCACCCTTCGCCACAAGCCCGGCGTCCGCCGTCAGGTGATCATGGACCAGGTGCTGCGCACGCCGAAGACCGGCATGCGCATGGCCTCGCCCAAGCCCGGCGAAGGGATCGCGGAATGAGCGTCGGGCTTGCCCACTATCTGGCGGTCGCCGCGATCCTGTTCACCATCGGGGTCTTCGGCATCTTCGTGAACCGCAAGAACATCATCGTCATCCTGATGTCGATCGAGCTGATCCTGCTCGCGGTGAACATCAATCTGGTGGCCTTCTCGGTCTATCTGGGCAACGTCACCGGCCAGATCTTCGCGATGTTCGTGCTCACCGTGGCCGCCGCGGAAGCGGCCGTGGGCCTGGCCATCCTGGTCACCTTCTTCCGCAACCGCGGCGACATCGCCGTGGACGACGCCTCGATGATGAAGGGCTGAGGAATGGATCCGAAGCTTCTCGTCACGGTCATCCTGTTCGGGCCGCTGATCGGCGCGACGGTCGCCGGCCTGTTCGGCCGCCGGCTGGGCGACACGGTCTCGATGTCGATCACCACCGGCTTCCTGTTCCTGTCGGCGGTCCTGTCGTGGGTGGTCTTCTCGCAGTGGACCTGGGGCGGGCTCGAGCCCTTCCTGGTGACCTACGCGCCGTTCATCCACGTGGGCAATTTCATCTCCAACTGGTCGTTCCGGCTGGATGGCCTCTCGGCGGTGATGCTGGTGGTGGTGACGACGGTCGCCTCGCTCGTCCACCTCTATTCGTGGGGCTACATGGCCGAGGATGGCGGCAAGCCGCGCTTCTTCGCCTACCTGTCGCTCTTCACCTTCGCCATGCTGGCGCTGATCAGCGCGTCCGACTTCATGCAGCTGTTCTTCGGCTGGGAAGGCGTGGGTCTCGCATCCTACCTGCTGATCGGCTTCTGGCACCACAAGCCCACCGCCAACGCCGCGGCGATCAAGGCCTTCGTGGTCAACCGGGTTGGCGACTTCGGCTTCGCACTTGGCATCGCCACCGTCTTCTGGTCGCTGGGCTCGGTCCAGTTCGCCAGCATCTTCCCGCAGGTCGCCGCGCATGCCGGCGACACCTGGCGTTTCATCGGCCAGGACTTCCGGCTGATGGACCTGGCCTGCACGCTTCTGTTCATCGGAGCCATGGGCAAGTCGGCGCAGTTCTTCCTGCATACCTGGCTGCCCGACGCCATGGAGGGCCCGACCCCGGTCTCGGCCCTGATCCACGCCGCGACCATGGTCACCGCCGGCGTCTACATGGTCTGCCTGCTCTCGCCGATGTTCGAGTTCGCTCCCTTCGCCAAGCACGTCGTGGTCGTCATCGGCGCGATCACCGCGCTCTTCGCCGCGACCGTCGGGCTGGTGCAGAACGACATCAAGCGGGTGATCGCCTATTCGACCTGCTCGCAGCTCGGCTACATGTTCATGGCCGCGGGCGTCGGGGCCTATCAGGCCTCGATGTTCCACCTCTTCACCCACGCCTTCTTCAAGGCGCTGCTGTTCCTCGGCGCGGGCTCGGTGATCCACGCCATGGCCCACGAGCAGGACATGCGCCGCTACGGCGGGCTCGCGAAATACCTGCCGGTGACCTTCGGGGTCATGACCATCGGGACCATCGCCATCACCGGCCTGGGCATCCCCGGCCTGGAGATCGGCTTTGCCGGCTTCTACTCCAAGGACTCCATCATCCACGCCGCCTATTCGGCTGGGCTGGCGGGCGATCCGCTGGGCTACTTCGCCTTCGTGATGGGCGTGTTCGTGGCCCTGCTGACGGCCTTCTATTCCTGGCGCCTGGCGTTCTTCACCTTCAACGGCCACGCGCGCTGGACGAGCGAGGACCTGGAGCACCACTGGCACAACCGCGACCACGGCCACGACGACCACGCCCATGCCGAGGCCGCCCACGCCGAGCCCGACCACGGCGGCCATGCCCACCTGCCGCACGAGAGCCCCTGGACCATGCGCCTGCCGCTGATCGTGCTCGCCATCGGCGCCATCGCCGCAGGCTTCCTGTTCCACGAGAAGTTCATCGGCGCCGAGCAGATCGAGTTCTGGAAGGGCGCGATCTTCACCGGCGCCGGCAACCACGTGCTGGCCGGGCATGAGCTGCCGGTGCTGATCGAGCAGGCGCCGCTGATCGCCGGCGTGATCGGCCTGCTGATCGCGATCTACGTCTACATCCTGAAGGAAGGCCTGGGCGCGAAGCTCGCGGCCCAGCGCGGGCCGCTCTACCTGTTCTTCTACAACAAGTGGTTCTTCGACGAGCTCTACCAGGCGACCTTCGTCCGCGGGGCGAAGGTCCTGGGCGACCTCTTCTGGAAGGGCGGCGACCAGAAGCTGATCGACGGGCTGGGCCCGGACGGCGTCTCGGCGGTGTCCTACGAGATCGGCAAGGGGGCAGGGCGGCTACAGACCGGCTTTCTCTACCACTACGCCTTCGTGATGCTGCTGGGCGTCGCGGCCATCCTCTCCTACGCCCTCTGGGCGTGGAACGCGTAAGGGAGCGACGGACCCATGCACCTCCTCTCCCTCATCACCTATGCGCCGATCATCGGCGTCGCGGCGATCCTGATCCTGCGCTTCTTCGGCAAGCCGGAGGATGCGCGGACCATCGAGACCGCCAAGTGGATCGCACTCCTCACGACGCTGGCGACGCTGGCGCTGTCGGTGCTGCTGGTCGTCCAGTTCAACCGCAACGACAACGGCTTCCAGTTCGTCGAGGAACACGCCTGGTTCGCGGGCCTCTTCTACCGGATGGGGGTGGACGGCATCTCCGTCCTCTTCGTGCTGCTGACGGCCTTCCTGATGCCGATCTGTATCGCGGCGTCCTGGACGTCGATCACCAAGCGCGTGCTCGAGTACCTGATCGCCTTCCTGATCCTGGAGACCCTGGTCATCGGCGTCTTCTGCGCCCTCGACATCGTGCTCTTCTACATCTTCTTCGAGTTCGGCCTGGTGCCGATGTTCCTGATCATCGGCATCTGGGGCGGGGCGAGGCGGGTCTACGCGGCCTTCAAGTTCTTCCTCTACACCCTGCTGGGTTCGGTGCTGATGCTGGCCGCGATCCTGGCGATGATCGGGATCAGCCACACCAGCTCGATCCCCGAGCTGATGGCCTACAAGTTCGACCCCGCCGTGCAGACCTGGCTCTGGCTCGCCTTCTTCGCCTCCTTCGCGGTGAAGATGCCGATGTGGCCGGTGCATACCTGGCTGCCCGACGCCCACGTCGAGGCGCCGACCGCGGGCTCGGTGATCCTGGCCGGCATCCTCCTGAAGCTCGGCGGCTACGGCTTCATGCGCTTTTCCCTGCCGATGTTCCCGCTGGCGTCGCAGATGTTCACGCCGCTGGTCTTCGCGCTCAGCGTCATCGCCATCGTCTACACCTCGCTGGTCGCCTTCCGTCAGACCGACATGAAGAAGCTGATCGCCTATTCGTCGGTGGCCCACATGGGCTTCGTGACCATGGGAATCTTCTCCGGCAACGCCACCGGCGAGCAGGGCGCGCTCTACCAGATGCTGAGCCACGGGGTGATCTCAGGCGCGCTCTTCCTCTGCGTCGGCGTGGTCTACGACCGCATGCACACCCGCGAGATCGCCTTCTACGGCGGCCTCGTGCAGCGCATGCCCTGGTACGCGGCGACCTTCATGCTCTTCACCATGGGCAATGTCGGCCTGCCGGGCACGAGCGGCTTCGTGGGCGAAATCCTGACCATGACCGGGACCTACGGCGTCTCCACCTGGACGGCGTTCATCGCCACCACCGGCGTGATCCTCTCGGCGGTCTATGCGCTCAACCTCTATCGCGCGGTGATCTTCGGCACGATCGCCAACCCCAAGCTGGAAACCATCACCGACCTCGACTGGCGCGAGGTGGCGATCTTCGCGCCGCTGATCGCCTCGACCCTGGTGCTCGGCGTCTATCCGAGCGCCGTTTTCAACCTGACCCAGTCCTCGGTCGACCACCTCGTGGCGGTCTACCAGACCGCGATCGGGGGCTAGGACCGCATGACGTTCTCGACCGATATCGGCCTGGCCGTTCCTGAGCTGATCCTGGCGGTCAGCGCGATGGTGCTGCTGGTCTGGGGGGCGTTCGCGCCGAAGATGACCTTTGCGGTGGGCGCCGCCGCGGTCGGCGTTCTGCTCGTGGCCGCGGTCGCGGCCGCCACCGGCCCGTTCGGGCGCGCCTTCGCGGGCGGCATGATCTCCGACGACGCCTCGGCCTTCGCCAAGGTGGCGATCTATGTGGCGAGCGCCGTCTGCGTGCCGCTGGGCCAGCGCTGGTTCGAGCGCCGCGGCGTGAACAACTTCGAGTTTCCGGTGCTGATCCTGCTGGCCGCGCTCGGCATGGGCATGATGGCCTCGGCCGGCGACCTGATCTCGCTCTACGTCGGCGTCGAGCTGCACAGCCTCGCGCTCTACGTCCTGGCCGCCATGCACCGCGACAACGCCAAGGCGTCCGAAGCGGGCCTGAAGTACTTCGTCCTGGGGGCGCTCTCCTCGGGGATGCTGCTCTATGGCGCGAGCCTGGTCTACGGCTTCGCGGGCTCGACCGTCTTCGCCGACATCGCCGCCATCGTGGCCGCCCAGGGGGTCCACACCGGCGTGCTCTTCGGCCTGGTGTTCCTGATCTGCGGCCTGGCCTTCAAGGTCTCCGCCGCGCCCTTCCACATGTGGACGCCCGACGTCTACGAGGGCGCGCCGACCCCGGTCGTGGCCTTCTTCGCCGCCGCGCCGAAACTGGCCGCCATGGTGCTGTTCGCCCGGGTCCTGGCCGAGGGCTTCGGCCATGCCGTGCCGCAGTGGCAGCAGGTGCTGATGGCCTTGGCGCTGTTCTCCATCGCGGTCGGCGCCTTCGCCGGCCTCGCGCAACAGAACCTCAAGCGGCTCTGGGCCTATTCCTCGATCGCCAATGTGGGCTACGCGCTCCTGGGCCTCGCCGCCGGCACCGCCGAGGGCGTCCAGTCGATGCTGGTCTTCATGGTGCTCTACATGATCGACGTGACCGGCTTCTTCGCCTGCCTGGCCGCGCTCTCGCGCAAGGGCAAGGCCATGGAGACCATCGAGGACATGGCGGGCCTCTTCAAGGAACAGCCGGGTATCGCCCTGGCCATGACCGCCTTCTCGCTGTCCGCCCTGGGCCTGCCGCCGTTTTCCGGCTTCTGGGCCAAGGTTTTCGTGTTCAAGGCGGCGCTGAACTCAGGCCTCACCTGGGCCGCGGTGCTGGGCCTGGTGGGCTCGGTCGTGGCCGCCTTCTACTACCTGCGCCTGATCAAGGTGATGTGGTTCGACGGCTCGGTCGGCGGCACCGACAAGCTGCCGCTGGAGGCCCGGGTCACCGCCATCGCGCTCGCGCTGTTTTCCTTCCCGCTGGTGCTGGGCGCGCTGATCTGGATCTACCCGGCGGCCGGCCGCGCCGCGCACGCCTTCGGGCTCGCCTAGGGTTTGGCCGACCACCCGCCGATCGAGGCCCACGAAGAGCTCGACTCCACCAACGCCGAGGCGCGCCGCCGCGCCGATGCGGGCGAAGGCGGTCCGGTCTGGATCGCGGCCGCGCGCCAGACGGCGGGGCGTGGCCGCCGCGGCCGCGCCTGGTCCACCGAGACCGGCAACCTCGCCGCCACCCTGCTGACCAGCACCGACACGGCCCCCGCCGAGGCCGCCCAGCTCTCCTTCGTGGCCGCGCTCGCCGCCGCCGACCTCGCCGACACCTGCCTGGGCCCCGGCGCCGCACAGCTGAAGTGGCCCAACGACGTGCTGGTCCATGGCCGCAAGGCCGTCGGCATCCTGGTGGAGTCAGGATCGCGGGCCGACGGGCGCCTGTGGCTCGCGGTCGGAATCGGCGTCAACCTCGCCCACGCGCCCACCGACGTGGACCGCCCCGCCACCGCCTTCGCCGAGCACATGGCCGGCCGCCCGCCCAAGCCGCTCGACGCCCTCGAGGTCCTGGCGACAAGATTCGAAGTCTGGCGCAAGCTCTGGGCGACGCAGGGGTTTTCCCCGATCGCCGCCGGCTGGACCGCCCGCGCCCATGGCCTGGGCGAGCCCTGCGAGGCGCGGCTTCCCAACCGCACCATATCCGGCGTCGCCGAGGGCCTGGATCCGGACGGCGCGCTCAGGCTTCGGCTGCACGACGGGGCGCTTGAGCGCATAACGGCGGGCGACGTCTTTTTCGGAGGCTCATGACCATGCTGCTGGCCATCGAACAGGGCAACACCAACACCTTGTTCGCCGTGCACGACGGCAAGACCTGGATCGCCCAGTGGCGCGCCGCGACCCATGCCAGCCGCACTGCCGACGAATACGCCGTCTGGCTGTCGCAGCTCCTGGGCATGGCCGGCCTGCAGCTCGGCGTCTTCGATGGCTGCATCATCTCCAGCGTGGTGCCGCAATCGATCTTCAACCTCCGGAACCTCGCCCGCCGCTACCTGCACGTGGAGCCTCTGGTGATCGGCGAGAACGTCGACCTGGGCATCGAGGTCAGGATCGAAAAACCCTCGGAGGCCGGCGCCGACCGGCTGGTCAACGCCGTCGGGGCCCATGTGGTCTATCCGGGCGACCTGATCATCATCGACAGCGGCACCGCCACCACCTTCGACGTCATCTCCGGCGACGGGGCCATGGAGGGTTGCGCCATCGCGCCCGGCATCAACCTCTCGATGGAGGCCCTGCACCAGGCCGCGGCCAAGCTGCCGAGGGTGGCGATCCAGCGGCCGAAGGGCAACACCGCCATCGGCAAGGACACCGTCGCCGCCATGCAGTCCGGCGTCTTCTGGGGCTATATCGCGCTCATCGAAGGCCTCTGCGGCCGGATCAAGGCCGAGTGGGGCAAGCCCATGACCGTGATCGGAACCGGCGGCGTCGCCTCGCTTTTCCATGGCGCCACCACCGCCATCGACCACTTCGACCCGGATCTCACCATCCGGGGCATGCTCGAGATTTACCGCCGCAACACGGCGAAGGAATAGATGCCCAAAGCCAAAGCCAAGCCCGCCGACGAACTCGTCTTCCTGCCGCTCGGCGGATCGAACGAGATCGGCATGAACTTCAACCTCTACGGCTACGGGCCGGCGCACGACCGCAAGTGGATCGTCGTCGACCTCGGCATCACCTTCGGCGACCAGACGACGCCGGGCGTGGAGGTGATCCTGCCCGATCCGACCTTCATGGAGGCGAACGCCGACCGCCTGCTCGGCATCGTGCTGACCCATGCCCACGAGGACCACATCGGCGCGGTCGCCTGGCTCTGGCCGCGGTTCAAGGCGCCGATCTACGCCACGCCGTTCACCGCCTTCATCCTGCGTGAGAAGCTGCGCGAGGCGGGCCTGCTGGACGAGGCCAGGATCACCATCGTCGAACTGGGCGGCTCCATCCAGCTTGGGCCCTTCGAGATCGAGCTGATCACGCTCACCCACTCGATCCCGGAGCCGAACGGCCTGGCGATCAAGACGCCGCTGGGGACGATCCTGCACACCGGCGACTGGAAGATCGACCCGGACCCGCTGCTCGGCGCGCCCACCGACGCCGACGCCATCCGCAAGCTCGGCGACGAGGGCGTGCTGGCCATGGTCTGCGATTCGACCAACGTCTTCGTGGCCGGCCATGCCGGCTCGGAGTCCGAGGTGCGCGACGCGCTGGTGCCGCTGATCGGCAGCCTGAAGGGCAGGGTGGCGGTCGCCTGTTTCGCCTCCAACGTGGCGCGGATGGATTCCATCTGCCGCGCGGCCCAGGCCAATGGCCGCCGCGTCTGCCTGGTCGGCCGCTCGATGCACCGGATGTCCTCGGCCGCCAAGTCGGTGGGGCTGATGGAGGACCTGCCGCCGTTCCTCGACGACCACGAGGCCAAGAAGTTCCCGGGCGACAAGGTGCTCTACCTCTGCACCGGCAGCCAGGGCGAGCAGCGCGCAGCCCTCTCGCGCATCGCCGACGGCACCCATCCGCACGTGAAGCTGGGGGCCAACGACGCCTGCGTCTTCTCCAGCCGCGTGATCCCCGGCAACGAGATCCCGATCCGCAACCTGCAGGAGAAGCTCTCCAACAACGGCGTGCGCCTCTACACTGAGCGCGACCACCCGGGCATCCACGTCTCCGGACACCCTTGCCGCGACGAGCTGGCCGAGATGTACCGCTGGGCGCGGCCGCAGATCTCCGTCCCCACCCACGGCGAGCGCCGCCACCTCCTGGAGCACGCCGCCTTCGCCCGCGACCTGCAGGTGCCGCAGCAGGTGACGCCCAGGAACGGCGACATGGTCCGCCTGGCTCCCGGCCGCGCCGAGATCATCGATGAGGTTCCTGCCGGCCGGCTCTACGTCGACGCCGGCGTGGTGACGCCCGAGAACGGCGATGCCTTGCGGGAACGCCGCCACGCGGCCTTCAACGGCGTCGTCGCGGTCTCCGTGGTCATGGACGGGCGCAACAAGATCGTCTCGGGGCCGCAGGTGCGCGCGCTGGGCCTGCCGAGCGTCGACGAGAACGCCCTCGACGACCTGCTGGATGACCTCGCCGACGAGGCGGAGAAGGCGATCGAACGCCTCAAGGGCCAGGATCGCGACGATGACGAGAGCGTCGAGGCCGCCATCTCCCGCGCCGTGAAGAAGGCCAGCCAGCGCATCTGGGGCCGCCGCCCCGTGGTGGAGACCACGGTGCTGCGGATCTAGGGGTCCGAAGGCGCGGCAATTCCGGTCTTTGCGCCGCGAAACCGGTATGACACTGGAGAGGCGCGGTCTCGCAGCGTATAGGCAGGTCATGATCGGAAAACTGAACCATGTGGGCGTCGCCACGCCCTCCATCGAGGACTCCGTCCGCCTCTATCGCGACGTCCTGGGCGCGACCTCCATCGGCGAGAAATTCTCGCTGCCGGAGCAGGGGGTGTGGGTCTGTTTCGTCAACCTGCCCAACAGCCAGATCGAGCTGATCGAGCCCTATGGGGACAAGTCGCCGATCATCGCCTTCCTGGAGAAGAACCCCAAGGGCGGCCAGCACCACATCTGTTTCGAGGTCGAGGACATCCTGGCCGCGCGCGACGACATGCGGGCCAAGGGCGCGACCGTGCTGGGGAACGGCGAGCCGCGCATCGGCGCCCATGGCGTGCCGGTGATCTTCGTCCATCCCAAGGACATGGGCGGCGTGCTGGTCGAGCTCATGGAAACCCCGCCAGGGCATTCGGTATGAATGCCCGCAAGCAAGGAATCCGACGAATATTCGTCGGAACAACGAATATTCTAGGGGGCGCGCACTGATGACCTGGTTCACCGGCGTCGCCATCTACCTGACCATCTGGTGGACCGTGCTGTTCGTGGTCCTGCCGCTGGGCGTCACCAGCTATCATGAGGCCGGCATCGACCTGGGCGATGGCGGCGACCCCGGGGCGCCGGTCGACCCGAAGCTCAAGAAGAAATTCCTCACCACCACCTGGATCACCACGGTGATGTTCGCCGCGCTCTGGGTCGTGCTGCGTTTCCACCTGCTGCCGCTGCCGCAGTTCCCCGGCCACATCGGCTGACCGGAAAAGGCTGCGGGAGCCTCAATTCCGCCCTCCGCGTTGCCAAGGTTCCGGCGCCAAGGCTATCAGGGCGCCTCGCCCGTCTCTGAACTCACGGAACCCAAGACCCATGCGCCTGTCGCGCTACTTCATGCCCACCCTTCGCGAGGCGCCCTCGGACGCCCAGATCGTCTCGCACCAGCTTTCGCTGCGCGCCGGCCTGGTCCGCCAGGAAGCGGCCGGGATCTACGCCTGGCTGCCGCTGGGCCTGCGGGTCATGAAGAAGATCGAGCAGGTGGTGCGCGAGGAGATGGACCGCGCCGGCGCCATCGAGGTGCTGCTGCCCACCCTGCAGCTGGCGGATCTGTGGCGCGAGAGCGGCCGCTATGACGACTACGGCGATGAGATGCTGCGCATCAAGGATCGCCACGACCGCGACCTGCTCTACGGGCCCACGGCGGAGGAGGTGATCACCGAGATCTTCCGCGCCTACGTCAAATCTTACAAAGACTTGCCGAAGAATCTTTACAACATCCAGTGGAAATTCCGCGACGAGCGCCGCCCCCGTTTCGGGGTGATGCGCGGCCGCGAGTTCCTGATGAAGGACGCCTATTCCTTCGACATCGACGAGGCGGCGGCGCGCAGGTCCTACAACCGGATGTTCCTGGCCTACCTCAACATCTTTGCGCGGCTGGGCCTGAAGGCGATCCCGGTGAAGGCCGATCCCGGCCCCATCGGCGGCGACCTCTCCCACGAGTTCATCATCCTGGCCGACACCGGCGAGAGCGAGGTCTTCGCCCACGGCGACCTGGTGGAGATGGGCGCGCCTGGCCCCGACATCGACTGGGATGGCGACCTGCAGCCGATGGTCGAGCAGCGCACGCGCCTCTATGCGGCCTCGGACGAGATGCACGACAAGGCTCGCTTCGAGGCTGAGGTGCCCGAGGACAGGCGGATGACCGCGCGCGGCATCGAGGTCGGCCACATCTTCTATTTCGGCGAGAAATATTCGAAGCCGATGAAGGCCCTGGTCACCGGCCCTGACGGCAAGGACGTCCCCGTCCACGGCGGCTCCTACGGCGTCGGCGTCTCGCGGCTGGTGGGCGGGATCATCGAGGCCAGCCATGACGAGGCCGGCATCATCTGGCCCGACGCCGTGGCGCCTTTCGGCGTGGCCGTGGTCAACCTGCGGCCGGGCGCCGCCGACGTCGATGCGGTGGCGGAACAGGCCTACAAGGCCCTGACGGCGCTGGGAAAAGAGCCGCTGCTCGACGACCGCGACGACCGGCCGGGCGCCAAGTTCGCCTCGCTGGACCTGGTGGGCATTCCCTGGCAGCTGATCGTCGGTCCCAAGGGCGTCGCCGACGGCGTCGTCGAGCTCAAGCGCCGCGCCACCGGCGAGCGCCAGACCCTGCCGCTGGACGCCGCCCTGAAGGTGATCGCCGGATGACCCTTCTTCGCCGAGGCTTCGAAGGGCTTGTCCTGCGAAGCTCCGCCAGGAGCGAAGCAGGATGAGCCAGCCCCAGGCGGGGGTGGCGAGTGTGGCCGCGCCGTTCGGCCTTTGGGAGCGCATGCTCGCCGTGCGCTACCTGCGCGCCAGGCGCAGCCAGGGCGGGGTGGCGCTGATCACCATCATCTCCTTCGCGGGCATCATGGTCGCGGTGGCGGTCCTGATCATCGTCATGTCGGTGATGAACGGCTTCCGCGCGGAGCTGCTCGACAAGATCCTCGGCTTCAACGGCCACATCTACGTCACCGGCGGGGTCCTCGACGGTGCCGAGCGCGACGCGGCGGTGCAGCGTATCCGCAAGCTGCCGAACGTCATCCAGGTCGCCCCGGTGATCGAGGCCCAGGCCATCGCCATGGGCCCCAACCAGATCACCGGCGCCATGGTCCGCGGCCTCAACCCCGAGGACCTGGCCAGCACGAAGATCGTCTCCGGCAACATCACCCACGGCACGACCAGGGGCTATGGCGCAGGCGACTACGGTGGCGACCTGGTGGTGGTCGGCCAGCGGCTGGCCGAGGCCATCGGGGTCAAGGCGGGCGATCCGATCACCCTGATCTCGCCCTCCGGCGGGGCCACGGCGTTCGGCGGCACGCCGCTGCAGAAGACCTATACGGTGGGCGCGACCTTCACCGCCGGCATGAGCCAGTACGACCAGGCCTATATCTTCATGCCGCTGCAGCAGGCGCAGCTGTTCTTCGGCCGCGACGGCACGGTCGACGCCATTGAGGTCCGCGTGAAGGATCCCGACACCGCGATCAAGCTGAAGCCGGCGGTCAACCAGGCCGCCGGACCGTCGGCGCTGGTCACCGACTGGACCCAGCGCGACGCCTCCTACTGGGGCGCCATCAAGGTCGAGCGCATGGTGATGCGGCTGATCCTGATGCTGGTGGTGGCGATCGCGGCGCTCAACATCATCTCCGGCCTGACCATGCTGGTGAAGAACAAGGGCCGCGACATCGCCATCCTGCGGACCATGGGGGCGGGGCAGGGCTCGGTGCTGCGGATCTTCTTCATGGCCGGCTCGATGATCGGGGCGTCCGGCACGGCGGCGGGCCTGGCGCTGGGCGTCCTGGTCTCGCTCTACATCGGGCCCATCCAGTCCTTCGTGGAGTGGGCGACCGGCCAGCAGGTGTTCTCGTCGGACGTCTATTTCCTCTCCCGCCTCCCGTCGAAGATCGACTGGCTCGAGGTGATGATGATCACCGTCTTCTCGTTGGCCATGGCGATGATCTGGACCCTGCCGCCGGCCTGGCGCGCCTCGCGGCTCGATCCGGTGGAGGCGCTGCGCTATGAGTGAGCCGGTCCTCTCGATCCGCGGGCTGGAGCGGTCCTACGTCACCGGCGCGGGCAAGCTCACCGTGCTCAAGGGCGCGGCCATCGACGTCATGCCCGGCGAGATCGTCGGCCTGATCGGGCCGTCGGGGTCGGGCAAGTCGTCCCTGCTGCACGCCGCCGGCCTCCTGGAACGTCCGAATGCCGGCCGGATCACCGTCCTCGGTCGCGACTGCTCCGACCTGCCGGACCGCGACCGCACCCGGGTGCGGCTGGCCACCATCGGCTTCGTCTACCAGTTCCATCACCTGCTGCCGGAGTTCACCGCCCTCGACAACGTCGCGCTCCCGCTGATGATCGCCGGCAAGAGCCAGAAGGCTGCGCGCGAACGGGCCGGGATGTTGCTGGGCGAGCTGGGCCTCGCCGCCCGCGTCGACCACCAGCCGGCCCAGATGTCCGGCGGCGAACAGCAGCGCGTCGCGGTCGCCCGGGCGCTGGCCAATTCACCCCGCCTGCTGCTGGCCGACGAGCCCACCGGCAACCTCGACCCCCACACCTCGGGCGCGGTCTTCGAGAACCTCTACGAACTGGCCCGCAAGACCGGCGTCGCGGCGCTCGTCGCCACCCACAACCTCGACCTCGCCCGCCACATGGACCGCGTCTTCGCGCTCAAGGACGGCCACCTGGAAGAGCAGCCCAAGGGCTAGGACCTCAGGCCGAGGCCAGCCACTGGGTGACGTAGATGTGGGTCTTGCGGGCAAGCCCCGGCGGACCCGTGAAATAGAATTCGCTGCCGGAGAACGTTCGGCGCTCATGCCAGCGCAACGGCGCGGTGTCTTCCGCGGTCAAGGTTTGCCGCAGCTTATCGCTCTTCGTCTTCGGCACGAACGACACATAGGTTGCTTCGATCATCGCACAAACTCTCAGAGGACCCATTTCAAGCACGCCGCGAGTCTGCGGAAAAGCCAAGCGATACTGTGGTGACGCTGGTGTCGCACCCGCCGCAGCACACTAGCTGAGCAGGCTGGCCAGCGGCGACTTCAGGGCCCAGCCGAGGAAGCCGGCCAGGCCCATCACCATCCCGAAGCCGCCGAACAGCCAGGCGACCGCCAGGGCCGGGAAGCTCTCGCTGAGCGCCGCAACCGCGGCGACCGCCACCGCCACGCCGATGGCGGCGTCGGAGGCGTCGAACTGGTCGTCGTGGACGTTGAGCGCGTCGTACTGCGCCTGGAAGCCCTGGGCCGCGTTGCGCAAGCCCGGGCTCTCCTGCTCGTACTTGGCGATCTCCGCCGCAAGGCGGGCGGCCTCGGGGGCCAGGGCCGGGCTGACCCTGGCCTGGGCCAGCGCGGTCTCGTCGATGTGCAGCTTGGTCCGGGTGGCCTGGTATTCGCCCCAGCGGTCGACGGCGTTGGACTGCGCCTGGGCCATGGCCTGGACGATGTTGCCGTCCTTCACCTGGCCAAGACCCATGAAGATCGACAGCACCACGACGGTCAGCGCCACCACCCGGTTCAGCCGCCTGTCCTTAGCCTGCGCGTCGATCTCGATGTCCATCCGCACCTCCCGATTCCCGGCGAAGGTTCAGGGCAAATCGTGGCGGGCGCTAGGCGCCGGGAATGGAGCCGCCGCCGAGCCGCGCGTGGCGGCCATTCGTCGCGCAACGGCAAAAACAGGGGCTACGGTAGAGCTCGCTTAGGAAAGATCGGCGCACACTCGGATGATTGGAGGTGATAGCAAGCCATGGGTCGATCCTTTTTCACGATGATTTTCGCCAATCGGTGGACGGCGCCGCTTGTCGCGATCGTCCTCACCCTGACGACCGCCGTGGCCCTGGCCTGGGCGGTAAACACGACCGTGTCGGAGGAGGTCGCCGCC
>Ga0307517_10006006_pt1 | contig 18095 bp, 21 predicted proteins | sample 23_EM_MG_FD_194515 | JGI IMG/M metagenome (GOLD analysis project Ga0307517, IMG submission 194515) | Populus trichocarpa ectomycorrhiza microbial communities from riparian zone in the Pacific Northwest, United States - 23_EM | ecosystem: Host-associated > Plants > Roots > Unclassified | place... | reverse complement strand
TAACGGATTGGTCAGCTGCGTGATGTCAGGCGCTGTGCGCGTCTCGGTGATCGATGCCGACAATTGAACCGGCCGCGCCGGGGACCAGGTAAGGCCCACATTCGAGTTGATCAGCTTGCCGTATTTCGACACGTCCGACATGCCGAGCGTGCCGCTCAGCGACAATTGCCCCAGGAACGGCAGTACGCCCTGGCTCGCCGACGCGATCGGCAGGCTGGCGTTGACGCTGATCCCGGCGACCGACCGCGAGACCGCGCCGATATCGGTCGTGGTATCGTCGGAGCGTACGTTGCTCGACGATCGCGAATAATCCGCCGACACGGTAAGCTGGGCATCGCCCGCGGGGAGGTGGACGAGCGGGCCGTTGGCGACCGCCTTGGTCGACACCGTATCGGTGCTGGTGCGGCTGCGCGCGACGATCAGCCGGGCGGCGCTGGCCGGGTCGAGCGCCGCGAATGGATCGCCGCCGGCATCCACGTCGGCCTGCAGGTTGTCGAGCGCGATCCCGCTGTTCGACCGCGTCTGGCCCTCGCCACGATCATAGGCGGAGGTAAAGCTCCACGCCCAACGCTTGAGGCCGCCCTGGAGCGTCAGCCCGGCATGCGCTGCCAGCGAGGTGTTCTGCTGGCGCAAAACGATCCCAGGAAAATAGCGATAGACCAAAACAGGATCGGCGAACGGCAAGTCATTCGAGCCGCCGGGGAGGCGTAAGATGCCGGCAGCGAGGCCGTTCAAGCTGGTGTTGCGATCGGCCTGCAGCGAGAGGTTCAGCGAACCATCGAGTTTCTTGCCGATCGGCGAGGCCAAGGTGCCGTCGAGGCGGATCGTGTCGGTGCTTCCCTGCAACGTCCTGAATGGACCGAGATCGGTGACGGCGCGCGGCGAATCGACATAGCTCGACAGCGATCGGCGGTCGGTGGGATCCTGAGGTATCCCGGCGACGGTCACCGGCCGGCCGGCCAGGGCGTCGAGCGCGGGATCGATGCTACCCCCGTCGATGCCGGCGACGTTGCCGGCGATCGCGAACAGCGCGTCGGGATCGGGGCGGATGTCGCGTTGGCTCTGCAGGACCGGGTTCAACCGCAAGTACGACAGGCCAAGCGATGCCCGTCGCGGTCCCTCGATCCGGGTCGCATTCAGCTCGGTATAGTCGGTCGCGCCGCCGCCCTCGGTGGTCGTCCCCGCCAGTTGCTGCAATATCAGCGAGCGGAAATGCTTCTTGGTGATGAAGTTCATCACGCGCATGGTCGGCGGGAAGCCGAACCGGGCGGCCTCCTGTTCGGGCAGGATCTCGACGCGGTCGATTGCCTCGGGCGGCAGGCTCTGCAGATCCTCGAAGCCCGACACGCGGCGGCCGTTGAGCAGGATCGCCGGGTCGCCGCCATTGGATGAGGTCGACGCTCCCTGCAGCCGCTTCATGACGTCGGCCATACTGGTCACGCCCAGCGATCTCAGCGCCGCGCTATCCAGCACCGCGACCGGCGGCACCGAGCTGATGACGCTGCCAGCCACTCGTCTGCCGGTGACCAGGATGTCGTCGCGCGGGGGCGGGGGCGAGGGGTCGGTCGATGGCGGTGAGTCGGGGCTGGTTTGCGCGACCGCGGGAACGCTGCTCGCCACTAGCGCCAAGGCAAAGGCGACCTTCACGTGTTGCAAGTCGCTCTCCCCAAACGATGCGGACTCGGCTTTCGCGACAGGTTCGGTACGCCATCAAAACGAGCGAAAAAAGTTGGAATTGTGTCGACTTTGGTTCGGATCGCGGCGTCGCAGGCCGCCATTCGGGAACGCGACCACGTCCCGCCGCACGAGCCGCAAGGCATGTATGGCGTGTTCGACAGTGACCAGACCACCATCGCGGTACTGCACGACCGGTCGCAGGCGATGCGCAGGGCGGTGGCATAAGGGTGGCGCTGGAGATTGGCGTCAGGACGGAGCGATCGGTGGCGGAAAGTCGAGCACCGCGCTCGTATAGGTCTCGATCACGTAACTGAACGGCTCGCCATCGGCGCGGGTCAGCAGGGCCTGATGCTCGATCACTTTGTCGGGGATCGCCAGCGCCGCGCCTGGGGTTGCGCGCGGCAGGACGGCGGCGCCATCATCCCAGCCCTCCGGCAGGGGCGACCAGAGCAGCTTGGCCGAGACGGTGTGGCGCTGGAACCGAAGCGGCTGGACGACGCGACCGAACGCCGTATCGCTGGTTTCGAGCGTCCGGTTCATGTCGGGCGTGAGGCGCGACGCGACGTACCAATTGTCGGCCTCGGACAGGATATGCTCGCCGCAGCGCAATCGCACCCGGCGATAGGCGATCGGCTGGTCGGCGCCGACGTGCAGCTGCTCCCGGACAGCCGCGGGCGGCGGCTTGTCCTGGCCGCGGACGCGATCCGCGACGATCTTGGCGCCATCCGCGAGATGGTGGCGCGCGCACCAGCGGTCGAGCGTCAGCGTCGCGCTGTCATGGCTCAGCAGGTCGGCGTTCAACGTCTGGAGTTCGGCCAGCACGGCGAGCCTCGCCATCGGGGCGTCCGGCCAGGACGCTCGTACCGGAGAGGCGCCGAGCGACAGCACCGCGAGCGCGCTCGTGATCATGGTTCGCTTTCGGTGGGCCACGACAAACGCTCCTGAGCCAGCGTCACCTCAGTTTGACGACGACTTTGCCTTTTACCCGCCCCGTTTCGACAAAGGCCAGGGCTTCGTTGGTGCCATCGAAGGGGAAGATCCGGTCCACGACGGGGCGGATGATACCCTTGTCGACCAAGGCCGTGATCTGGCCGAGTTGGCTGCCGTTCGCGCGCATGAACAGGAACGAATAATCGATGTCGCGCGCCGCGGCCCTTCGCCGGATGCCGAGGCTCAGTAGCCGCATCACTTGCCGCAACAGCCAGTTCATCCCCTGGGCCCTCGCGAAATCCGGATCCGGCGGACCGGAGATCGAGATCAGCTTGCCGCCGGGCTTGAGCACATCGAGCGACTTGCGAAGCGTGGCGCCATCGAGGCTGTTGAGCACGACATCATAGCCGGACAAGAGCTTGTCGAATTCCTGCTTGCGGTAATCGATGACGATGTCGGCACCGAGGCGCTTGACCAGATCGACATTCGCCGTGCTCGTCGTGGTGGCGACCGTCGCGCCAAGATGCTTGGCGAGTTGGATGGCGAAGGTTCCGACCCCGCCGGTGCCCGCGTGGATGAGGACTTTCTGCCCTTTCTCCAGGCCGGCTTGCTCGACCAGCGCCTGCCAGGCGGTCAACCCCACCAGCGGGATCGACGCCGCTTCCGCCATGCCGATCGTCTCGGGCTTCAGCGCCACGTCGGCCTGGTCGATGGCGATGCGTTCGGCGAAGGTCCCGATCCGACCGTCGCGCGGCCGGGCATAGACCTCATCGCCGAGTTTGAAGCGCCTGACGTTCGACCCGATTCCAACGACGATGCCCGCTACATCGTGGCCCAGGATGAAGGGCGGCCGATAGGGAATGACGGCCTTGAACGCGCCGTCGCGTATCTTGGCATCGAGCGGGTTGAGCCCCGCGGCGTGGACGTCCACCAGAACGTCGTCTTGTCCGGGTATCGGCTCCGGCACGTCGCCGCAGCGCAGCGGCTCGTTCTTCCGATAGCGATCGACGATGAAGGCTTTCATGCGCAATGTCCTTGCCAAGTGCGGGGGACGAGATCAGCGATCCGGCCGAACATTCAGCCGGGGAGCCCGTTATATTTCCGGAGATTCCGGTCGACGAACGCCTCGGGCATGAAGCGGCGCATGAAGCGCACCTGGGCTGCCACTTTTCCGGCCGTGTAGCGCCTCTTCGGCACCACCGCATTGGCGGCCTTGACGACCGTGTCGGCGACGATCTCGGGAGCTTCGCCCTTCTCGATAATCTGGCGCATCAGCACCTCGGCGGCGGTTCGGACGGCATCGTAGACGGGAAGCGGGCGATCCGCGCGCGTCAAATTGTCTTCGAACGAGGTGCGGATGCCGCCCGGTTCGACCAGCACGACGCGGATACCCTGCGTTCGCACTTCGTGGTCGAGCGATTCCGAATAGCCCTCGATCGCGTGTTTGGACGACGAATAGAGCGCATTGAACGGGGCCGGGATGAGCCCGACCAGCGAGCCGAGATTGACGATCCTGCCGTTGCCCTGGCGCCGCATTATCGGCAGAACGGCATTCGTCATCCGCAACACGCCGAAGACATTCACGTCGAACAGCGCCTTTGCCTGCGTCGGAGACGATTCCTCGGCACCGCCGAGCAATCCGATTCCGGCATTGTTGACCAGCAGGTCAATCCGACCCGCGCGGTCCACGACGTCGTCGACCAGCGCCTGTACGGACGCGTCGTCGGTGACGTCGCAAACCAGCATCGTCACGCCCTGCTCGGTTTCGGCCATCCGCTTGCGGCTGGTGCCGAACACCCGATAGCCATCCCGACGCAGTGCCCGCGCGGTCGCGAGTCCAATTCCAGAGGAAGCGCCCGTGACCAGGGCGATGCCGCGTTCTGTCTTGCTCATCGATCTCTGCCTTCAATTTGTCGTGGTATGACGCTGCGAAGTCAGTTACTATCGATTCGATATGAAGTCACTACTAAAAAGATACTGACATGTCGAATCTTTCGGAACAGCCTTGCCTGATCGCCCGCAGCCTCGCCTTGGTCGGGGATGCGTGGAGCATGCTCATCCTGCGCGACGCCCATGCCGGGCTCACTCGTTTCGACGAGTTCCGCAAAAGCCTGGGTATCGCCCCGACCATCCTGACTCGTCGCCTCGCGATGCTCACCAAGGAGGGGCTGCTGGAGAAGCGGCGCTATTCGGAACGCCCGCCGCGCGACGAATATGTGCTGAGCGAAGCGGGCCGCGACTTCCTGCCGGTCTTGTTCGCGATCGGCGCCTGGGGCCGAAAGCATCGCAATAGCGACCGCGTGACCCGCTTCTTCGATGCCGAGACGGGAACCGAAATCGATCCCGTTACCATCGACCGGTCGAGCGGGGCGCCGATCGGAACGCGGCCCATCCGCATCGTCATGCCCGATTGATCGGTGAAGCACCAAATCGACCCTTATCGAGCTTTTATGGTATCGTATTACCGAGAAATTTCAGATAATTAACAAATTATCGCTGAAATACGCCGCTTCCCCTCCACTAGCGGACGCCCGCGCTGATGCTAGGATGCCTGGATGACGCCTCGACCTCCCGGCGGTTCCACCAACAGGCAGCGTTTCAAACGACCTGCCTGGCTGAGCATGGCGTGAGCGGCACGGCATTATCGCCCGCCGCCATGCGAGTGGTCGCCTGGCTGGGCGAGGTCGGTGGGCGCTGGGGACTGCCGGAGACTGCCTGCCGGGTTCATGCAATGCTTTACCTTGCTGCGAAGCCGATGCCGGCGACCGTGTTTCCCGAGGCTCTTGGGCTGGATGCCGAGGCGGTGTCGGCGGCGCTCGACTGGCTCGAAGCGCACCGGCTGGTCGAGGCGAGCGCGGCCGGGTGGCGGACGGGCGTTGATCCCTGGGCGCTGATGCTGCAGACGCTCGAGACGCGCCGGACGCACGAGCTGGAACAGGCGCGGATCGTGATCGACCAATGGCATCGCGAGCGCCACGCCGAGGATCCGCTGGTGTCGCGGCAGGCCGCGCGGCTGTTCGACCTCGTCGAGGATATCGCGGCGATCGATGCGGGAACGCGCGGCCTGTCGGCGTCGACGACGCGCCGCTTGATCGGTCTGGGCGGCCGCGCGGCGCGCCTGTTCGGCACTGGCATCGGAACGAGGGGGCGGCGATGAGCGAGGCGGGCGGCGCGGCACAGGGCAGTTTCAAGGTCAATTCGCTGACCGGGCTCGACAAGGCCGATGCGGTGGCGGGCCGGGTGCGCTGGGATCGTCCGCGTTCGATCTGGAACATGACGATGCTGGCCGCGGCGCTGGTGCTCGGGCCGCTGACCTTCAGCTGGAGCGCGTTCGCCGTCTTCCTCGTCACCGCTGGGGTCACCCTTTGCGCCGGTCATTCGGTCGGCTTTCACCGGCGATTGATCCATCGCAGTTTCGATTGCCCCAAATGGCTGGAGCGGGTTCTAATCTGGTTCGGTACCGCGGTCGGCATGGGCGGTCCGATCTGGACGATCCGCTTGCACGACAGCCGCGATTGGGCGCAGCGCCAGCCCGATTGTCACTGGTTCCTGCGCCACGCCAAGCCGCTGCTCGTCGACGGTTTCTATTATCTCAACTTCCGCCTCGAGCTGGAGCATCCGCCCGGCTTCGATCCTGGTCCCGGCATCGCCGATGATCGCTTCTACCGGTTTCTCGACCGCTACTGGATGTGGCAGCAAGTGCCGATCGCGCTGGCGCTCTATGCGCTCGGCGGCTGGCCGTGGGTGGTCTGGGGGGTGTGCGTGCGGGTGGCCGCCTGCACGACCATGCACTGGTTCATCTCCTATTTCGCGCACACGCGGGGGCCGCAGGACTGGACCGTCGATGGCGCGGTCATCCAGGCGTATAACGTCCCGCTGCTGGCGATCCCGACGATGGGCGAGAGCTGGCACAGCAATCATCACGCCTTTCCCGCCTCTGCCCGGCATGGCCTCTATCCGGGCCAGATCGATCTGGGATACCGCTTCATCCAGTTGCTCGAGATGCTGGGGCTGGCACGCAACGTGAAGCTGCCGGCGCAGCTGCCACCGCGCCCGGGCATCACCCCGGTCACGCCGCGCGCGCTCAGCGTCGCCGCGTCGGGGCAAGCGGAGATTGTCCAGCAGGGCAGGGACACATGACGGAACCTCTGCCCGATTTCCGCGCCGCGCATGGCCTCACCGACCCCGATGCCTCGCATTGGACGTTGCGTTTCGGACCGGTCATCTTGCGGCTGCGTAACGTGGCCTGGCGGCGAGCGGCGATCGACGCGCATGACATGCACCATCTGATCACCGGCTATCCGCTCACCTTGCGCGGTGAGATGCAGCTCGCGGCCTGGGAATGGGGCGCCGGTCGTTATCCCGATTGGCGCGCGACCGCTTTCTGCGCGCCGTTGGTGCTCATCGGCGCCGTCATCATGCCGCGACGTACCTGGCGCGCTTTTCGCGACGGCAGAAAAAGCCAGAGCCTGTATCCGGCTCGACGGCGCACCAAGGGTGCATAGGTCGGGCGGTTTCGGGGCATAGGAACGGTGACGGCCTCGGCGGGAGATATGGTCATATCGATCACCGCCGCCGTGCCGGCGAAATGACGTTGGGGAGACAGCTTGCGAAAGCGAGGGGCGGGGCGGCGGTCATTCGTTGCCGGCACGCTATTTCTTCCGCAAGCTGCCCCGGAGGTTAAAGCACCCAGCGGAAGCGGAGAACCATGGGCTTGCCGTCGTCGCCGACAAGAGTCGCGCTCTCGATCATTTCGCTCCCATCCGGCGACACCGTATAGATCCGCACCGACCCGAGTTTGCCGCCTTTGGTCAATCCCATCACCAATACGCCGGGCTGCGGACTGGTCATCGCGACGCTGTCGGCGACGGTCTGATCGCCGCCGATCGGGACGGCTTTGCCGTCGAGCCGTTCGCGCGAGGTCATGCGCCGTGCGCTGCCGTCTTTCGCGGTGATCACATAGGTGGTGTTCCACATGCCCGCGCCGCCATCGGCAAATTCGGCCGTTACGCTGGCGGGACCTGCATCACCCGGAGTCGCCATCGATCCGGTATCGAGGGTCCATCGGCCGAGAAATGGCGATGACGCGGGTTGCGGCTCCGTCGCCGGTGCGGGCGCCGATACGGCTGGTACCGCAGCCATGACCGGCGTCGTGACGAGGGCAACCATTGCGAGAAGCATGTTCATCTCTTGTCTCCATCCACGCTGCGTTGAAGAAAAGGCGCGCATGTGCCCAGCGGGCGGCCAGCGACCCGGATTCAGTCCACAATTTGCAAGGTAAGCTTCCGAAGCTAGGCGCTCGACGCCCCCGGCGGCGCTCCGGCGAAAAGATGCGTCTGCCATCGGTAAAGATGCCAGACCACCAGGAGTTCGATCGCAAGCCCGGCCACCGGCAGCACCATGAAGGACATGTCGAGAAACAAGACCGTGGTGAACAGCAAGAGCGTGACCGTGGCGGCGCTGTTGACGCGGGCCAATGTCGCCACACGCGTCCAGTCCCGCTCCAGAATGAACCAGGGCATTACAAGGTGCCCCGCGATGAGCCCCCAGATCAGCAGCGCCAAAGGCGGAGCAAAATTGCGATTCCAGGGCGTCAGCAACCGCAACGGCTCGCCACTTCCCGCGAGCCAGCCGGATAGTCCGGCATGCCCCGACGGCAGAAAGGGAAAACCGGAGACCGTCCCCAACATCAATAGCGCGACGACCGGAAAGAGACCCAGCGCGACGGCGTGGCTGGTCAGCGTAAACCGCCCCTCTTCATGCTTCGGCATGGTACGCAACGCGCCCATCAGGCAACCAACCGCAAAGCTGAGCGGCTTTCCATCGTCGATGGCGGCGTCCATTTCGGTTCGCATCGCCAGCGCCCAGTCGCGGCGATGATCGCCAAGGCAAGCTTCCGTCAACGCCAGCACGGCACAAGCGAGTTTCGCCGTCATACCGGCACCTCCTTGAATCCGGACAAGCTCCGCTCCCCGATAATTGTCCGCGCGAGCGCGAGGCCCTGCGCGGTCAACCGATAGGCGTGGCGCGCGGGCCTGCCGGGCAGGGCCGGTTCGCGCCACTCCGCCTCGACGAGCCCCTGATCGGTCATGCGCATCAGCAAGGGATAGAGCGTCCCGGACAAGAGCCCGGTTTCCTTCATGATGTCGTAGCCGTGGCGCCATTCGCTCGGCGTCGTCGACAGCGCATCGAGGAGCCGCAGCATCTGTTTGGAGGGGCGACGAGTGGTGGCCATGCCAACAATACAACATATGTAGATTTATGAGTCAAGGGGGTGGTCGCGCGCCCGTCGCGCCGGGCGTTACCGGCCTGTAATGGAGCGATCGGCCGCCAGGACGGTCACTGTCTGTCGAATACCAGCAGCTGCGAGAAAGGCTGCCCCTTTCTGTTGGTGCCCTTGTCGGTGATGGTCAGGATCTTTCCGTCCCGCGAGACCTTGCGCACGGCAATGCCCACCGTTTTGTCGCCTCGTTTTTCCTCCGACCTGACGGTCCATCTGTCGATGCGCACGGCGTTCAGCGTGTCGTAGCTCGCCGAACCGGCCATCGCATAATCTCGCCCGTCATAGGCATAGGTATAATTCACCCGCATCGTTTCGCCGCCGGCGTCCACGCCCGTCCAGGCGACCGAAATTCCCGTCGGAGTCGCCGCATAAACGCGAATTTGGCTCTGCCACCCCGGTCCCGGCGTGAAGGTCGACTGGGCCACGTTCAGCTTCCAGGTGCCCAGGACCGGATCGTCGGCCGGCGTTGCCCGCGCTCCCGACAATGTCAGCGCGACTATGGACCCGAATATGAGCATCAGAAGACGTCGAACCACAATGCTGCTCCCCGAACATTCGGCAGTTCATCGCGGGGTAGCAATTAGCAGCAGCTTGCCGGCGTGACCACCCGGTCGACGCGGAAACCGTCTCCTCCGATCCGCTCTGCAGTCGACCAATCCTCCGCCCACTGCCGGGGCAGTTCGCCTCGAGCGGGAGCGCCAGGAAGTCGACAAACAGGAGGCTCAGGAGGCGGGTTGTGGCGGAAGCGGATAGACGATGAAGTCGGCGTGCCGATCGACCATCGGCACCGATCCCATTGTTGCGACCGCCCGCTGGAGGTCCGCGATCGCCGAGGGCGGGAGCGGGAGGCGATGTTCCAGGGGGTGCGCCGCGGCCTTCATCGGATAGTCCTGCCCGGGCGTGTTGGTCATCTCGATATGCGCCCCGAGCAGCGCGCGGATCGGATGGGTGGCGGCGAAGGCGGCTAGCCGGTCGACGCTCGCGCGGAACGGACCGAATTGGGCGCGCGGCACATAGAGCCTTCCCGGGTAGAGCATGTCGCCCGAGAACAGCAGCCGTGTGCGCGCATCATAGACCATGATGTGCGCTGGCTGGTGGCCGGGGGTAGGGATGATGTCGAGAACCCGCCCGCCGAGATCGAAGCGGGCGATATCGTTCGGCCAGTTCTTGATGCGAAAGAAGCTCGCGACGTCTTCCGGCGCGAGGCCGACGATGTCGGTGTCGGGACGATCGCGAAACTCATCGTCACCGGCATGATGATCGCCATGGCCGTGCGAGTGCGCAACGACGAGGCGGAGCGGATGATCACGGTGTTTTGCTCGCCATTCGCTGATGATCCGGTCGATGGTCGGACGGATCTTGAGCCCGCCAGCACCGGTGTCGATCAACAGGGCGCGATCCTTGCCGAACAGCAGATAGAGGAACGGCGCCTCGAAGTTGGTTTCGACCGACTGGCGGATGACGAACGTGTCCGCATCGATCATCTGGACCTGCGTCTCGGGTTCGTTCGCCGTCCCACCGTCGATCCAGTGGGCGAACTGCGGCATGTCGAGCGCGGGAGGCGCTGCGCCAAGCAGAAATACCGAACCGATCAGCGCCATGGAATGACGACGGGTGGCCAGGCGGCGGGCGGTGCGAAACGAGGCGAGCAGGTTCATTGGCGCACCATATGAAATATTACCTATCTCGACAAACGTAATATCATGGCAATCGCCACTGACTCGGCTTGGAGGGGTGTGCGCGAGAAGCCGCCGGTCCGGACACGGCCCATGGCGGCCATCTCCCACCGCCCCTCTCAATGAATCGTCTCGCCCCGCCCGCACATTCCGACGAACTTTTCGATCCGCGCCGCCCGCGTTTCCGCCTTCTTCGCGGTCTGCACCCGGTACAGGATCGCATAGCGATTGGCCCCGCTCAGCGTATCGAAGAACGCCCGCGCCCCCGGCTCGGCATCCAGCGCCGCCCGCAGATCTTCCGGTTCCTCCGCGGTGGAGGCTGGGGCATAGGCCGCGTCCCATCGCCCGTCCGCCTTGGCCGCCGCGATCTCGCTTAGCCCGGCCGGCGCCACGCGGCCCTCTGCCACCAGCTGTTCCGCGCGCTTGCGATTGTTCTCCGACCATTTGCTGGTGCGCTTGCGTGGGGTGAAGCGGGTCAGGAACCAGGCCTGGTCCCATTTGTCGATCTGCCCGTCGATCCAGCCGTGGCACAGCGCCGCGTCGATCGCCTGCGCCTTGGTCAGGCTCGACTCGGTGTTCCCGGCCTTGGCGATCTTCAGCCACAGGCCCTTGGCCGTGCCGCCCTGCGCCGCCAGCCACGCTTCCCAGGCGTCGGCGTCGGCAAAATCCAGCACCGGCAACCCGCCGCGGTCGGTGTCCATCGCGCTCTCCATAGCCGCCCTCGCTGCCTCCTTGGCACTGCCCGGCTTGACAGCTCAATCACTGTGTATCATACAGTGTATATCACACACTATGTGAAGCACAGCCTATGCCGATCGATGACGACATGTTCGAAAAATTGCGCGTCGAGCTCCGGCGGGGATCGCTGGTGCTCGCCGTGCTCGGGGCGCTGCGCGAGGAACGCTATGGCTATACGCTGCGCCAGTCGCTCGAGGACGCCGGGCTGCTGATCGACGAAGGCGCGCTCTATCCGCTGCTGCGCCGGCTCGAATCGCAGGGACTGCTGATCAGCGAATGGCGCGAAGAGGCCAAGCGCACCAAGCGCTTCTACCGCCTCTCGCTCGCCGGCACCGACACGCTCGCCGCGCTCCTCCACGAATGGAACGACATTTCCGAATCGATCCTGCGCCTTAATCAAAAGGACAAATGAGATGGACCTGATCGACCGTTATCTCGCCGCGATCGCGCGGCGCCTGCCCGCCGACAAGGCCGACGATATCGTCGCCGAGATCCGCGACGACCTGCTCACTCGCCAGGAAGTGCGCGAAGACGCGCTCGGCCGCCCGTTGACCAGGGACGAGGTGTCGGGGCTGATCAAGGATATGGGCCACCCGTTGATCGTCGCGTCGCGCTACCGGCCCCAGCAATATCTGATCGGGCCGGATGCCTTCCCGTTCTTCGTCGCGGCGCTGCGGATCGTCGCGATCTTTCTGGCGCTCGCCTTCGCGATCACCGCGGTGTCCGGCGTGGTGTTCGGCCACGCCGATATCGCGCACGCCGTCGCCCGGGCGATGTCCAACCTGCTGAGTTCGGCGATGCTCGCCTTCGGCACCGTCGCCGCGGTGTTCTACGCACTCGAACGCACCGGCTTCCCCGCCGATCATCTCGCCAAATGGCGGCCGCGGGACCTGCCCGAGGTCAAGGACAAGCAACCCAGCACCTGGGGTTCGGCGTTCGAGGTCGCCGTCGGCGTCTATGGCATCCTGTGGTGGTGCGGAATCGTGCCGCTGCCTTACTACAGCAACGTCAAGGGGCTGACGCTGACCCCCGATCCAGTCTGGACCACGATCTGGTGGCCGGTGCTGGCGCTGATGGTCGCGCGGCTGGTCTACAACATCGTCCAGTGGCTGCGCCCGCGCTGGAAAGCGGTGCGCGCGTCGCTGTCGGTCGCGACCGCGGCGGGCGGGCTGGCGCTGCTCGGCCTGATCTATCGCGCCGGCCATTGGCTCAGCGCGAGCGGCGCCACGATCCCCGCCCGTGAGCTCGCCGAACTCGACCAGGCGGTGAACCTCGGCATCCATTGGGCGATCATCGTGGTCGGCGTGATCTGGGTGATCCAGTGCCTGCAGGAATTGTGGCGCCTCGCCACCTCGGGTCCGCTCGGAGTGAAGGCGATATAGCCGCCCCTCGAACGACTATGTCACCCCCCCCTCGTGCGGGGGGTACACCGTGCCGCAGATCGCCCGTTGCGGACATCGCGCCCGAAGGCCATCGTCCCACGCCATGATGTCCGGCCGCTGGGAGAATGAACGATGAGAATGCTGCTCTGCGCCGTCCCGCTGATGCTGTGGTCGAGCGGATCGCTCGAGGCGGCAGCGCCCGCGACCACGGCCTGCAACGTCACCGCCAGCGTGATCGACCCGGATTCCAGCACCAATGTGCGCAAGACCCCTGGCGGTGACGTCGCCGCGACGCTGCGGACGCCGAGCACGGGCGACGACTGGATAGAAGTCCATGTCGTGGGCCAGGCGGGCGACTGGTTCGCGGTCGATCGCGCCGATCTGGTCGGCGACGGGCGCAAGACGATCTTTCGCGGCAAGGGCTATATGCACCACAGCGTGCTTGGCGCCGACGGGCTGATCAATGGCGAGCCGATCCGTTCGGGCCCGAACGTCGACAGCCCGCAAATCCTTGCGTCCGAAGAGAGCGACCAACAGGCCCTGCTGCTCGCCTGCGCGGGCAATTTCATGAAGATCCGCGTCAAGGGCGGCGTCGGCTGGACCAAGGCGCTGTGCCTCAACCAGCGCACGACCTGCGCCTGATCGGCGCCGCCACAGGCTGACTTGTCGATCGCGCTATTGCAGATGCCGCAGCTTGTCGGGATTGCGCATCACATAGATTGCCGCGATCCGCCCGTCCTCGATGTCGAGCGCAGTGGTCTGGAGATGGCCGTCGGGCTCCAGAGTCACAAAGCCGGGCAGGCCGTTGACGAATGCCAGGCGGACCAGGGTCGAAAACCCGAGCCCCAGCCGATCGATCACCTGCCTGAACAAGTCGAGCACAGCGTCGCGGCCCTGGATCGGCACCAGCGCCGTCGGGCGCTTGCCGCCGCCATCCGCGTGGATGCTGACATCGGCGCTCAGCATCGTGCCCAGCGCCTGCATGTCGCCGCTGCGCGAGGCGGCGAAGAACGCTTCGGCGAGTTCGACGCCGTGCTTCTTCTCGACCGCGAACCGCGGCCGCGCGTCGCGCACCCGTGTCCGCGCGCGCGCCGCGAGCTGGCGGCAGGCGGCGGGGTCGCGCTGCAGGATCGTCGCGACTTCCTCGAACGGCGCGCCGAACACGTCGTGGAGCAGGAATGCCGCGCGCTCGAGCGGGGAGAGACGCTCCATCACCAGCATCAGCGGCAGGGTAACATCCTCCTCGCCATCCTCCTCGACGATCGGATCGGGCAGCCACGGCCCGACATACTCCTCACGCAGCCGACGCACGGCACGGAGATGGTCGAGACACAGTCGCGTGGCGGTGCGGCACAGGAACGCCTCGGGCGATCGTACCTCGGCGCGGTCGGCCTTCATCCAGCGGATGAAGGCTTCCTGCACGATATCCTCGGCGTCCGACACCGAACCCAGCATGCGGTACGCGATCCGCGTCAGCTTCGGGCGGAGCGGCACGAACGCCGCTGCTGCTACGTCGAGCCCGGCCCCGTCGAGCTTGGCCCTATCGAGTCCGGAGTCGCCCATCAGGCGGCCGCCGCCCGCTCGGCCTGCGCTGCCCTGATCGCCGCCACGTCGGCGAACATGCCGAAACCCACGGCGATGTGGTTCCACCCGGTGATGACGTTGATCGTGATGGTCAGCTTGATCTGCTCCTCCTCGGTGAAATGTGCCTTCAACGCTTCATAGGCGGCCTGGTGATCGATGCCGTCGGACAGCCGGGTCAGCGCCTCGCCCCAGCCGATCGCGGCGCGCTCGCGGTCGCTGTAGCACGGCGCCTCGCGCCAGGCGGACAGCAGGTACAGGCGCTGTTCGGTCTCACCGTTCTCGCGCGCCTCGACCGTGTGGAGGTTGATGCAATTGGCGCAGCCGTTGATCTGCGACACGCGCAGCTTGACCAATTCGGTCAGCGCCGGGTCGAAATTGACGGCGGCGGCGATCTCCATCTGGGCGCGCTGGTAATCGCGCATCAGCGCCGGCGCGGCGGTGAACAGGTTGATGGTGCTTTTCATGGGAAGGGTCTTTCCTGATTGATGACCCCCTCAAGACGATGGGCGGTCCGCCGAATGTGACATCGGCGGGCGATTTTCTACTCGATCAGGACCGACCGCGGCGTCAGCCCGTGCCGGTATGACGATCGCGCAGCGCGTCGATCGTCAGCATCCAGACATTGGCGTTGCTGTTGTTCCAGCCCTGCATCCGCGCGAGGTCTGCGACGACCTGCGCGCGCGTCCGGCCCTCTTTCGGCGCGATCGTTCGGCCGCTGGTGAAATAAAGCGTGCGGCCGTCGGGACCGACATTCGCTTCGCCATCGTCGGCGCCGCCGTCGCCGGCATAGCGGATCGCGGCGGGCGCCGACCATCCGCTGGTGGTGCGCCAGGCGATGAACAGATGTTCGTGATCGTCGTCGAACGGCGGGCGGTTCTTGCTGCTGAAGATCAGATAATGCTGGTCGGGGGCGATATAGGGATCGACGTCCGAATAGGCGCCGTCGCTGAACGCGAGCTGCGTCGCCTGACCATAAGTGCCGTTGGTGCGGCGCGCGACATACAGCCGCCAGGCCGGCGCTCCGGCCCCGCCGCCGGCATCGGCCATGAAATACAGGTCGCCATTGGCGGCGATGCTCGGCTTGAACACGCGCCGTGCGATGTTGACGCTGGCCGGCAGCTCGACCGCCTGCCCCCAGCCGCGCGCGGTGCGGTCGACACGGTAGAGATGCGCCGACTTCTTGCCCGCGCCCAACGCAGGCGCAGGGCGCGTCGATTCGAAGATCACATAGCGGCCGTCGGGCGACACCGCGGGCTGCTGGCTCGGATATTGATCGGAGAAGGGGGCCAGCACCGGCCGCGTCCACGCCCCCTTCACCCTGGCCGACATCACGATCGTCGACCAGACACCGTTCGACTGCTCGTAGAACAGCGCCGAGCCGTCGGGCGTGAAGCTCGGCGCGCCGTCATTGGCGGGTCCCGAAATGACATCGGGCGCGAACAGGTGCGGGATCGGCGCATCGGCCGGCGCGGGGCCGGCGGCGGCGACAATCAACGGCATCAGGGCGATTAACGATAGTCCGCGCAAAGGCATAGAAATCCTCTTGATGGATGGTGGCGGGGAGGGGTCTGGTTATCCGGATCGTCAGGTCGGATCGGCCGCTGGCCCGTCCGACTGGCCAAGGCTGAGCAGCAATTGATCGACCACGCGGCCAACATCGCGCTGCGCCTGTGCCGGGTCGGGGGCCGTCGCCAGGAACAGCGCGCCTTCGCGCACCACGCCGAGCAGGACATGTGCCAGCGGCGGGACCGGCTGCGGCGGGATTTCCCCAGCCGCGATCGCGCTGGTCAACAGATATTCGACCAGCCCCAGGCTGTAACGATCGCCGATCGCGCGCCAGCGTTCCCAGCCCAGCACCGCCGGCGCCTCGATCAGCGCGATCCGATGCACCTCGGGCTCGCGGCACAGATCGAGCCACTTCCTGGTTCCGGCGCGCATCCGATCAAGCGCGCTGCCCTCACCACCGGCGGCGGCGAGCCGGGCGATCGTCTCCTCCTCGATCGCTTCGAACACCGCCGCGAACAGCTCCTTCTTGTCCGCGAAATGATGATAGAGCGCCCCCCGCGTCACCCCGGCCGCCGCAACGATCTCCTCGGCGCTGACCTCGGCATAGCTGCGTGCGGTGAACAGCGTCCGCCCCGCCGCGATCAACGCGCCGCGCGTCGCCGTCGTCCGCTCGGCTTGCGTACGGCGTTCCTTTTTCATACAGACTGTATGTATGTTTCTGAGTCGGGCACACGCCATTGTCGGCACCAGACCGCGAAGTGCAAGCCAAAGCATGCCGCATCCATGCCGAACCCGCCCCAACAGAAACCGACTATCCAATTTCGTGAGGACATTCGAACCATGGGCAAGACGATCGACATTACCCGTGTGGCGGTGATCGCCGGTCTCGTCGCCGGCATGATCGATATCGGCGCGGCGGCGTTCATCAACCATGTCGGCCCGGCGCTGATCCTTCAGGGTATCGCGAGCGGGCTGTTAGGCATGAAATCCTATGCCGGCGGTGCTGGTACCGTCACGCTGGGCCTCGGGCTGCAACTCGCCATGTCCATCACGATCGCCGGCATCTATGCCGCTGCGGCAACGCGCCTCGCCTGGCTGCGCTCGCGTCCTGTCCTGGCCGGCCTGGTCTTTGGCTTCGGCGTATTCGTCGTGATGAACCTGATCGTCGTGCCGCTGTCCGCGTTCGGCCCCAAGCCGGCGCACATCTCGCTGATCTGGCTGCTGCTCAATATCCTCGCGATGCTGGTATTCGGCGTAATCGTCGCGACGATCGTCCGCTGGGGGCTGCGGCGGACGATAGCGGGATGATCGGGCTGCGCGCGCGGCTTACACCGCGCGCTTCTCCAGCGCATGCGCCGCCTCGGCCATCAATTGCGCGATGATCTCGGCAACCGGTTCTTCCTGCTTCACCATGCCGACCGACTGCCCCGCCATCAGGCTGCCATGCTCGACATCGCCGTCGATCACCGCGCGGCGCAATGCGCCCGCCCAATAATGTTCGATCTGCAATTGCGCCTCGGCCATCTCGACCGCGCCGTCGTTGAGCGATTGCGCGACTTCGAGCTGCTTGGCGGTGAACAATTCGGTCCCGGCATTCTTGAGCGCGCGCACCGGGATCACCGGCAGGCGCGGGTCGATCTGGACGCTGGCGATGGCGTCGCGCGCGCTGGCGCGGAAGAATGCCTTCTTGAAATTGGGGTGCGCGATCGATTCGGTCGCGCAGGCGAAGCGCGTGCCGAGCTGGACGCCGGCCGCCCCCATGTCGAGATAGCCGGCGATCGCCTCGCCGCGGCCGATCCCGCCGGCGACGAACACCGGTACCTGTTCGGCGACTTCGGGCAATATCTCCTGCGCCAGCACGCTGGTCGACACCGGACCGATATGCCCGCCGGCTTCCATGCCCTCGACGACGAGCGCGTCGACGCCCGATCGGATCAGTTTCTTGGCCAGCGCCAACGCCGGGGCGAAACAGATCAGTTTGGCGCCATTCACCTTGATCGCGTCGAGCGAGCCGGTCGGCGGCAGGCCGCCCGCCAGCACGACGTGGCTGACCTGATGCTTGCTGCAGACCTCGATCAGGTCGAACAGCATCGGGTGCATCGTGATCAGATTGACGCCGAACGGCTTCGACGTCAGCGCCTTGGTCGCGGCAATTTCCTTGTCGAGCAGCTCGGGAGTCATCGCGCCGCACGCGATCAGCCCGAACCCGCCGGCATTGGACATTGCCGAGACGAGGTGCCGTTCGCTGACCCAGGACATCGCGCCGCACAGGATGGCGACGTCGGATCCAAGGAACTCCACGCCGCGCGCCATGCGCCG
>Ga0307517_10006005_pt1 | contig 18100 bp, 7 predicted proteins | sample 23_EM_MG_FD_194515 | JGI IMG/M metagenome (GOLD analysis project Ga0307517, IMG submission 194515) | Populus trichocarpa ectomycorrhiza microbial communities from riparian zone in the Pacific Northwest, United States - 23_EM | ecosystem: Host-associated > Plants > Roots > Unclassified | place... | reverse complement strand
CCCACAAAAGATGGAACCCATGCAGGTTACCATCTCTACACTGTCTTTTTCACTCGTTCACGCTTCCCATGATATTTTGGATGGACGCTTCTTCTTTACTAATCTTAACGCTCAATTGGCATGGGTATTAGCCCGTTAATTTTATTTTAATTTTTTATCAAAATGGTTCTGGAAGTGTTATTAAGTTTTATCCGTCCTGTGAGATAACCTAGCAATCCAGTCAAATCATCTTTTAATTTTTTTAAAAGATATTAAAACTATGTTTTTATTTTTTTAATATTATTAAAACAGCATCCGGGTTTAATAACTTTTGAGTCTTATTTTCCTAATACATAGCCAGATACATATATTAATAGAAACTAGTACTTGTTCATCTCGAATTTTACCATTATATTGCTTTTGGATAAATAATAAAGTTAGAAAGTTCTACTCCTCAATCAAAGATTAGCTCAAAAGATCAAATGGAATGGAAAGTGGTGGCTAACCTATAAACTAGACTAATTTAAACCACTCTACTGCTAGAGTAGACAGTAAAAAAGTAAGATAAACACGTACGTATAGTTGTCTGGGATGTTACGATGATGGCAAAATTACAGGCACGTTATATATTTATAATGATAAACAAATAACTATCACATAGATAAGCACAAATAATTTCCTAGAAAATTAACTAATTAATATTATCCTATTGTCCATGTATCAACACCGCATCTCGTCACTTGTCTTGTATTTTGTAACTTCCAATCTTCATGAACAGGGTAAGAAATTATCTTGCTTGCCAAGGTGGAGAGGTATGCCTTGTTCTGCTTTCTTGTCTTCTCTTTGAGATCGCTAAAAACCACTCTTAGATTGCCTCCACTGTGTTTCCTTGTCTAAATTTGCCTTGTTTTGCTTGGCGGATACAAAGCCTCACTAATCCATGATATCCTTGCGGTTAACTCCATCAAGCCTGGGTCTGCTGTTCAAAACAATTCGTCTCTTCCTAATTTTCATGAGATGTACTTGTCACGTTGTGTATGATTATCCCTATAGACAGACTGTGATGGATCTCATTTCTGGGGATAAAACCTCTGTGTTTTATAATTAGAACGTGAAGGTTACTGTTTAATAAGTTCCATAAAGAAGCATCTATATATTGTACAAGTAGTAGCCTCTAAGCAATTTGATACCTATTCCATTCGCACCTAAATTTAGTCGGAGGCATTCATGCATGCTGTCATTGCCTAAATCTTGGCTTCTGTCAAACACGTGGGTGTGTTCACAATGACCTCTTATGACCTCATTGTTTGCTTGCATTACTTGTATAAATTAACTCGACATTGGTGTTAGTCATTTGGTGGTGAGATTGTCAATGTCTCTGGCTAAAACATTAATTATTCGCTCAGCCTGACCATCATTGCCATTCTTGGGTATCTCCAATTTGACTGGTATTTATCATCAGCAGCAATGGTGATTTCCATGCCTACCACTTTAGTTTCGCTGACGGGCTGTTCTTTGCTAACATTTCTTCGTCACGGTCCCATCTTATGATGTCCCATTGAAGGCGAGTTGCGAGGGCCTCGTAGATGATAAAACCTTCATTGATATGATAGCGAATGTCGTCACTTAGGCTCGGAGCTAATGGACTCAGTGACTAGAAAACATAAAATGATATTACCAGCTGGAGGAAAAGGTTGATGGCTTTAAAAGGGGAATAAAAATAGCTCATGACGAATTGAAGTGGCTGGAGCGATGACTAAACAACAGGGCGAATACGAACTGCTTCGAGGTTCATCGAAGCATCTCCAAATTAAGAGACAAGGACTCTACTACTCATGAAGGTTATATGAAGGGATAGAGTCAATATAACTCAGCACCTCCGAGAAAGAAAAATCCATAACATTGCATTCTTCACATTTACGTAAATTTAAAGAGATTTTTATGGTATCATTTTGAGATCAAAGCTTGGTCAAACCACTTCGAATGATTGATTTAGATATGTCATCTATCTCAAAAGCCAAAACATGACTTGATTGAACTTGAGATTAAGTTGGATGGGTCTTTTCTTCACCACTAGGAACTAACTTATCGAAAGCTAGCCAAAACATGACCGATTTTATTTGTTCAAATATATATATGCATATAGCTTACTTTATTTCCTCTTCACTTTTACAATCTAATTAATTACAAATTGCCCTTTTCTCTTGGATAAAAGAGCTCTTTTGTTATGACGGTCCATTTTCGTTTTAATCGGGTCTCTTATATAGCAAAAGCTTACAATTATACATATCCTTTACCAAAAATTATATCAAATTTCAATTAATATAAAATATTTAACGTTAAAAAAAAAAATCATCTTGCTGCCGGGCATGAATAGATAGATATAGACAAAAGGATCCAGTTGGATATTTCAACAGAATTTCAGCAATGAATAGATACAAGACAACAGGATCCAATCCGGAGTTTCTTCACTTGCAAATTCAGCTAAGAGATGGGGTTGTAGTTTGGTGATTTATAGGCTTTCCATTGTTTCAGTGTACTTCTAATTTTAAGATAGAACTCGTAAAGCAAGCAGAAAATATTTATTTATTTATTTATTTGATTTTAATAGCGAGGATATACTATTGCGTATCAAGATTATGTGAATCTGATCATTCCCTAAGATTACTATATTTTTTTGAAAGATGTGTATATTATTTAAACGCCAAAGCCTGGCGGGAGTAGTACAGAAACTACACAATATCTTACTATGGCAGAAAGCCATAAATAGAATAAAGCGCAGAATAAGAAAAACAAAAGCAAAGAAAACCTTAGAATAGCCATCCGAATGAGCTCAAAGCTAAACAATCCTCTACAAAACAAAAACGAAAATAACTCAAAGTCATAGTGGGAGAAGACACAAGAGCAAGGCCATAGAAAAAAAAAAATGTAGTCAAAGCCAGGCAACAAAATCACTTGATCTCTGCACTCCTTGTTTAGCCATACAGTCTGCCATCCCTAAGATTACTATATGTAATGGTCTTAGGGATGCCACCTTGCTAGGAAACAAATAACAAGTGCTATTATCGACATCAAGACAGGAAAGGGGACGTACGATGCTATATAACTCATGACTGCTTACAGGGAAAGAAAGGAGAATAATTTCCAATATCATGATTTCTTAACAAGAGTTAATCATTCTTTTCGTGAGTAAATCTGCTAATTACACGAACTAAGTAACTTTTCGTCTACTTACCGATCCATTCTTTATAAATCGTCGTGCTCGCATGCCTAGTTTCTTTTCTTTCTTGTTTCTATTATACATGCTTGCCTGAGTTGATATTTCACCATGCTTGCTTTAAAGTTCTTTAGCTCTTGATTGCTTAAGTTGGGGTAGATATATATATATATAGACCAACAATGCTCGAGTCCAGGCCAGACTACTCCAAGTAACTCCACCAATTTTATAAATGTCAACCTACAAGACACTAGCAACTATTGCGATCGATTTTCAATTATGTCATGGTGGACGCTGTGTTGATTTTTCCTGAAACCAAAAAGGTTAGAAACTGAACAGATAATTGATTTGACAACACCATGGAAACCGGCCCGCACCAAAATTCAATTGAACGAAATTGCTTTATATATATATATTGGGAAGTAATTTTTTTTAATTTTCTTCCATATTAGATCATAAATTTAGAAAAATAAGTTTTTGTATATTCACCTTAAAATTTAAACTTGAAAAACCAAAAAAAAGAAGATAAACTTTCTTAACTACAAACCCTTCAAATCATTTTGAGTTTAATTCCATAATTGTATTTATTTACTATATATAAGAGGTTATATTTTTAACATGGGATTAATATATAACCAAACGCTTGTGAGGTGAGATTAACCCACTGATTTGGTTTTTAATGTTGATTGAGTTTTTTTAAAAATTAAATTAAAATTGATTTGATTTAACTATGATTTTAAAAAAATACTTTAAAATAACATTATATTTTTTAAAATTAAATATTTAAATAATATTGGTTTGGATTAACCAATTAATCCAAATTAATCCACTTAGATGATGTTTGGAAGTATAATAATAATTGCGGTTCAAAGTGTTTTTCGCATGAAATGCAAATATTTTTTTCATTTTAAAAAAATTATTCTTAACATCAGTACATCAACATCAAAATACATTAAAACAATTTAAAAATATAAAAAAAAAATTATTTCAAAAAAAATCAAATTATAAAAAAACACAATTAAATGGCGTTCCTTATTATCCCGGACCTGTGATGGGTTTGCTAGCACTGAGACCTGTTCACCAACTAGAGTACTTTAGTATATCGCATAAATTGATAAGTATTTACTGCCCGAGGCTCTGAGCATTAAAGGGGCGTAAACGAGCAAACCCGCTCTGCAAAATGCAGTAGCGCATGTACTGTGACTCTACGACTACAATTAGTAGCAATAGATTTTCTTTTTGACGCTTAGCTAGATACTTCTTCTCCCATTATTGAAGCAGTCCTCTTGTTATTACTCACAAACCCTAGCTAGACTGCTTGCTGTTGCATCTCAAGGAACCCTCCACTTCAGTCAGCCATCTCTTCTTTATATTAATCTTGTTCTATCCTTGTTGCTTGACAATGAACCTAGAAGAGAAAGCAAGCACAGAGGTTCCATCATCTGAGCATCTCTGCTATGTCCGTTGCAACTTCTGCAACACTGTTCTTGCGGTACCATTTCGCATCTATTCTTGTTCATCCTGATCATGAAATTAAATAATTTCCTAGATAGAGAGCAAAACGTGGCTCTACATTTTTTTTTAATGTATCTATATATATACACACATCAAGTTTTAGTTAAATTCTTGGATGATTGAATTACATGTGTAGCTAGCCTGATAATTATATCTTGTGGTGCACCCACATCAAGTTTTCATGATTTCTTCCGCTGTTCAATTGTTTAGGTCGGGATTCCATGCAAGAGGCTGCTGGACACTGTGACTGTCAAATGTGGTCATTGCAATAATCTCTCCTTTCTCAGCACCAGACCTCCCAACCAAGGGCAATGTCTTGATCAGTACCACCGACTGAGTCTACAGGTAGATTATATAACATTAATAGTAATATTAAGATACAGGGATATATCCCATCACCATTCATAAGTTAAAACTCTTTTTGAATCAAGAAATAAAATATTTGTGATTAATCGGTAATCGCCTTCTGCTTTCTGATCGCTCTTGGACGATTCAGGTGGCACGGTTGTTATTCTACAGAATAGATACAGGGTCAATATCTGAACTGAAATAACTCAAGTAGCTAAACACAAGGCAGTCAATTCGTTTTGCTAGCTAACAAATGGCTGCTATTGACAAGATCACGTATATTTATCAACAATTAATGATCAGGATAGACCAGTGCATCACAAATCTCTTCAGTACAACTTTATAACATTCCATGTTAAAATGCTTTATATTTAATCGCGTGTGTACTGTGAAGGGAGTTTCTAGTAATGAAAAGTTCTTATTCAAGGAGAAGCAAGGGTTTTGCACTGATATCAGAAAGGGCGAATCCTCATCCTCCTCGACCTCTAGCGAACAACCGGTGCCCACAGTACCCTTCGTAGTAAAGCGTAGGAACCCCATCTTTGTTTTGATTTAAATAACTATTGAGTTGGCTTAATTACATTTGCTATTTTACCCCTTAAATTGATGTGAATTTCTTTCTTTTTAATTTTTAATATTTTCTTTGCAGCGCCTGAGAAGAAACACCGACTTCCATCTGCTTACAATAGGTTTATGAAGTAAGAAGAAGATGTTTTTCGTTTTAATCACATGTTTCTGCAACTATTGCAGTTTATATAATATTGCTAAATTACGTGTTATTTTACCTTTAGCTAGCCTTCACTATTTTAAGGATGGAAACCTTCTTTTCATGTGTATAAATTAAGTATATACGAGAGAATTACCTAATTAATTTCATATCAATATTGGGAAAATACTACGTACCCACAAGTCGTTTGGTTCATATGCCAACATTCCTGCATTTTTCAATACCTGCCTGTCATTATAAGTACTAGCAAAACAAGTGTTATGTATATTTCCATCCTAGGGAGGAGATAAAGCGCATCAAAGCAGCCGATCCTGAGATACCACACAGAGAAGCTTTTAGCACAGCAGCTAAAAATGTAAGATTCTTTATTGCTCAAGGTTTACATACACGCACACACACATTTTATTGATTTGGATCAGGCTTTGCTGGTTATAGTGGGCTAGGGCTAGGTACCTTCCAAAGTCGGGTGCTGGTTCTGGGAGCCCTAATAATTAATGCAGGTAATTAAACAATATCCCTTCCGTTATCTTTCCATTCATAGCAAACTGTGTGTGTGTTTTTTTTTAAGCTGCTCGATTAAGAGATTAGAATTGGTTTGGCTTGTATATTGCAGGAATGCAGCGATAGATGTGCGAAAGAAATTTGAGGCGTCCAAGAGGGCATCTAGAGAGAGCAGCTTGTTTAATTTGGTTTAGCTTCACGTCTCCTGCCTTCTACTAATCTTGTCATTTTATTTTGTGTTGTTTGTTGGTATATTTTCATGGATGAACTTCTGCCTTAGGCTTTGATCTAGCTAGATGGTGTGATATTTAGTAGAATTAGCAATCTCATTAATTAATTAGTCTCTGCGCCTAATCCGATCTTGTCTGTAACGGTCGTTTGATTTTCAAAAAGGCTGATAGTTTTAAATCAAATAACCAAGCATTTGTTCAATCGAGCTATCATTAAAATAATAATAGCAGTCCAGTTATAAATCCAATTATTTATATAAAATTAATAATACGAGAATGTCAATTATAATAAAGTCATGAAATATATTCTAAGAAATTACGTGATTTTTGAATAATAGTTTACCAAAACTAGAAGATGTGAAATCATAGAATAGTCTTTATGTGGTTGTGAAGAGACCTGACAGGAAAAAGAAAAAGAGTAATAGTTGTTACCCATACACTCACAACTACAACTACAAAAAAAAAAAAAAACATATTATTTTTAACAGTCAATTATTAATTCAATATAATTAAACATAATGCTCCCCACTTATTATGATCAACGAAGAATAGATTGTGAGCCGGCCCGTCGTCTAATCTCATCAAAAGACATTAACAACGTTAGACGAGGCGATCCTGGGCCCTGGCCTGTAAAACCGAGACCGAGGATTCTTTCTGTCTTATTTTTACTCTCACCTACCTTTGGTGTCCAAAAATGTTTGTTAGGAAGCAATCGTGTAACGAAGTCATACAAAATACGGTAGGTAGAGTTTGTATTTTAAAATGTTTTTTATTTAAAAATATATTTTTTAATTTATTTTTTACACCAACATAATCAAGAAACATAAAAATATTATTTTAAAATAAAAAAATCAAATATTTTCAGAAATGCAGTTTGACTGCACTTCCAAACATAGTACCGACAAGTAGCCGGCCCTTACACGTAGTGACGATGCGTTTAGGGATCAAGAAACATAAAAATATTATTTTAAAATAAAAAAATCAAATATTTTCAGAAATGCAGTTTGACTGCACTTCCAAACATAGTACCGACAAGTAGCCGGCCCTTACACCTAGTGACGATGCGTTTAGGGATTTTTGAGAAACAGTACCGGAGTTGGACTTGGACCATTCCATTAGTAACTTATATTTTAAACACAAATTTACTTCAAAATTATATTAAAAACAAATCTATTTTATATTTTTATTTGTGCTCCTCTAACCCATCACATTTCTATCATTTTTATATCCATGGAACACCAAGAATTCATCAAGGTATACTAATGCCGACTGTGATATTAATTTATAGCATATTTGCATTATTTATATAACTTGGCAAGTACTCAAAAGAAGCACCGGCTCAATCCGATAAGCCTCTACATCTGGAAAAACCCTAAAATACACAACCCATGCTCACGAATGCATTGACCGGTTATCTGTATTAGCGGCCAAACTCAAGATTGCCAAATCTTCATGGCAATTGATGCTTCCATGCATGCAGGTCTCCATTTTTTATGCTTAAAACAAAAATCAAGCAAATATAGAGTCCTACTAGAAATGAGAAGGGGGTTTAAAAGAAAGGACAAGCTAGTCTTGTCCATAGATTTTGCCCAAATATCGTCTATATCTTCCTTGGCAAAATCCCTCCCTCGATGACAAACTCACTCTTTCAACGAATGCGATGATAGTCAATGAGCCACCAAGCACGCCCTGGTATTTGTCAAGAGGGTATGCAATTAGCCTCGACGATTTATATATATTTTACACTCTGGGAATCTTCTAGAAATGAAATCTTAGCTGCACCATACACGCACTATATAGAAGATCAAGCCAAGACAACATTTATTATTGAATTAGCAAGCGTCATTAGTGACATCACCAGATTTGACCACCTTGTACCCGTGGGCCTCGAGCGGCAGGGCACATCCAACAAGACAACAGTTTGATAACAAGGCTGTAGACATAATACTTATTTATTTACAACGAAGACGTGCTGAGTCTCAAGGTTATCTCGCTTTTGAGGCCAAGTTGCAGAGCTTTGCATTATAAAAATACAGGATTCCAGTGGGGAGTTGATGGCTAAAATCCTTTCAACTTTTGAATTTGCGTTCCTTTTACAACTCACCGTCCACAATCCAGACCACCAAGAAGAAAAGGGAGGAGCTCCCTTTGATGAGTGGATGAGGTGGCCACTCCCACGTTTACTTCAATAGGAAGTGGAGTAAAGAAAGCAATAATACCAAAGATGGAAAAGCATTCCGCTCCGAAGTCAGATGGGTCAAAGCTCCCGGAACTTGGGGATGGGTTTGTTTTTTAATACAAAAAATTGCAGGAGTTGTCATAATTTTCCATCCGCAACACTAAGGGAGAGGAGCATTTAATCAAAATATAAATCAAAGGTCACCTAGTGGATCAAGTGTTTAATCCCTTCTAATCAAAATATTAACAGCCCTAATTTCTGCCCCTTCAAATTTGTCCATCGAAAATGCAATGGGTCAGTGAACAAAAGCCGAAAATTCTGCAATGATATACTCAGTCGTACATAATTTAGTAATTGAATTCTTGTCCAGCACAGTATTTCCAAATGAAAGTTGAAATAAGTCATCTCTAGCAAAATCAAACTTGCATCACCTTACAATAATAATAACAACAATAATATTAAAAAAATTCCACATATTGTTCGTGTTATTTACCTTTCAAGTAAAGGAATGCACGGCAAACGCAAGCTGAAGTCTCTTAAGGGCCTATTGTCTACTGCACCGATAAAGTTAGTAGTTATATCTGATGCAGGCAAGCAGCTTGCCATCAATTCTCTCCTTTGAACCTGAAACAACACTGGATTTATCATTTTCTCATCAAGGCAGAAGAGCGCGCATTGTCTAAGAAAAAACACGTCAACATTGTTCACGCTATCCATGGTATCTCCCACTACACCGAACGAGGTTTAACCAAAAAGGATGAACCAAGTTATTCTCCTACATACCTTGTTCCTCTCACACCCCATAAGTAGAGCCGAAACTGCAGAACTCCTCATTTTCATGCTTCACTTGCATGGAGTTCCTCTGTTGCTCCACCCTCTGAAGATGTGATGAGAGTTGAAGCAAATCCACAGTTGATCCATTTTCAGGAGAAACGCAATACTTCGCATTCAAAATATCTGACTGTTGTAGAAATCCATCTGTTTCAACTTGGAAGTCCGCTGCGTGACCGGAACCAGGAACCACAAATGGCCCCATATCGTTGACTTCAATGAAATTCATTCCAGACGGATAGAGCCCATTTGGGAAGTACTTTTCCAAGGAGCCTACCCCTAAAGATTTGTTAACATTACCCAAGCTCTGACAAGCATGACTCACTTGACTGACCAAGGGCCTAGCCGTTATATTTCCTGCAGAATGGCTCAAGTCCTGTGATTCAGCTGACAGAAGAGAGAGAGCACAGCTAGAGTGCGACGCCCCAGCTAACTCATGAAAAGTTGTTGTGTTACAAAAATTGCGGTCATCAATTGCCGGTGAAGAAATTCCACAAGTCTTTTGTAACCCATTGCCGTGCAAATGGAGGAATGACTTCGGCAGCAACTGCCCGTTTCCCATGGGTATTGCAGATGGAGAGCTGTAAATTGAATTCTCTTCCAATTTAATGCGCCTGCACCAATTTTCTTCTTCATAATTTCCTGGACAAAAAGCACTCCCTGGAAGCATGTTTGGGAAAAGAAGAGATGTTTTCTTTGGCAAGGAAGTCCCCAGAAATTTGGTGCCTGCTCAATCCATGTTATTCTCAGATTTGATGGAATAGCTCGTAAATTTGGATGAGAATCAAAAGTTAGGCAAGCATAATGTTTTTTAAGCAATAGTTACTTTAATGAAAAGGTTTGCCACGGAATATCTTTATTTTTCCAGTCAAATTACTTGGTCATTAAACTGAGATGTCATTTGAAAATCTAAACGAGAGTTTTTAAGAAAGATCAAAACGCAAAACCACAAGTGTCAGACTCTGCTAGCATAACTAGACATGCGTGGGAAAATAAAGAAGCTGAATTTTGAAACAAGCCCCTTACAGTTTTTGTGCAAGTAAATATATGATCTAACCTCAAAATTTTATTAGTAGCAAGTAAATAGTCGGCTGAGCTCAAAAAAATAGATCAATCATTAAAGAAAAATGTCATAGGACATATGAAAAGAATAAACCTGATAAAGTTGTTTCAAGAATATGCATATTTAGTAATTATTTAGAGGATAAAAACGACCACCATCAAGGTCATAAATCTTTAAGACGCATCATGTGAGGTTAATGAAAATTGGTTTTCCTTCTTTTCATATGGGAAGCAAAGAAGCTCATATCTGTTTGTTTGGCTTCAATATGAAATTGAATTGCATTTCCTAAGTACATTGATTAAAGAGTACCAGATGTCAATACCTTGATATGGATGCAGTAACTTATGTGGTTTGACAGAGAGGGTACCCAATTGAGGCTTCCTTCTACGTTCATTGTGGCCTGCCAAGCGTTTACGGCAACTTCGCTTACCATCATCAAAATCAACCAGCAAGTGAAACCTGAATAGTCCAAAGATAGCAGGATTCATATAGAAAAGATCCCGAGCTTCCTCAGCATAAGGAAAAACAAGGCACGGCAAAACACTATCCGGACACCAAGTTGAAAACAATTAGGGCTACTACAATAGGAACACGATAAAAAAATCAACTAAACCTGCCATATACTTGATGCATAACTGTCATGGCACTTGAACCTATCTATGCACTGAAAATCCAAAGCCTCTACTGTCTTGTGAAACTCGAAACATGAAAAATCAGCCTACTTTGACTCCATTTTGTGGTCTTATTTCCTTTTCTAGTGAATCAAAAATAATCTAGATGTATGAATAAAGTAAGTATGATTATTAAGAACTCAGTGGCTAACCCCTTTTGTACTGTCGTATTTGACAGGGTGCCTTTGTCATGTCTTCATAAAGATTTATCATAATAAGTTCATCACTATACTTATTAGTGACCCTACATGCAATGTGTCAATAAAAATATGATCTTCACTGACTAAGCACTAAGATAAATAACGTGATTGAAAAAAAAAAAAAAAACATGTAACCAACCAACCTGCTACACTGCTGACAAAACCTCTGTTCATTGCCATCAACAATAACTTGAGGCGTTTTTGAGTGAACCTCGCAAACTTTATGCCTCTTGTGGTAATCCTTTGAAGAACTAAGATCCTTGTTACAACCATAGACCTGGCAATAGGTAGTCTGAGGGCGTGAACATGTCGCTCGAGCACGCTTTGCCTGAGCAGTTGGACTTACTGAAGATAACAACCTCTCTTTCGAAAACTTGCTATTTTGTGCATCTTTGAAATCAGCCAATCTCCCTAGCTTCAAATCAATCAGTGATGACTCCTGACTATTAGATTCCACGAGAGAATTCGAATGATTGGACCCGGATTCCATTGACGAATTGGATGCAATCATGCAATTAGGAGAACTTGCGACTAGTTTACTCGAATCAATACCACCATCAGTACCACCAAGCACACCCACACCTGTTTTGCTGCCATGAAAAGGCTTTCTTGGAATTTCAGAGAAACCAAAATCTATAAACTCAGTACTCTCAACCGATTCTGTATCCCATCCTATCAATGTTTTTCTACTTCTTGCAAATGCATCAACAGATAAATCTATTTCATCAGAGAAAAGAAGGCCTTTTCCTTCTGAAGCATAGCTCCAGAAGTCCATCAGGATAACAAATGTAAAACTGCAGACAGTACAAACAAATTCAAAATGATTAATTTCACAACTTAAAAAAAGGACCGCTTGTTTATCATCTGGTACGAAAAGAGTGCACAAAAAAATAAAAAAACAAAGAAAACAAGCTCACTTTAATTTTCCAAAACTCATGGAACTAGTAGATAAGCTTATAATTTAAATTTGTGTGTCTATTTGTACCAAAAACAAAAAACAAAGATAATAGCAAAAACATTGAGCATAAGAACACGTTCCATTAAACATAATTAAAAGCAAAACTCGGTAATTCTGGTTCCTAGAATTAATATCTCCCATGGTAAGAAAAATTAAGTTAATAACAGTGATGTTACTGACAACATAACTTGAAAAAAAAATAAAAAAAAGAGGAAACTTAATGCTTATGTTTTCCATTTCTTGTGCGAGAACAGAGTACAAAAGCTTTCTCAAAATATAGGCTGAGTTAAGCAGAGATGATGTTTCTTTTATTTTTATTTTTTTTACCCTTCACTGTCAAATTTTATTTTTCTTTCACCTTTCTCAGCAAACCAAACAGAAACAACATACATCCCTAGTCCATCTTTGATACTTAGCCTAAAACTAACGAAAAAACTCCAACGACTTTCCGATTAAAAATCCCAAGAGAAACAAGCAAAATAAAAAAAAAAATCAGCTTTTTTTTTCAAAAAATAAAAATAAAAAAGAGCAAGACATAAAAATACCCATTTCAATAGCTTGAGCGTATATACAAATATAGCAAGACAAGAAATGGGTTGTTGCCGGATTCCAAGTTTCTCTCTCTTTTAGCAACAGTTTTTCTTGATATAAACAGTGAAACAGATGGGAAGGAAAAAAAAAAACAAAGGAGTAAGGAGGTAGTAGCATAGAGCAGTAAGTAGCTAGTTTCCTTTCTTGCTTACCAGCTGAGAAATAGTAGAGGAGAGAGTTCGTTAATGATTTTCTTTCAGAGAAATAATGGAGAGGTAGGAGCGGATACACAAACACTGTGAGTCAACATGATTTCCATAGCCACTACACTCTCTCTCCTTCTGGTCTTTAAAGCATGTCGAGGTCTTTTGTAGCTTTTGAGACCCTCGTTGTTATTCCCTTTTTGTCCACCTTCTTTTCATTTTATTCCCATTAGCACCTCCTCTTTTTGCTTTCATTAATTACTTATTTACTACTACTTAGTTAGCTGGTATGATTAATTAGTAAGGTCCAATCGAAGTGGTGTTCTTCTGATTTATTATTGTCTCTCTTCTCGTCTGGTATGATGTGATCCATTTGCCAATGCTTCTTCTGGTGCTGCACTGTTTTTGAACAAGATCTACGGCATGGGGTGCTGCCCTGGTAATGGGATTTCGGCCTTTGTGGTATTTATGCTCTTTGGGCATAGGACCCTTCTGAGGGGCATTGCATTATTTTTCCTCTGGACAAGTGGAGCAGTTGCCGGGACAGATATTTTAATGGGAAGCCTTTTCTTCGTTTTGTTTTTTCCTTGTAGCAAAAGGCCAATCAAAGAAAACGAAAGAAATTTGGAGTGATGACAGAATAATTGTCATGGGGATTTTTCATGTCAGTATATATATATATATATACATGATGATGATGATGAAGGTAGGTATGCCTCTTTAATTTGAAGATTATTGTAGCTTGCCCTCCTGCTTGTAAACTCGTGTTGGTTGTTGTTCTAGCTATAAGTTTAGTGCATAGAATTCATGGCGGTTGACTACAGCCACTATATATAATCATCAGACGGTACTGGAGGTTTAATCAGGAGATCAGAGACAATTTCATTTTGGTATTTCCTAGAAGAAGCCCGTAACTGTCCAAGACAATGAGACATGTGACGTTTGTGTCATCCTGGACAAGCTATTGAGTTTGTTAAATCAATCCTTGTCTAACTGACAAATTATAGCTCGGAGATTAACTTAATTCACCATGTCAATCGGGGGCTGATTAGAGGAGGAGAACAAAATGCACGCTGTGCACAACGACTCTCTGTGTTCTTGTGCTGGGGCTGTTTCGTCTCTTGTGCATTCCACGTGGAATATGTATTGACAAGTTCATTTAAAAATAAATAAATAAATAAAAATAGAAGCATTGCATGAGCTTTTTTAAAAATATATATAATTTTTTATTAAACTATTTAACCAGGTTAAAATTTTATCAACGTGTTCTACAAGAATGGTTCTATAGTAAATCACTTTACTTTAATCAACCGAGACCCGAATCATGCTAGACTAGTCTCGGAAGATGTTATTTAAGATTTTTTTATTTTTTTATTTTATTAATTTCCGAGTTATACTTTTAAATTTTAATCTTGATAGATTTTAATTAACTATATTGGTCTGGCCTCTATTTAAACACTCTTGTAGCTGATTTTCAAAGCAAATTAAAAATATTTGTTATTCATAAATTCATTCAGGACTTTTCAGACAGGAGTCTTTTTCTATGATTTAATGTTATAATTTTAGAAAATGAGAAACCCCAGTGTTTTTCTTTGTTGTACTTTATGTCATGATTGGATTTATGTGATAAATCAAGGGAAGATATCATATTATTTATTAAAAAAAATTATTCGCGAGGACAACCAGTTGTAAAAAAACATAAATCAAAATAAAATAAAATGATTTAATTTTTTTTATCCTGAGTGGTTATATATTATTTTACTTTTTTCTATATAAAAAATTCCTTTCAGTTTCAATTTTTTTTTTTTTAGCTGCAAAAAAGGAAAAAGCTAAAATGAAAGAGCGGTTCATTGTATCCTAGACATATATCATAATTCACTGCAATAATATAAGTATCCTTTTTCACTTCCAAAAAAACAAAACAATTGCCTTGCTATTTGAGGTGATCTTGTTTTTTTTTTTTTTGTCCTGCAAAGCCTATTACTTCGGGAATATATTTGTCCTATTCGCTTCTCTAAGCATCTAAATTATTTTTAAAAACAAAATTTATAAAACTACTATTTATGATTTTTTTTTATTTGCATCATTTATTTTTTATTATAATTAAGTTGAATGGAAGCGATTTAATATTTTAATAAATATAAAATATTTTTAAAAAGAATATTAACCGCGCCAGCTTATGGAACATCTTCACATTATTCAAGCGGCGCGTGGAAAGACATTTGCCAAATAGTAACTCCCATAATGGTATTCGAAATATCTTGGCGGTCCCTCCACCCTCGATGACATGTGTGGCGTACAAACCTTTGATTTGATATTGAGAGCCTTTTTCCATTTATCCCTGTCTCCTTCTTGGTTTTCATTCCTGAACTTTTAAATTTTCAAAGTAGTCTTTTAATTTGTTTAGCCTTTACATTTAATCGTTGTTATTTTGATTATTATTTGTTTTATCTGAAATTTTTTATAAAATAAAAAAATCAATTTTATCATCCTTTAATTTGTTCATATGCTAGATTTGACATCCTTTTAATTATTATTTATTTTGTTTTTAATTAGTTTCTTTGTTGATTTTTTTTAATCTCTTCTCTCAATATTTGATTTCATTTTATTTTTATACCATACTTGGTCCTTGTTAATTTAATTGCTACTTGTTTTATTTTGACAAGATTTTTATATTGAAATATATTTTTCTAATTCCATCATTCAACATTAAATTAGTTGGAAATTGAGCTTTTTAGTTGAACTCGGGTCTAAAATTTCATGGATTGTGATTTAAAAAAATTAACCCAAATTTAGTAAATTCATCAAGGTTTACTTGATTTTTTTCCTTTTTATATACTAAAACTCTAACATCTTTTGAAACTCTTAAATCTAGTTTCAGATTTAAACTAATCTAGAGTTAATTAAGACCCAACCAGGGCCCAACAGGGCCCAACAAGGAAGGAAGAGAACAAGAAAGAAAAAAAAAAACCTATGCTAATTGGCTAAAAACAAAAGACATCGTTAGTGGAGCTCTTATTTACAACTATAATTTTCAGTTTTAGCTTTTTATACCAACAATTCATTAAGTAAAGAAACCTATGTAATCATCTAGGTGGTACTCCAGTGATAAGAGCTTGAGATCAAAAAGTTTGCTTTCTCTGTGGTCTCAGGTTCGAACCCTGTGGGTGCTCATATGATGACTATTGGAGATTTACATGGTCGTTAACTTCAGGGGCCGTGGGATTAGTCGAGATACACGCAAACTGGCCCGGACACTCACGTTAAACTAAAAAAAAAAACTATGCCAATTGGCTAAAAAACAAACAGCATTTTAATTGGCCGGGGTATAAAAGATAATTTGAGAATATTTTGTAAATGACCGAATGACACATGGTGTCGTTTCGTCTGCCGAACCAGTGTCACGAGAAAAAGGTCATGGAGTGGAAAGGTGATAGACAACGCAGGGTAAAATCGACAGTGCATGGGTATGAAATGGCTGGGAAATTCCTTAATTTTTATTATTATTTAATTTTCTTGGTAATATCAGGGGCAAGGGCAATTTCAGAACTGCGAGCCCATGAGTCGAGAATCAGAAAAGATCCCAGTATTAGACCCCTGAATGCCACTTTTACCTCAGGGTGAGCTTACACGTGTCGCAACTGAGACAAAATAGACGCATCATGGGATGGGAGTGGTGCTGACAGCTGGTAAGTGACTCTGTAAGCTGTCTGTCCTCCGCTGACAAGAACCACCGACTTTTACTTTACAAGGGACCATTGCATGGATGCCAACTAGTAAAGGCCAGCTAGCCAGCCATCCCTCCTTTCACTGCTAAAATGTTTTCTCCATTCTGTGCAACTGCAAACTGCCCTCTCCCTCAAGAGGGTGTAATTGCGCATGCGACAAAATCCTTGGAAAGCTTCCTCTCAATTTGCTGATTACTTGCTGCCGCTTAATTTGCAAAATTAATTTATTCCTCGACAGCTCAAGGCTAGCCAGACCAGCAAAAAACAAAAAATACTGGGAGTCATGAAAGATCAAAGACCGTAATTCTAATTGATATCTCCTTAATCAATTTGTTGGAGCGCGGCGCCAAGATTCTGATCTCTTACGTTCCATGTTTCTTGTATCTTCTAAACGAGAAAGCTTTGATTGATTTTTTTTCCCAGGATGTAATCGATACGTACGTACGGATGAATTAAATGCAACATACGTTAAATGCGTGCCCTAAATTTAAAAACCAAGTAGGTGCTACCCAACAGCAATGGCCCTCGCGGGGTTCTCCTGCGCTCATACATAACGTCAGTTATCTGCGGCGAGGCGCAGACGGGCTAGCACAGCCCTGCCAGAACACATGAATATTGAAGTAGGGCATGATGTTCATGCATAGAGTTACTTAATTCCTTAAGTTTTATTGTCCTAAACTATAGAGAAAAAATAGCTTTCTTTTTTTCTTTTTTTTTAAAAAACTTAAAAGGTTACAACCCAGAAAAACTTGATTTATTTATAAAAGTTTTTATTCCGTTCATTTTCTTCTAAAAAAATACCCTATGAGGTAACCTGAGCTATAACCTACACAGTGCACTAACATCGCAGGCATCAGGTAATTATTTTAGAGCTGTAAAAGATCTACAGAGTAACGTTGAAAGAATTAGAGGCGAGGGGAAATTAAGGGCAGATTCTGACAGAGAGGAGACTGAAAGCAAGAAATGGGTACCGACAAAAAATCCTTCTCATACTTTGTGCGTGTGCGCACTGTGAAAGCGAAGGCCAATTTCTCACCAGGAACTTGCACCTGTCCTTTTCCTCAGCATGCAATTGGTCCGGTGGCATTTGTTCGTCCCTGAACTGTAGCATATTTGTCACCCCTGTCCCCTTTTTTTTAATATATATATATTAGGCCTCATTTGTCAACGAACATGAAAAAAAATATAGAATGACTGTTCAACTAAATTTTTCTATGTT
>Ga0307517_10006004_pt1 | contig 18100 bp, 17 predicted proteins | sample 23_EM_MG_FD_194515 | JGI IMG/M metagenome (GOLD analysis project Ga0307517, IMG submission 194515) | Populus trichocarpa ectomycorrhiza microbial communities from riparian zone in the Pacific Northwest, United States - 23_EM | ecosystem: Host-associated > Plants > Roots > Unclassified | place... | reverse complement strand
TTGGGTTTCTTTGTGTTGCCTGCTCCTCCGGTTAGAGCCCCTATGATTTGTTGAATTTGTTCCGTCGTGAGGTTCGGTGGCTGTAGTGGTTCATCACCTTTCTCTTTGGTGTCAGGGTTGGGGTTCGATGGTGACGCCATTGTTTTCCTTCTCGAGGGTACTGCGTCAGTCTCGTCCGAATCTGATTCTTCTTGTGAGCTTTCTGTCTCGAGACTTGCCGTTCGTGAGTGTTCAATAGATTCGGCTAGGGCCTCTCCTAGTCCTACTAGGTCGATTGCTCCTTCAGTGAGGTCGATCTCCTGATCGACGGGTTCTTGGGCCGTGCTGTCGATGGGTGTTGCGGTTTGACCCAACCAAATTTAACAATCCTATTGTTAATCTCCTGTGCAACAGGCAACGACCGTGGCCCTCTGTATAACAGCGCTTCCTGTATTAGTTATTTGGAAGGGTAAGTACTATCCTTTCAGATGGTACGGAACTGGCTTCCTTGTCTTGGAGCAATCCGTGGAAGGATACTATTTCTTCAAATACTAAGAAAGGTAGATTGTCGTGCGTAATAGAACTATCACAATAGTTCTATTGACCCTCTAGGCTACTACAATAGTCTCGGGTCTCGTATAGGTAAAGGTATAAGCGTAAAGAAAGTCAAGTATATCGTATTGCAATATCTTATGTATAGAAAAGTACTTAGATGGTTGCGTGAAGATCCTATCTCTTGGTCGGAACCAAGGGCCTTATATAGGTATCTTCTCACAACCCTAACCCTGATGACTCATCACCTCACGCTACATAAACCCCTATGACTCCTACTGAGTCATAGCGCGAAATCCATCAGCTGACTCATATGAGTCACTGCGCAATATACCGTAAACCAATCACTACCCATAAAACCGATCATGTGCCCAAATGAGTCACATGCTTAAAACCCATGACTCATAATATGAGTCATGTGTGAAAGTCATTACATCATATGACATCACAATCGTGAGTCAGGAAAACATTAACCAATCATCATATAACTATGACTCGCCAGTGCGTAGTCATGTGAGAACTATGAGTCGAATGACGTCATAGTGTAAAAACCCACATACCTTATGACTAATAATTATTAGTCATGTGAAATCTGCCTTGCTTCAAGTTAGTCACGATTTGTGACACACACTGCCAGCCTCCTGTGATGACGATTGTAATCCGACACCTATAACCAACAAGATCGATTCTGACTTAATTAGACTCTCTCTTCTCCTCATGGAAACCCATTCCGACATTCATTGGCTTGCCAATACCAATGATTCTAACTCACAGGAACATGATGGCCGACTTCTTGAATCCCTTGTGGTCAAGAAATATTCAAAACCTTTCATACGGATGCCTACAACCAGCTCCTTTAGAAGAACCAGCCAAAGGGGAGCTTAGAGTAGCCTGGAAAATATAGCAGCCTCACCGCGGCCACCCCGATCTTCCGAACTGGGCACCCCAAACACATCCCCGCACTTGGCCCAACTCCGGCGAATGTTACGATGATTCCATCAATCGTAGCCGCTATGAGCAGGACCAATGCTCGAATCACGAGAGCCGGATCCGTGGTTCACGACCCGATATTCTTGGAGAGCCATGGCTTGTCGGGGGCACTGAGGCTTCATTCGTCCGTTGAAAGGACATTGAATTTACCAGCAATGAGATCGCGATGTTAGGTGAAGAGCTTTCCAGGAATTCACCATTTGCCCTCAAATCTCGTCTCCAGGCGTTACGACTCCCAGGAGAGGTGGTGCACGAGCATGCCTTGAGCCTAGAATCCCCGCCCCCCCCCGAGGAAGCACCTTCAGTCCCCACTTCGCCAGGGGTTTCAAACTGATCGCATAAAAACCCAGTAATAAGATCAAACGACAAGACGAGACTTGATAATCCTCATCTCGGTACGTGAATGGGGAGCGAAAAAGCGGAGCATTTCGGAAAATCTGGTTCAACAGGAAGATATACAGGAAGTGATACATGGTTGACAGGAAACAGAAACTATTAATCCTGGAAATAATGAGCTTAATTCCGGAAACAATAAGGTAGCATAAACTAGGCCTTCTAACACCAACAGGGATACAGCCCAATCTCCGGGCGATCATATATAAGAGAACGTGCCAGGCTCCGTCCCACCATTAAATCCCTTGACAGCAACCCCGCGTGGAGTAAAGGGGTATTCACGCAACTCCCTCTCGCAATCCACCTCTAACCAATCCACCCCTGGACTCCCCGCTCAAAAAGATAATTCATCATAGCCATCGGGCAGCGAATCTGCCAATGTTGGGACGAGCACTATGCCGAGATCCGCCCCGCCTGTCGCCGATACTAACTCACGCGGGCAGCCAGGCGGTGGTGATGACCCATTTCCGGAAACAACCCCAAGGAATCAGACTTTTCACGATCAAAGTTTATTCGGGGCCCTGATTTCTACCCTGCCTCATTGGCACAAGTACGAACCCGGCTGCTTAAAATTCAAGCACAGCGCCAAAGCCCGCCGAGTCTCTATACATACCCCGTGCTTCAATATCGCCGAAATCCATATCCGCAACTGAAGTGCTTGATCAGAGCCCAGGATTTTCATCCTTGGGGAGGGGATTCGATTTTTACACAAAACTATTCAGGTTGTCCAACTTGGGCTCTTCGGACGCCTCATTAGAATTTTCCCCTATATTGCCAATCAATAGGTCTTCTAGGAGCAGCGGTGATCAACCTCCACCAAATGCAGCTAATCTTACACACTCACCGCATGTTGTTTATGGTGTTGTTGTAAAGGATAGCAAAGGGAAAACTAGGAGTAGGAGTGTTCCAGTGGGTCCCCCGCCCCCTCCATCTTCAGGGCTGCCGGATGGATGGATTCCAGTAGGTGGTGGCAGGACGCCATTGATGCATAGATGCATCGATAGAGGGGGGGATGGAGGGAGATAGGGGGATGGTGTGAGATAGGGAGATGGATGGAAGAATTGATGGATGGCGATGGGGATGGGGATGGGATTTGTGATATGGATAATCTCGGAATACCATGCCCACACTGCTAGGCAAGGCTCGCGCCCCAAGCATATAGAATCACTCCCCCCACTTAGACACTTGCGCTTGGTTATTTCTTGTCGAGTGATACCGCATGACAACGCTTAGGAAGGCACTAGCCACAATGCAACGTAGGAAGCGACGCGCATGATCGCCTACCGTAAAACTTGAATAATTGGACGGTGTACTATGTCGTTGGACTTTGCTCTCCTAGTAAGGTCAAGAACATTTTGCTTTTTTTTTCAGATTCAGAGGGGGGAAAGGGGCCATCTTTTTGCTGTATCCCTGCGCCCCTTCCAGAGAAGGCAGTTCTGGACTTTATAACACACTGTCTGTTGAATGTGGATCGTTCGGGACTGCTGACCATTTGCCTATATTCCCATGCGCGTTGGATTAAGAACCTTATCGCTCAGACCTGTTATACACTAAGTCTTCAAAAGACGTCTCACGACTATTAGCTTCATACCGATCTCCGAGGTCAACCCTGCATATCTAGTGCAACAGCATCGAAACCTCCGTTCATCAACAATGAAACACGACCTATCAGCAATTGCCGAACAACCAGGGCACCCACGGTTATGCACTCAGTATTCAGCAAAACGGTTAACCACAACCTCGGTGCTTGGGCTTTCACCTCGGAAGGGATTCGGCTGAGAGGTAGGAAAGGGCAATTATGCAGAAGAAACTGATCAAAGATATAGCACGCGCAGGAAGTGTGCGGTGGAGGAAAGGTCTCATCTCACGGGGGATATAAGAAAGCCTGTTCTTCACTTTGTGCGTTTGTTTTCTGTTCATCATGGCATTTATTATTTATTCACTTGGTCTCTCTTCTACTTTTGTTGAAGTCATTCATTACTGTACACAATTCCATTATTTCTACTTGTTTCTTTGATAACCTTTCTCTATCCAAATTGTTTGTACCAATACAAGTTTGGCATCGCCAGATCACTGGAATCCATATTCGCTGCGCATAACATTATAGTGTTGAATAGGTTATGAGCCCGGAGCTCTACGCTACAGCACCCAAATAGATCCACCACACCAATACCTTCACAGTTTACGATGTCGAGTTCATCAACCGAGTATAACGTCCTAGCAGGTACGGGCATCAAACCTCTTGCGCGGGGTACCGAGTATAGAGAATAGAGGCTGGCCGTAATCGACATCCTTGCGGAAAAAGGATACTGGGACTATCTATCGAAGGAAGGCGCTCTTAAAAGCTCTGATACAACAATCAACAAGAAGGCAGCCAAGGCACGAGGACTACTCGGACGACTGATGGACAGCAATCACGGAGAACTGTATGCAACCGAACGAGACCCCCATATGGTTTGGACGAAACTTGAAAGCAGATATTCCAGCAAAGATCAGGCACGTATCTGGTACTTACGATGCGAACTGTCGGAAGTACGGTACAACAACCAGCCAATGGTTGACTACATAGCGAAGCATGAAATGCTCTTCAACCAGCGTGCAGGTGCGGGAGAAAAACAAAGAGAGAAAGATAAAATTTATGTCCTGTTAGCGAACCTTCCTATACAATACCATCCCTTTCGCACCGCTATCATCACCAGTCCAAACTTTGAAAACATCAATTATGACGATACTTGTGACAGGCTGATCCTGGAGCATCAACAGCTGATTGGGGATAGTGGAAAGCCACTTGGAGGTACTGGGGGAACAAGCGGAGCGTTTCTGTGACATGGTACAGGAGGTTGGAGAGGACGTCCACGTCGACGAAGATTGCCTAACTTTCGTCACCCAGGAGACAAAGGTAGATCAGGTGTGAGTGGGAATCCAGTTGATCGAATCTTCGAGAAGAATCGAACGGAACGGATTGACAAAGACAGTTGTCTAAATTGTCATGAGCGGGGCCATTGGGCCAAGGACTGTCCCAAGAAACTGCACGGAGGGTCAAAGACAGCCAACACGGCAAAGGGATAGCTTGCCGGAGCTTGGACGGCAGCAACAAGCGAAAAGGCCAATCACGATGATTGGATTCTAGACTCAGAAGCCACGCATCATATGAGTTCACGGAGGGAACTCTTTCAGAACTTCAGACCACATAGCGCAACGATTAGTATCGCTAATGGTGGAAAGATAAACGCAACAGGAATCGGGGAAATCTTTATTACCGTTTGGGATGGAAAGGTAGATGGGACCCCCATACGATTGCGAGATCTATTATATGTTCCTGGACTTGGTCCTAACAACTTAGTTTCCGTGCGGTGTATTCAGCAAACAGGTGCAATGGTCCTGTTCGCTGGTTTCCAGGAAAATCAAGTCCATATAACAATGAACTGCGAAGAGATAGCAGTAGCGAAACTACAAAGAAACTCTTACATCCTGTCAGCAAAAGCCCGACCACCAGGCCTGACCACGACAGCAAATACCGGGCAGCACAGTAGGACATCGGGAAGTCTGATGGAATGGCAGGAACGGTGAGGCCACCTAGGATTCGACGACATCAAGCGGTTAGCAAGTACAGCGACAGATATCGAAATTAAAGGTTCGACAACAAACCCAACCTGCGAACACCGTCATGCCGGAAAACAGACGAGAAAGCCAAATGCAGCACCGGCGACCCATCGAGCCAGCGAACCACTTGAACTAATTCATAGTGATTTGGCAGGACCGATGTCCACAAACTCACTGGGAGGAGCAAGCTATGTCCTCCTCTTTATTGACGACTTTTCCCGCTATACGACAATCTATACTATCAAGCAGAAGTCAGAAGTCATTATCCACTTTCAGCACTTTAAGGTGAAATGGGAAAATCAACTTAGTCTTCGAATAAAGCGATTTCGCAGCGATGGAGGCGGAGAATATAGTAGCAAGGCATTTACCAAACTACTGGACGATTCTGGAATTGTCCGAGAGCAGACTGCACCTTACAGCCCCGAGCAAAATGGAGTATCAGAAAGAGCTAACAGAACAATTATCGGGAGAGCTAAAGCCATGATATTTGGGGCGGGACTTACTGATGAACTGTGGGGTGAAGCAGTACACACCGCAGTGTACCTGAAAAATGGAATCCCCACGAGTGCCCTAGAAAAAGGCATGACACCACATGAGGTGTTTACCGGCGAAAGACCCAGGTTAGCAGATCTAATGCCATTTGGCGCAAAGGGATTCAAGCACATACCAAAGGAATTACGGACAAAGTGGAAGCCGAATAGTGTTCCATCTATCTTCACCGGATATGGAGGAACTAATCAATACCGAGTGATGGTCAATCAAAGGATCCACATCACCAGAGATTTCGATATCTCCAGAAGACCAGAGATTGGCGGAGCAAAACTCTTCCCTGAGAGAGTCGTTCCCATAATTGTTGATGAAGACAGTAGTGATGAGAATACTACGTCAGCGGCTCATCGAGAAGAACTACGACCACCAACACCCGAACCACCACAGGATCCAATCCCCGCAACGATACCACAAACCCCACAACGAATGCAAACACCAGGGGAATTCCCACGCGATTCCCCTCTTGACATGATCAGTGTTCGTCCACCCGAACAGAAATCACAGGAAGAGGTCTATTCCCAAACACCAAAGCGAACAAACGCTGGCAAGTTCACCTCAACCCGTTTCCATGACGAAGAATTCCCTAGTCTGGCCATTCACAATCCCAGCGTGTCCTCCTCCGAATACCATGCCTACAGTACAACCAACTCAGCAGAACCCAGAACGTATACGGAAGCTGTCAGCGGACCGGATAACGAAATGTGGGAAGAGGCAATAGACGAAGAGTTAACTTCCTTGCGTGACAACCATACCTGGGTTATCACGACAGTACCTCCAGGGCGCACTGTGATACGATGCAAGTGGGTATTCAGAGAAAAGAAAGGTGCGGAAGGTGAAACTATAAGGTATAAGGCAAGATTAGTAGCAAAAGGATTTACGCAGAAGTATGGAGTGGATTACCTAGAGACTTACGCCCCCGTGGTAAAGCTCGGATCACTACGAATCCTGTTAGCTATCGCGGCTTGTTACAACTACGAAATCTACCAGGGAGATATCAAAACCGCCTACCTGCTCGGACGACTGGAAGAGGAAATTTATCTTGCGATCCCGGAAGGAGTGCAGGTACCGGTCAAGGAAGGAACTAGCGGAAAACCTGTTTGCCGACTCCTTCGTGGACTTTACGGATTAAAATAATCTGGCCGTATCTGGAATAAGGCCTGGGACAACTTTCTTGTCGAGAAATGTCATTTCACAAGATCATCGGAGGACCATGGAGTCTACTATCGAATTGGACATCAGCATTGTCCACTTTGGACCTTGATTTGGGTCAACAATATCCTTTGGATCGGAACAGCGGAAGGAATCAAAGAAGCCAATGGGGAACTTGGACAACAATTCCCATTGAAGGATCTTGGAGCGGCACATTTTTTCCTTGGAATGCGGATCATACGAAAGCCTCATGAGCGAAAGATTATCCTTCTCCAAGACCAGTATATTGACACCATACTAAAGAGATTTGGTTTCGAAAATAGCTACCCAGTTTCAACCCCCATGGAACCCCGCAGTCAGTTATTCATCCCCGATCAGAACGAAGCACCCGAAGATGACACACTATTCAGAAGCATACTTGGAAGCGTGATATACCTGATGTTGTGCACGCGACCAGACCTAGCTTACGCAGTTGGTGCATGTAGCAAATACAGGGCAAAGCCTACTGCCACACATATGAAGGCAGTACAACGTGTGCTCCGGTACATCAGCAAAAGACGCAACTACGCTCTCCCCTTTGGCCCATTCAACAACCAAGCTCAACCAATACCTAGGGTATTGAGCGATGCGGATTGGGCTAGCGATCGCGAAACACGAAAGAGTACGGGTGCTCACGTCTGTACACTCTCCGACCATAAGTCCAATTCTCCTCACACGGCCGTTACCTGGTCCAGTAAACAGCAATCGACCGTCGCCCTGTCCTCCACCGAAGCGGAATATATGGCACTTACACAGGCATGCAAAGAGGCTCTTTGGGTAAAAAGATTCGCGAGAGAAATTGCGAACATCAGCGGAGTGGCCAAAATCACATCACCAATTACGATCTTTGCTGATAACCAAGGTAGTATGGCTCTAGCGAAGAATCCAGAGTTCCACAGTCGCACAAAGCATATCAGCATCCAGCAGCATTTTATTTGTGAAAAGGTAGAGCAAGACGAGGTCCACCTAGAATACCTACCTACAGGCGACATGTTAGCGGACCTCCTAACAAAAGCATTACCCCGAGACAAGGTAGAAAGATTCCGCAACCAGATGGGAGTCTACGAGATCTAGAAGGTTGAAGGAGGGACTTGGAAACAGTCGGAGCTTGTTTCCTTATTCTGTATCTTTCCTAAGTCTTTCTTTGTCTGTTCTTTTGTTTTTCCTTTTTGGTTTCGTATGAACTGAACATTTTTTTATTTTTTTATGCACTTGTTAATGTTTTGAGATTTGTGGATTCACAGAGTGGGAGTGTTGAACGTGGATCGTTCTGGACTGCTCACCATTTGCCGATATTCCCATTCGCGTTGGATTAGGAACCTTATCGCGCAGACCTGTTATACACTAAGTCTTCAAAAGACGTCTCACGACAATTAGCTTCATACCGATCTCCGACGTCAACCCTGCATATCTAGTGCAACCGCATCGAAACCTCCGTTCATCCACAATGAAACACGAACTATCAGCAATTGCCGAACAACCATGGCACCCACAGTTATGCACTCAGTATTAAGCAAACCGGTTAACCACAACCTCGGTGCTTGGGCTTTCACCTCGGAAGGCATTCGGCTGAGAGGTAGGAAAGGGCAATTATGCAGAAGAAACTGATCAAAGATATAGCACGCGCAGGAAGTGTGCTGTGGAAGAAAGGTCTCATCTCACGGAGGATATAAGAAAGCCTGTTCTTCCCTTTGTTCGTTTGTTTTCTGTTCATCATCGCATTTATTATTTATTCACTTGGTCTCCCTCCTACTTTTGTTGAAGTCATTCATTACTGTACACGATTCCATTATTTCTACTTCTTTCTTTGATAACTTTTCTCTATCCAAATTGTTTGTACCAATACAAGTTTGGCATCGCCAGATCACTGGAATCTATATTCGCTGCGCATAACATTATAGTGTTGAATACTGTCCAATTATTCAAGTTTTTTACAGTAGCCAAATGTCTGGTCCCCACCACCCACCATCCATCCCTTTACCGCAGATCAATACCCCAACAACACTACCAACTCCTCTTCTTATCCTACCTGGAAACACCCTCCCGAACACCAGTTCTAATCACTCCTGCAGTAAACCCCACCCTCAGCATATATATACCGGTGTTTACCATGGCCCACCTAACCACCAGCACACCCTGACGCTTTGTCGCAAACACCAAAACCCTGGAGGATGAGCTAAAGACGAAGACCGTCGGTCTCAGGCATTTAAGCAAATTCAAGAGGCTTCGCGTTGAACTAGTGGAACAGCGGGACCGCCAAGCAGCTTAAAAAGTCTAACCGATTCGCAGGGGCGGCGGAGGCGGGGGACCTGCGAGGTCGTCTCGTGAAGCTAGTGAGGCACCCACTGGCAGTGGCGGTAAGAGAACTAAGAGGCGCAAGAACTTGGTCAAGGGAAATTATTATTCGCTGGGGAGGGTGATGGTGACGATGGCCCGGATGATGGCGGGTACTCTTCATCCGCCGACCCGACAAGGGCAAATAGTAAGGATCACAATAAGAGTGGCGAGGAGGACGAGGTGAAGAACCGGAAGGTCAATCCGAAATTGGGGCTACCAGTTCCAAAGGTCCTGACGAAGAATACACTTTTGGTGGAGGCTCAGGAACGTGAGACTTTGAGGAGGGAGTTTTTGGCTTCACAGGAGAAGATTAAGAATCAAGAGATCAGTATTCCGTTGGTTTTTCATAATGGGAGGTATTCTGCATGCTCCAATTTTTGAAGTTGACATACGGCTAACACTTACTAGGCACTCATGTTGCTCCACCCACCCGAGCGGGAGTGACGGTTAAGAAAGGCGAAGCTGTATGGCTCTTCCTCGAATGTGCAAGGATAGGAGAATGTCTGGACGCAGGGAGTGGCTCAGGGTTTCGGTCAATGATTTAATTCTTGTTCGCGGGTGAAGTGATAATACTTCACGTATTTCCTCCACCTTTTCCTCCCTCTCCGCGATTACTAACTCCCTCGACAGCACTTTAGATTGTACTATTTTATTCTCAATCGCACGGTGGGGCCCCATGGATTATTGTTTGATTTCCCTTCATCCTCATCGCGCCCCTCCTAGACTTGCTCTCTAAATCTCAATAGAGATGCTTCTACAATGACAAAAGTGGTGGATTGCCGCTGGTACGAACGGAATTTTAGTGAATTCTTGATAGGTTTAACTAGAATATATATATTGAATTAGGATAATAATGTTATAATATTCCGGAGGTCATGGTACAGCGAATGAAGCTGCGCGTTAGGGTAGGGTGTAGGTTGACGAGTGAGGAATAAGGGTTACCAATGAGCAAACCCCGCAAGCCCACTGTGCGTAATGCCCACTTTATAAAAGCACTCCGACGAACCATTGCCCTCAATTATAATTCCATCTCTCCTCTTTCTCTCCAAACCCACCACCCTCATTCCTCAAACCACGCCACCCCCCAACCAGCATCCCCTTTCTCAAACCACATACTCTCCAACCACCCAAACACGCCCCCATGGATCAAGACCCACCCCCCCTTGAGAAAACGGCTTTGTCCAAGTTGTGTTTGTTATCACAAACCTATTGTTCTTGAAAAACGTAAATTCTAACTCAATTGTTTTAGGGCACGGCGCGAAAAGGTTTTTCCACTCCCAAAGCGCTGCAACCCTTTTCGCTCTGATCGGGGGTATTGTTGGAGCACGCATTACTGTCCACGTCAACCAAAAAAGCCTGCCTGTCGAACTTACCATGAATGGTGTCTCTGGAACCGATTTCGTTTGCCTTGGATCGCCCACCCTTACTGTTCACAGGCGTGCGGGGCCCCCGTCGGGCGCGGCGTGGGGACTGCCAAGATCAGGGGACGAGAGGGGACGGCAGGGCGTGGGCCGTCCTCTTCTTTCATTCCTAGTTGTCGGGCAAGTTTACAAAATGACCGGACGGGACGACAAAATGCTGTCTGTTCTCGTCCTTGAACTTCGAGGACGGCCGTCATTACGAAGGACGACGTGCGCCATGATGTGAGACATCTTCTGGTATGGGACAGGAAGTGCCTACATAGGACCGCCGGGGATGATGGGGGATGGCGGTGGACGGCGGAAAACAGCGGAAAACATGCGAAAATAGCGGAAGACGGCAGGGGACGGCGGGGGACAGCGGGCGAAGACCGAGAACAACGGGGACGCAGGAGGACGGTAGGGGACGACACAATGTCCTCCGTCCTGGTCCTTGGCTCTTACTTGTCGGGCAAATTCAGAAAATGACTGGACGGGACGACATAATGTCGTCCGTCTTGGTCCTTTGTTCTAACTAGTCGGGCAAGTTTTGGAAGAGACGGGACGGGACGACGAAATGTCGTCCGTCCTCGTCCTGGTCCAGGACGGACGGACTGCCCCGTTGCGAACACTGCCTACCCTACATCATGATACCATTCCTGCCCTCTTCCACCCTCTCTATACCACCACTATCACCACTACAGTTCCTGCTTCCCTCCCCCCCCTCACCACTACCGATACCACTACTCAGGTTGCTGCTACCACCATCACCATCACCACTACCACCACCACCACTACCACCCTTATTGCTGCTAATACCACCACCGCCACCGTCACCACCACCACTACTAGTACCGATACTACCGCTCCAGGAATCACCGCCCTTCTGGGATCTGGGGGGACGGTCCCGGAATGGGTGAGACGAGAGATGGAAGCACAAGGGCGTGAACTACTGGAAATCCAGGCTTATCTCAGGTCCATGGTGTTGATGGGGCGGGTTGATGATGAGTCAGTGAAGGGGATGGTGGTCGAAGTTGAGGCGCACCAGAACCAGTTCTCCGCTCTGAGTAAGCGCCTTATCCGTGAATTCGGGGGGGCGGAGAGGGAGGGTTCCATTACCCCGGCGAGCAGCATATCCACCCAGTTCGGGATTCGTGATGGGCACGATCATGATCGAGCAGATCATGGTCACTGCTCGAGTATGATCGATTTTGTGCCCATCAGGGATTAAATATTCATTCAATATGGATTCTGAGTATTTTCACTCGTATTATAACAAGAATAGAAGAGCCATACTCTATCGTCCATTTATGTATCACGGTAATTTGTGGCTAATCCAGAGTGTGTAGACGCCCGGATAGCTTTCGACTCCGTACTTATGGTTGAATAAATTTATTGAAAGTCATTGGTGGTATTGACTAGTTGCCATAGACTCGAAACGATGAGAGTGGTGACCCTATTATAAAGTCAGCAGTTGTGATAGTTTGTTGTTCGATAATTTGTTGAGGAGCTAACAAGGTAAAGCCAGTCTAAAATAATTGCCATCTAGTTTGCCGGTAGACTCCCTTGATATAAGTTGATCACATCACCCAATAACTAAGATTAGTTGGGTGATCGGTCATGAGCCAAGATGCTCGTGTATACTCGATGATGATCGAGCAAATCGATCAGATCATGGATGCTCTGCTCGATCATGATCTGATCGAGAGACCCCTATGATCGAGGTGATCGAGCAGACTACTGATCGAGCAAAACTCGATCATGATGTGATCGTTCCCATCACTATTCGGGATTCAAGCTTCCTTAATCCCTGACAAGTATAAGTTCGAATATGAATCCGCACGAAAACTCGCTGAGACTGTCGCGGGCTTCCTGTATCCGGGGTGGAAGGAATTTTTCTTATAGTTCCACGGGATCTCCGATACTGAGAGTGATGCGATTAAAAATGAACTGCGAAGAGCCGGGCTAAGGTGTACAGTACGCTGGACATTCCAGAATGCATTAGATGCAGCAATCTTATTCATAAGCCCTTGTTGTAAACAGCTGGGGAAGGTGTGCAGGACAATATTATGAATAGGGGAAATGCGGGTTATCTGTTTTTTCCATTTCTCTTTCTTTTCCCTGTTCTCTTTCAAAAGACTACGAAACACGTATCATGTAAGTTACCTTGTAAGCAATGGTATGATCAGAACAATATCTAGGCACTTTAGTCTCTTCTCCACGGTGATCCAATTTGATGAGTTACGCTTCAGGGATTCCTCGGCGAAAGAGGATGATTTACTGCGGCTCATTGCTCCCGCTATCACCATACATCCCAGGCTACTTAGCCGAGTGATCTTTTGTGTTGCGCCCGTTTCCAAAACAACAAAGCTATTGTTCGAGTGAGCCAGTGACTTTACACGACTTTCCACCAATACGGTACATTAAATCCAAACATTCCACCATTTAAACGGGGAAACAGAACAGCACCTCTCTGAATATCTATCTTCTGGTTATCCTTTGCAAGCCTTCTGAAAGAGATGTCACCACCTCGCCGCTCAAAAACAGCTTCATAGTTCCTCTGGTAGCTACCGCAGTTGCCGCAGCCGCCTCTGTGTGTCTGTACCTATAGCTGGGTCAACCGAGCCGGTCCAGAACCCCGGGCACCGATGCATACCGCCCACCAGCCGACGGAGAAGACGATGGCTCACCACCCAAACCTCTCACCTTCACTCACTCAGGCCGAAAAGTGGTCATAGTAATTGATGGGAACCGCTCATCACCTGTTTTACAGATGCTCAAAAACCGACTGTCAGTCCCCGGCCGGAACGTATTCGTACTAGTCCTCGGTGGTACGGGCGTTCACGAGACTGTACGGGCGGAAATTGGTGGTGGAGTCGAATAATTCGTGCTCTGGTTCGTCAAAGCCACCGCACTCGCCCCGATGCTCAAGCAACTAGGTCTCCGAAGTAGCTTTCGCGGAGGAGGTGTTAGTCGCTGACGAGGGGGGCATTATTGGGAGTTTGCTGGATGGCAGATGGGTTGGTCGGATTGTCCTTTCACGGGAGGCTAGTGGGGAGTGGGAGACTGGGGTTCGGAGGAATGGGAGAAGGTGTAAGGTTGTTGACAAGGAGGAGCTTAGAGCCAAATGGGCGGTGTGGATCACGTAGCTTGCTTGGTTGGAGTATTGTATTGGACTGGACCTTTCGCTTTTGGCATACCCCCTGTCGTTTTTAATTTACTTTGCGGGTGGGTGCGTGGTGCATATGGGCATATGGTGATATGGTGGGGGGGATTCAATTAATGGAATACGTCTGGGGGAGTTCCGTGTCTGCTTGCTTGCTTGCCTGGAGGCCTATCTGGAGGCAAACTTTGCACCCTCCTTTTCCTTTCCTTTTCCTTTTCCTTTTCCCTCCTATTCAAAACAACAATGTGGTTTCCTTTTGATTATGCACTCGCGCTTCATATTTTTATTCATGCTTCACGGAGCAATTGCCAATCAGGAATTACCGTTGTTGTCCAGGACGGACAATTTCTTTCCTCCTGCGCCGGATTTACACTTGGTACCCGCCGTGGCGTCAATGGAGCCTATGTCTACTGCTGCATCGGGGTCTGCGTCACAGGCGTTTGAAGCAACTGATTGTGATGGACAGTACGAGCACCATCATCAGACAGGATAGGAAGCCCCCTTTGGGGTAGAATCTAGCCATAGGGTTATATTCAACGATGGGGTGTTCGACTCGGTCCCTAGCAATGCCATGCCAAAAGAGGGGAGGAGCCTGGTAAGGAAGACGGATCATGCTTATTGTCCTGAGGCCGATAACAATAGTCAGATGTCTCCAAGGCCTGCCGGGATTTCTTTAAGGAGAATTTGAGTGTATAAACCAGCAATCTGTTCCGTCGACTCCCCCCTACACGGATCCAAGCAATTTCAGGAGCCTCGCACCATTGGATTGAGGGAACATTTCTGCAGACGCTGATAGTGGCACCAATGCACGCAATGAATACCTGCTTTTTACCAGTGGCAACATCTTTAGGCCTGTCATTAAGGGCCCCACCACGTTAGTCACTACAAGGTCAGAGTCCTGAATTGAGGAAGGGCTCGATCAGGAGAAGTGGTTTCGTGAAAGTCCCTTTAGATGCTAATATCTAACTTGTGTGGCTAGGAATCAATTGCGGTCCCCGCTTCCTAAGCACATGGGTCCGCGCACAAATGCCCCTACTTTTAGCGCTCCAAGGACTGGCGATCCACCAACCGTGCTCCTGAAGAAGGTTATCCGGAGTGTTTCATCTGCCGAGATTGCCTGTGACCAAATTTACAAACTTGAGAGAGTGGATGATGGGACAATGCGCTCGGTTCTTGTCGAAAAGTTGGATCCTCGCCGGAGAATTCAGCCGCGGCTTGGGAGGCCAATCGGCTTTGTCGAAATTTCTCATGATGGAGACGTCTATATACTGGGCGCTACGAGCCCAACCAAGGGTATCGAAGAGGTGGAGGTACAGTACGCCCTGTCCATCTAATCATGGTTCTCGAAGAAGCTTGACTAATATCAAGAAAGCTTCGCCCTGCAAAGCCTGCTAGTGCTCTTGATAGTTTTAAGCCGCAGGGAGTTGGCCCACTAGCTCCACGCAGTGTTCTTCAGATTTCTGATGGCTGGCGGACAGAATGGATGGACTCGTTCCTTGCTTTTGAGTTTGAAAGTGGAGAGCTGTGCCCTACTGAGTTTGGGAGAAGTGACCGCAGGAAGTTACCGACGCCCAGTGAACCAGGCGGGCAGCCCTTGGCTGCGAGGTCCTATGCTCTAGCTGCCAGGTCGCAAGTGTCCCTTGACCTGAATCCGAGTGCAATCTATATTACCGAGCTCGGAGATGGTAGGATGAACTGCAGGGCAGTCAGGAGGAGACCCAATGGAGAGGTTGGCAACACAGCAAACTTCGAGCCAACACAACCTAATCGTTCACTAAATGCAGTTGCCCCTGCTAGAAACGATGAAGGCACCCTGAGGCTTAACGATCGGGCCTGGCAGTGTGAGAATCGGGTTTCCATTAGTTCGCTTTTAATGACCGACCGGAATGGAAAGGTTTACTGCCAAATCACCCAAGCCAGCTCGCAAGATGGGGACCAGTTCGACTTACCCGGACATGTGCTGCCGACTGGAATTCCGCTGATTTCCATGAATGAAATTCGTCAATTACAGTCAACGGGGCTCGAGAATCGGGAGAGCGACTGCCTACTCAATATGGATGGCCGAACCGGGCTAGGCTCTGCTGTGGCTCCTGATGGCCGCGCTGTGCTGCAAGGGGTAGATGGGAAGCCATACCTAATGAGACCGCGGGGGTCGGTTGATGGTTCGGATTTTGTTTTGCCTTTTGTCGAGGCAAACCCTATTCAACGAGCTCCTGGTTTAGTTCAAGTCCTGAATAGAAGTGAGGACACTCAGGTGGGTACCGGTGGGGGGCCTGGGGCGCGCGGCGTGACTGACTTGACTCTTCTACTCCAGTCTATAACTCTTGATACGCTGGCTGTTGTGCTCCCAATCGTGATGTTTGGAACGCTCCTTCTTGTGTTGGTTATTTTTGTGATCGCCTTCTGCTGCCTTCGCCAAGAGGAGGAGACGTACTATATAAATATCAGAGCTGTTGGGGATAAGAGACACGGGCATCGCAATTCGCGAAGGAGGCGGAAGAATAAGGCTTCCACCAGAGCTGCAGAAGAAGGGCGATATTGCGGTCTCGCCTTGGGCATCTGTGGGCCAGCCCGGGGCATCTGTGGGCCAGCCCGGGGCTGGGAGCACTAAGAAGGACTGGTTTCTTTGGGGCTGGTATAATTACCTTAGAGGTGACGCTACTCTTAAGAATGTATCCTTTGCTAGCGCGGAGGTCACTTCCCAACGAAAGCCGAGATCAACCCCGGGATATGCTAAGGGCCTTGATGGTGGTCAAGACGCTAGGGATCCATCATATGTCACTGACGCAGTTTCAAATAGGCTATAGCAACCTGGGCGTCGCCCTCGACGTCTTTCGGCTATCTCGAGCAATGGCAGGTCAGGAAGTTCGTTTACCTGGGCGACTGTTTCACAGGGAAAGAGAGAAGCAAAGGCGCAAGTCCAAATGCCGCTGTGCTCAGCCGAAAAATGCGCAGTGCTAAAGGAGATACTAGCACAAACTTCCCTCTGGAGTTTATGAATAGTACAGAAACTAAAGGGCGCTCGGACACCAGCGCAGCGATTTACCGCCAACGCACTCTCCAGGTAAATTGTAGCATCAGGCATAGGAGGTTTTTGTATTTTGATATAGGTTAGTGAAAGGTGGTATGGATAGTCCTGGCCCAGACAGACAGGAGACATTGGGATCGGAAGGTACATTTCTGACAATTGGGAAAGACAATCTTAGGGAGCGGAAAGAGTCCGCCCGGATCGCAAGGCCTGACCTGTCTCACACTGGTTCAGGTACTGAGGATGCTGGTAGATCTAGCGAAGGAGGGAAAGGTGGCAGGATCGAGAACAGTGGAACTGCTTCGAGAAGGCGTGGAGGTGATGGAAGTGGATGGGAGCATGAAGCAGGGCCGTCCGGGACTGGCGAGGGTGAAGGTGAGATAATTGTCCTAATTGGGCCGTGTTTCTGCGTAGCTGATAAATCTAATACAAGAATGGGAAAGAAAGCCTAGGACTGGTGTTCGTTACGGGGCCTCCGGGGCCCCGAAAACCGGCGGACCCCCGCCTCACTTCCCCGCCCCGCCCCGGTCAATGGCCCGGGGCGGGGCGTTTTTTTTTTCAACCCCTGCCCCTGCCCCCGTCCAGGCCCCCACCCCATTCAATGCCCTGAACAGCCCCCCGTCAATGAATTTTCTCCGCCCAGGGCCCCGCTTTTTCGTATATTCCCCTCTCGAACATTGCTCTTTTGATACATGATTGAGTAATTATGTGAGCATATACACGTCCCTGGCATGAATGGACCGAACACCGCCGTGGTTACGGAGCTGAAAGCCCTTTGCCAAGGAGCCCCCTGGTGTTCGGTCCATTCATGCCAGGGACGTGTACCAAAAACCACATACCTCAAAGTATATACAGGCATTTATTTGCATGGAATGATTCATACAATATGAACCGGAATAATTCACAACACCGATTGGA
>Ga0307517_10006003_pt1 | contig 18101 bp, 22 predicted proteins | sample 23_EM_MG_FD_194515 | JGI IMG/M metagenome (GOLD analysis project Ga0307517, IMG submission 194515) | Populus trichocarpa ectomycorrhiza microbial communities from riparian zone in the Pacific Northwest, United States - 23_EM | ecosystem: Host-associated > Plants > Roots > Unclassified | place... | reverse complement strand
TTGTTCATATAAGGCCCTGGTGGGGCCCTTATCCTCACCCTTCCCCCCTTTCCCTTTCCTCGCTACCGCTTGCTGTGGTCTGCTTCCCCTGCCGCTCCGTGGTGTGCATCCGAGAAGTGTGGAGTCCTGGGGAGCGTTTGCACCGTCCTTTTCGCTGAGGGTTATGGAGTTCGACGGTGATCTCGTGGAGGTGATATCAGGAGCTGTGGCCAGGAAGCATATTGTCGAGGTACGTCCATCCACTTTTCTTTCTGGCCCCAAGAATTCTGACAAGGTCACACCTTCAGGCACTCTTTGGTCAGAAGTCTCATTTTTTCTCATGCGACCCAGTTGTTTAACACGATCTGCGTACAGTTTCGGCGGTCATGATCCTGGTCAGTGAAACTATCTCGATTTCCATGGTTATATTGGCGTCTGATGATGATAACTATTCCCACCCAAAGTTCTACGATTGGTTGTTAGTTTTGCCCAAGGAAGTGACGTACATTTGGCGTGCTTCGTGGAATTACACCAAGGTGCTCTATCTCCTCACCCGGTACACACCATTCGCCAGCACGGCGTTGATGCTTCGAAGTGAGTTTCACGTTGGCCTGCACCCACCCATCCATCTCCGTTTCCCGGCTTCCTCCTCGGTGAAAACCCACATCACGTGCGCGCCTGGATGTCACACTTCCATACCATGTCCCGTTCAAAGCAGACGTCCACTCTCATTCGATCACATACCAATAGTGGCAGTTCAGTTGACCTTTACCGACTTCCCGTTTTTTTCCTTTCTCATAGGTCAATTTGCCTCACATGCCACTCCCGAGTCATGCAGGGAGACCCTCCGGGCCGTTTGCTGTAGGTGTTTGCTGTTCCACTTCGTGACAACTGCTCTCCTGTTTCTGCCTCCTTGACTCACATTTCGGGTTTCGTCTTGTGTGTTTCTCAGGGATCTCTGTCGTGGGGATGGACTTAGCGGAAAGTATGCGGAACGAGCGATCATACCATTGAATTCCAATCTGACTCGTTTTGTCCACTACGATAGTCGTTCTTGCCGTCAGAACGTATGCGGTTTGGAACAAAGATAAGCGAGTTGGGATCGGTCTCGCTTTGCTCTTGGGACTTTGTCAAATCCCAAACGGGATCATCGCAGAAAGGTTTATCCAGGTGATTGATTGTGGGTACTTTCTTGATTCCTCGTTCTTTCTCCGTTCTGCGTTAGTGCTTGCGAGTGCTAACGCCGTCCTTCTAGTCATACCGAATCCGTATCCAGAAATCTACCGAGGATGTGTTGCTCTCAGTGCCACGAAGCTCATTTTCGTGAACTGGGTGGTGTTCGCCATGATGGAAGGAGGTATGTTGGGCACCACCTGACTTTAAGGACTTCGGCTCACCGGTACCGAAACCACACAGTTGTCCTTGCTTTGATGGTTATCAGTGCTCTGAGAACCTGTCAGCTCTTCCCAATGTGCCCTCAGTGCACGTGATGACTGACCGGGACGAGCAGACCGTAAAAACACGTCGAAGCTCTTGCATGTGATTTATATGGAAGGTGAACAATGCTGGCGACGGGAGGAAATACCCTGGCTGATCACCAAAGAGCTTGTTGATTTTCAACGCAGGCATACGGTTCTATTTGTACATTTTTTGCGTTACATTGGCCAACGTCCTCATCACGTTGCTTCTACCGGTACGCGACCACTACGAGCCCTGTTTCACGAGACACACCTAACCATGTGTATCGCCCAGATTGACTTCGTCGGTGTTGGATCCAGGTTTGGATACCCCGCACCGTATCCTATGAAACTACCATCTAACCTCCTCATCCCCCCTGTCTCTTCCACGCAGCATCGAGATCGTGCTCCACTCCAACCTCGCTTGTAGGCTCATGGTCGGCTTACGTGAAGCAGCCCAGTCATCTGGACACAGGTCGGACGTCTTCGAGCTCACGGGGATACCCAGTTGCGATGACACCGTTATGTTCGCCCGCACGATTCGACGTAGGTTTTCGGGCGAAAGCTCGTGGGTGGATCTGGAAGCTTTCCCGCAACCCCCAAGACCTTGATTAACCGCGGGAGTTGGTTTACTTGTAATCTACGGGAATTTCCCGTATTCTCCTCTCGCTTCCCGGCCTGCCCAGTTTATGCGGTCGGCCGGTGGAATTTTTGTTAGGACGAGGGTTGGATCTACCATAGATCCCACGGCCAAAACGCTCCAGCGACGCAGAAGAGCCTCGCGAAAGAGTCGCGGTCTAGGCGACGATGCCCTCTCCGGTTGTTGGATCCAGGTGGACTTTCATTCTTCCTCTCAGTGGACCACACTCCATATATACCGCTCCTTCTTGTGCATCGCATACAAATGGCTGTCCATCTGACTTTTGGAAGGTCGGGTGGTAGTAGGCCACACTTTCCTTCAATGTACATGTCCCTGTTGATAGGTGTAGATATCAATTGTAGAGATAGTTGCATCCATGACAAGCCGCGCCCCGGTACCTCGAAAGCCACAGGTCCATATCGACGGCTGAAAATCTTGTGATGCCCTCGCCACGCCACCCCGGCATTCTACGATGGGAAACCGAGAGTTTTTGTCCTCATACCTAGGAACCTTCGCCGCACGCTTGATGCATGGTAATTCATAGGCCCGAGCAAAAGGACCCGGTGGCGAATGACTGCTCGATGGGCCTAGCGTTGAATGTGCGCAGACTTCCTATACCGAAACCAAAAGCTGGGGGAACTGCCACACGATGCATGATTCAGCGCTTCCCACCCGGAAGATCGGTTGTGGATTGAATACCAGGATAACGAGGAGTTAGAGAGGGGACACTTACGCTGTGACCAATCCCGTGGTGTATTTGGCAACGTTTTCGTGATATTGATGTCCACCACGTCCAAACTGGGACCAGTCTTATGGCGCACCTGGGTGAAGTGGAAAAAAATGTTGAATTTTGCCAAACACGCGACTACGTCCCTGCGCTGTCAATGGCAGGGTTTGGACAAGGGTGTGCGCACCGATTAACGCAAGTTTAGAAGCATCTTTCGCAAGGCATCAGATCATTCCATCCTCCATCGCAATCCACAGCCGATGACCAACTCACAAACGATGACACACCATTCAACCCTATCGCCTGTCAGGGCAAGTATACATTTTACCTGCCGCCCGACAGCCAAAAATCTGGCTCCGGATCACGTCGGGTCATTGACGAGCGGTGGTTCTGGAAGACGGTCGATGTGTAAGTATCACCGTCGAAAATCCGGTTGAATTGGGGCTGCGGTCGTGATTGTTCTGGTCTGGACCATTGCCCCCGGACGGCGTAGACCAAAAATCCCAGTGATGGTAGATTTCTCCCCCTGGCACCCGTGTCGCTTCGGACCGTCCACAATCAGCTGAGCCTGCACCTTCCCCATTGCCATCATTAATCGTACCAGATGGGTCGTCGTAGCCGATGGGTGTTTTGCAAAAGGCACGAAGAGTTTTCAAGAAGTGGGTTTTTCGCAATGGCCCTCGAGTCTTTTCATGTCGCCTGAGAAATGTACCCTGGAAATAACCACGGATTTCCAAGTGGTCTATAAGGTGCAATCATCGTGGGGAAGCGGCTGATGCGAAAGGACGATTTCGATCAACATCCCCTGGCGTCAATATTGCAGCAACTCTTCGAAATCATGGATCAGGTGCGCCGTGCACTTCGAACTGAACGATGGGAAACTGCCCTCTTACGTTCGACGCTGTGCCCCTAGGACTCATTTCGCCAACTTCTGTCTTCCAGACCTAGCACCTCCAGAGCGAGCGCCAGCAAGAACACTCTTGGCGGCGCGACACGCCAACGGGCCGCTCTACTTGTGCCACAGCAATCCAGCTCGAAAACGTAACGTGTCTCCCGCCACATTCGATTTTGGGAACATAGGTACCGGCTTGACCTGTCAATTCATCTGTTAGAAAGCCAGAGGCTAGTGATATCGCCTCATTCCAGCCTCGTAAAGTGAAGAAGGCCAACGCGAACGCAAATTATCGGGACAGAGCAGCTGAGAGGAGAAGCGGAGCGGATCACGAGTTTACTCATGTGAGTATTTCTGTCTCGCGGCTCCTTCTCTGGGGAACTGTACTGAAAACGACCCGTGTAGGTCGAAACTTTACTGAACGACTTCGAAGAACGAAACAAAGATCATGACAAGACTATGGTACGCTGTGTTATATTCGAAACCGAACGGCACATGACCAACAGTATCCATTCTCCCAGATTGACGAACAGCGGAAGTATCTCGGTGGCGACGGCGAACATTCCGTGCTCGTCAAAGGTCTTGACTTTGCACTGTTAGAACAGAACAAGGCCAAAGTTGCTGCAATATCGAACGTCGAAGATGACGAGGCTCTGGAGCAAGCCTTCTTCGGCACTGACGGAGGTACCTCGACCGACGTCGTGGAGGCGACCCCACAGCCGAAGAAGAAATCCCGTCAGGACCTGGTTCGCGAACTCAAGGAGAAACGCGGGCAAGACAAGCCAGCGGAGGATAAGGCTGCCGATGCTGCTGGGATTGAGGAGGCGAAAATGGCTGGCAAGTTTAAGCCCATTGGATTCAAACCCATCGGTGGAGATTCTGAGCGGAAGAGGAGAAAGAAGGAGAGGGAAGGGGGCGAGAAGAAAAAGAAGAAACGGAGGGTGGGAGAAGTCAAGGATAAACCAGCCGAGGGATCAAGTTCGACGCAACCCGTAGCCTCCCCAGTGCCAGCCGCTCTCCCTGAGAAAGGAAAGCACACTGCACCCGAACCCGACCCCCTCGATCCGGACTTTGATATTTTTGCCGGGGTGGAGGAGTACGCGGGCGAGATTGAGGATGATGAGGACGAGGACAATCGCCCGGTTGCCGAAGGTTCACTGGAGCCACAACCAGTTCTTGATCAGTCAAGGCGAGGGTGGTTTGAAGAACCCAAGTCGCCGACTCCTCCCCCCAAGGAACCAACGCCTCCTCCAGTGGAGCAACCCTCAGAGACGAAGGACGAAGATATGGAAGAGGAGCCAGCTCCCGTGCGCCTGGCTCCTCTGGGGTCCTCCATGTCTGTGAGAGACATCCTTGCTATCGACGACGCAGCCACAAAGGAGGAGAAGCGGAAAGCAAGAAAGGAGAAGAAAAAGAAAAAGGCAGAACTTAACACCGAAGGCAAAGTAAACAGGGACTATCAGAAGTGCGCTGTGTCCTTTCTCGTGTTCCATGTTCGGGAAATTCACTCGACCTTGCAGGTTGATGGCGTACGAGCAGAAAAAATCCAAATAGGAGCCCGGTATTCCGATGGGGGTACAGGACTGACTTCGCTACTTCTTAGTACCAGCCTTCTTGAACTCTGGGAACGTCAGAGAGGGATCTATCATCTGTTCGATGGGCCTGTAATGCACGTAAGGGCGTTGGTTGTAGATAGAAGTACAGGGACTGTACCGTTTTCGCATTTCTGTGCGCCACGAAATGTCTTTGAGTTCTGAATTTTCACCAAAGTTGGCGCCAATGATCCCAAGCACGAGGGCAAGCAGGACCTCCGTGATGATCTGAGGCACATTATCCCCATGCAGGCTTCAAGGGTGGACGAACAACACGCACATCGAACGGGAGCTCCCCTTCTGGCTGACCCAGGGCCTTTAAACGGGACAGGTCTGGGGATGCTTGAGCATCAGGGAAGCAGTCGAGAGGTGATGATGTAGCCTACGCTCGTAAGTCGAATATGTGGCTGAATAAAATCGCAAAAATCAGGAATAAATTCTGAAGCATAAGTGAGGTCAAGCACCATGCAACACCCCTATACAGGCCAGCAAAATTAGGATGTTGACAGATCCCATTGTTGGAGGGGAAGAATGAGCTGGATGCGATGATGGGTGTCGTACAAACAGACTCAAACACGCGACGTGTTGAGTCTCAATCATCATTTCGACCGTTGCGACTTACCTCTCACCTCCAATTCCTCCCCGTGTAATTTCTGGTCCGCGACCAACTCTTCGCTGAGGGTGTAACTATACTCCCCCTGCCAGCGACACACCTACAGAAAACGCCACTCACCAACTCCAAAAATTCGAGGACACGTATAAAGCTCAATCAGATCCATAACTATATCATGTCCTCTCCAGCTGGTCCATCCAGGATCGGCGGCGGCCTTGGCCCTCGACACAGGAGGCCTCCCACCGTCGAACGGCGCGAGGCCAGTGACGATGACGAGGAGCACGAGCGTCACACCACCAACTTCAACCACCCAGTGAGTGCATGTATCTACCGATTTTGACCCCGGAAAGCTGAATACACGGACGGTTCAGAGGAATAGGAGCGCCATCGAGCAGTACATGGAGACCCCACGCGCCAGCCAGATCACCGTCGTCATATTGACTGTGCTGGCATTCATTGTTCGATTCGCAAAGTTGAATCACCCGGACCAAGTCGTGTACGTTTCAGCATTTTGCGTTCTGAAAACTTGGACAACTAAGTTTATGTGGCGATAGCTTCGACGAGGTCCATTTCGGCAAGTTCGCCGCCTACTATTTGCGTCGCGAGTACTACTTCGATGTCCATCCCCCATTTGCGAAGCTGTTGCTCGCTCTTGCGGGGTGGTTCGTCGGTTTTGAGGGCGACTTTGACTTTTCGACCATTGGTGACAGCTACTCGGCCAATAATGTCCCGTACTGGGGAATGCGTGCATTGCCAGCCATACTTGGTAGTCTCACGATTCCTGTTGTATACTATATCATGCAGGAGAGTGGATACTCTACTATCATTGCTGCTTTTTCTGCGATTATAATCCTTTTCGGTAAGTGTTCCAGGCGCGTCCGGATGTTCAATTCGCGTGACTAATGGGAGCCAGATAACGCCCACGTTACCCAGTCGCGATTGATCTTGCTTGACGCGATTTTGATTTTCTTCATGTCTTTGACGATCTATTCATATATCAAGTTCCGCAAATACCGTTACCAGTGAGTGCACAGGCGCCATCTTCCGTAATTGGAGACACTCAGACGACTTGACAGCGAATTCACGTTCGACTGGTGGGCCTGGATGCTTGCCACTGGCGTGTTCATGGCTTGCACTTGGTCTTCTAAGGTCAACGGAATTCTCACCGTCGTGGCCATCGGTATCGCCGTCGTGGTCGACCTTTGGGACCTCTTGGACTGGAGGAAATCCGACAATGTATGCGTTCGGTTTCCCACAAACGGTTACTTTTTTCTAACGCATAACGTAGGAACGTATTACCAAACACTTCCTCGCCCGAGTGGTTGGTTTCATCATCGTTCCTCTGATCTTCTACCTCTTCTTCTTCTGGATCCACTTCACCATCCTCACCCACTCCGGCACAGGTGACGGATTCATGTCTCCTGCATTCCAGGAGACCCTGATTGGCAATGAACTGTTGATGAATAGCCACGGTGTGTTGGGTTCTGATGTTGTTGGGGGCGGCGTTAATTTGTTCCTGTCTGCAGAGATTCGTTACTTTGACACCATTACGATCAAGCACGTGAACACCAAGAACTTGTTGCACTCGCATCCTCAGCGCTATCCCCGTGACTACCCTGACAAACGAATTAGCAGTCAAGGCCAACAGGTTACCGGCTACCCCCATGAGGATGAGAACAACAACTGGATCATCATTCCTACCAAGGCTCTCCCTGAGACCGGCCGCGGAAGGATTGTCCGCCATAACGATGTCATCCAGCTCCTCCACGCTCAGACCGACTCGTTCCTGGTGACCCACGATGTCGCTTCCCCCGGTTTCACCACCCACCAGGAGTTCACTACCTCGCCCAAGGATCAGATGCGGCATAATGAGACCTTGTTCCACTTGCGCTTGATTGATGGTTACGAGGGACAGGTGTTGACCACCAAGGCCAACCACTTCAAGCTGCAGCATGCGATGACCACTGTATACATGATGTTGCCCGGCCACGAGCTCCCCGATTGGGCTTTCAATCAGCAAGAGGTCAACGGACACCGCCAGCCTGAGCCTGAGGGATCTGAGGTCTGGGTTGGTGATGAGATTGTTGCTGGAGAGCGTGTGTTGCAACCATCCCAAATCCTCTTGTTGGTACTGATTGCGATGTTCGTAGACCTCGATGAACTCGACGAAAGGCTCGGAAACCAGAAGGACCGAAAACCCAAGTCGATGAACTTCTTCTCTAGGTTTATCCAGTTGCAAGATTTGATGTTCGCTCACAATGCCGGATTAACCGCTTCCCACCCATACGCAAGTTCACCCAGCTCATGGCCATTCGCCAAGAAGGGCATTAGTTTCTGGACTGTGAATGAGGGTCACAAGCAGATCTATTTTGTTGGTAACCTTGTTGGCTGGTGGACCGCTGCTGGTGCCGTGTTCTTGATCTTTGGCATCTTTCCTGCAAGCATCTTTGCTGAGCGTAGGAATATCCCCGTCCTCACCGACTGTAAGTTGTCGGGATTTAAAGACCGTCTCTGTGGTACTCACTTCTGTGTACAGCCGTCACCCATCGTTTATGGAATTCATGTGGCTTCTTCGTGATGATTTGGGTGGTACACTACGTACCCTTCTTCCTCTTCAACCGACAGCTCTTTTTGCACCACTACCTCCCCGCGCACCTCGCTTCGGCCTTGATTGCCGGTGCCGTTCTCAACTTCATCTGCACTGAAACTGTCAACTACCCAATCTCGTACCGTGGCTTAGATACGCCCCCGAAACCGAGGGAGTACGCCGACCTAGGTGTGAAGGGCGCTGTGATTGTTGGTATCTTCACTGTGCTGCAGTTCTCGCTGTTCATCTTCATGGCTCCACTGACCTACGGGACGCCTGGGTGAGTTTCTATTCTGTTTACGATTCTTGAAGCTTGTCGTTTCTCATGCCTCAATCTCACAGATTGGACGGTGAAGAGGTCAACCGCCATAGGTTGCGCGGGAGCTGGACACTCCACTTCGCCTCAAAGGAGATCGCTGATCTGTGAACGTCCTGTGTGGAGGTGGATTCTGATCATTTTTCTTCTCTTGCGATGCGGTTTCTTCTTCCTGCGTTCCGATTTAGTATGCTCTGACTTTTTCCTCGTATTCCTACTTGGACAAGAACCTGGGTTCTGTACTGTTTGCTATACCTAGTCAACCGACGAATAAAACGCCGTTCCCAGTTGTAAATTGTCCATGACCATGAGTCGCCTCGCGGCCTGTGACATCAGCGTGACACATCATTCATCTCTCTGGGTTGGGTGATCAGCGGAGTTGAGTTGAACAGACTTCAAGGCAAACAGCGGTTCGCGGGGGAGGTCCACTCACATTCCAATCCCTTGTGGTCAGCGAATTTCGTCATGTTTAACGCACCCCGGCCCGCCCAGCCTTACAGATCCGGATCAACGAACCTGAATGGCCTCGGAGGCAGCTTCGTCGACGAAAACCCCCTCACGAGTTCAATATACGACGATGTGGACCCTTGGAGCGCGGCGCCTTCCCCTTCACCACCCCCCGCATCCGCTGCGCAGAATCCGAATGGACAGTCGTTGTTCAAGGCTGTGATTTGTACGTCCCCTTTCACTCCGCGGCCTCAGAAATCGGGTGGACCGGGACTGATTTTATGGGATATTTGGGTTTATTAATATCGCGGTCGTGTCTGCTGCCATCTCTTGTGACCGATACCGTTCCTGGGTGGGATTGCGTGGTTCGGCGTGGAAAGCCGATGCATTGGTTCCTCCGATCTATCACAAGGCGTTCGCGGCGGTGGACCCAACGGGCTCGGGAGATACGACAGTCAACGCGCTTTCTCGTGTGTTGCAGACATCCTTGTTACCTGCCGCCACAGTCGACAAGGTTCGTTCTCAAAGCCCCTGCACCTCAAACGTTGGATCAGATCTCTTGGTTGTAGATCGTCAGTCTCGTGAGCAATAAACCAAGGGTATCGCAGTTGGAATTCTTCGTTGCTCTAGCGTTGGTCGCTCTTGCTCAGACCGGCAAAGGTGCGCATTTCAAACGAAACCAGAGGGGTGTGCTCAACGAGACCCCTCCAGATGTGAGCGTCGAACAAGTCGCGGCGCTTGCATCCCAGAACACCCTCCCCGAACCTAGTCTCCATCTCGACTCTCTACCTTCGTCAACTACCAATGCTGCAGCGTTACAGTTCGCTCGTCAGAATCCTACGCGAGATACCTCCAATCGTTCTGCCCCGTATAACTCGGAGGACCCATGGGGTGCTGCTCGCGCCGTTCTCGATGCCACAAGTCCCTTGGACACCCCTTTCAGTGGCGGCCCTAGCGTTGTTGCTGGTAGCGGACTTCCCGGTGGTTGGTGGAGGAATCAATCCAACGTTCAAGTAAACCTCCTTGGACTGCAGGGGTTCATTTTGAATAGGTATACAGTGTATGAGGTCGTGTCCGACGTAAGTCCACTCATGGAGCAAACCGCGGGATTTTCAGCCTCCTGACTTGCTTTTATGCGTGTAGCGTGGTACTCCTGTGAGCCGACGGTACTCCGAGTTTGCTTTCTTGTGGGATTGCCTCGTCAGGAGGTACCCTTTCCGATTGTTGCCTGCCCTTCCCCCAAAACGGATCGGACGTAAGTCTAATGTTGTCTAGCATTTAGAAACTCGGGACTAAATGACCTGTAGCCGATGAGCATTTCCTTGAGCAACGGAGGTGGGCAACCATTTGGAATTTGGAGTTTAGAAGCAACCGTGAAATCGCGGCTAATCACGATTGAGATAGGCAGGGGTTGGCCCGATTTCTCAACTACGTTGTCAACCACCCGATAATTAGGGATGATGGGATACTGGCCGCGTTCCTCACGGAGGGTTCCTTTGAACAATGGCGCAAACATGCACCAGTTCCCCTTGACGAAGAGTCCACTGGGAAGCGAATTGACCGGGTCGAGGAAATGGCCATTCCTAGTGACTTGGATGATAAGCTTCAGTGAGTCCAGAATATCCCGGTATCCCACGCTGTGTCTAAAGAAGCTTCAGGACCGTTCGTGCCAAACTCCCACAACTGATCGAGCAGTGGCAGAGGATATGCATCTTGGCGGAACGCATCGTAAAGAGGCGTGAAGCTGCAGCGGTACGAGGCCCACGGCTCCTTCGTCGCGTATACCTTCCCACTCATTTCCCGGTGACGCCGTTCTCTTCTTCGACTTCTGATGCCTCGTCGGTCCTATCCGGTTTCTCGTTCGCGCCCTCCATCCCACCGTTGTCCGATTCCATCCTCTCTTCGAATGATCAGGCCGATCTTTCAAGGTTGACTACTAGCTTCAAGGTGTTGAATGAAGTGAACCAGCCCATGTGTTGGAGGGGCGACGGGTGCGAGTTGGCGAATGGATTGAGACAGGGCATCGAAACTGTAGCCCAGCATCTTCAGACCCAGGCCGATCTTGTAGATCAACGGGTGAGACCCTTCAGATTTCACCTGTTGGAACTGCAACCGACGAGTTTCTTTCAGACACGGGGACTCCAGCATGAAACTTTGGAAGCTTTGAAGGTGAGCTAAGCCCTCGGATCCAAGCGTTGGGTACTAATGTTCTCTCCCAGGCTCAAAGGGATCTATACATCGCCATGCGCGATCTGTTCTTCCGACAAACGCGATTGTCTATCGACCAAGTCGAACGCCTGAAGAAACGCGTGGAGTCTACCCAGGTCAAGCACGAATCCGTCAAGGATGCGGAACGAGAGGGTTGGGAAGGCGAGGCGGGGAAGCTCGTGGAAATTATCGAGAAAGATCAGGCTGCCATCGCAGCTCAGCTCAACCGAAGAGTCTATATACGTGCCTGGTGAACTAGTCCGCCTTCCTCCTACGATCACCCTACCCTAACCGATTTACGTTGCAGTATGTGGCATGAGCTACGAGTCGTGTTGCATAATCGGGAACACACTTTGTTGGCTCTGGCTATCCAGGGTTTCGCACGAGACGAGCGTATTTTTGCCCAAGCTGTTGCGAATAACTGGGAATCGCTGGAGGCCGCTGTTGAGGACATACCTGTTGATCTCGGTCGCTGATTCGCTGACGCGTTGCTTGTTCATTCACTCTGGCCTCTCTCCTCACCCCGCATACCCTGACGCGCCGATATGATTATGAACTTGTCATTCCTCACCATGCCCTTGTAATGCTCCAGCATAGCTTAGTCGTTGATTATTATGCATAGTTTTTCTTGGTACCGGTATGCTCGCAAAGCGAACGTGTTACACGCACAGCCGCAGAAGGTATTACGTAGCGGAACCTCTGTCCAGCAAAACTTCACAGGACGTTTCCGTCGAGAACAGGAACTTTTCCTGTGGGTTTAGCCTCCCCAAAGATCACCCTGGTGGCGGCCTCTAGCGCGGGGCGAGTGAACTCGAAGGTAGCGAGGTATGCGAATGGGAAGTCGAGTTTGGCGTTTAGGAGATCGTAGGGTGCACAGGTGGAGACGACGATCACCTCTGTGTCACTGCTTTTGGACTCAGCAATCGCCGAAAGGACTCTGAGCTGCCAGGCGTTCCGATTGGCGTTGCGAGTGGCGAATACGATATACCTGGCAGCTGAGAGGTGTTTGCGCGACTCCTCCGTCGCGGTGAAATCCTGCGTGTAGACGATGTGGTACATGTTTTGAGTTCTCGCGGAAATGAACGAGCCGAAGGATATGTCGAGAGGAGCAACTGCGTTCTTGGTTCCCCCATTCTTCATCCAGACGACATCTTCCGTGTCATCCACTGCGCGATTAAGGGACTCATTCTCCGGAGTGAAGAGAATCACAGCGTCCCCTCCCGAAATTGGTAAAACGCCGGTAGGATCGGTAACTAGCGCCGTCGATGCCGAGTACGCAGACGCGCTCAAGGTGGCGTTTTCGGATTTGAGCTGAAATTTCCCCTCAGAATCGAAAACCGTGTCCAGGACGTCCGACCAGCTACCGGCGAACTTGGACTTGAGATGCGCGACCCGGTGTTGGCTCTCCCGCAGTGAATCCAGGGACAATTTCCCGCTGGTCACAGCTGCTTGGACGAGCTCTATGGCGGCTTTCTGCTTTGCGGGGGTGTGACAAGCCATTGCGATGTCGGCACCGGCGCCCAGGGCCATCAGAGCGCCATTTTCCACCCCATACGATTCGGCCACGGCGTCCATCTCAAGGCAGTCGGTGACAACAACACCCTTGAACCCCAGGTCGCCCCGGAGAAGAGTGGTGATGTCTCTGGAAAGGGAGCATGGGATATCCGAGCCGGTGATTTTGGGTAGCGCCATGTGGCCGGTCATAATGGTAGCGACGTCTGCTGCGATAAGGGATCGGAAAGGCACCAGTTCCTCTCGCTGCAGTTCGTCGAGGGATTTGAGAATGCGGGGCAGTGCAAGGTGAGAATCAACCCGGGTATCTCCGTGTCCGGGGAAATGCTTGGCAGATGACGCGATCCCAGAGGCCGTCAAACCGCGGTTTACGGCACAGGCAAATTCTCCTACCCTGCTGGGATCTATAGACATCTGTGAGCAGGGTTCTGGGAGGGTGTGAAAGGAGCGTATTACCATCCCCAAAAGAGCGCGGGCCAATGACTGGGTTTCTCGAGTCAGTGTTGACGTCCGCGACCGGACTGTAGACCCAGTTGATCCCAGCGAGCCTCATTTCGGAACCCGAGGCTCTGGTGACCTCCTCCGCCAGGTCTGTTGAGCCCGTCGCGGCGATGCACATGGCTCCAGGGCTGTGCACGTAAGATGCATGAGTTTCTCGTGTATCCCTTGTTCCCAAACCTCGACGTACAACTGGGTCCCCACTTCGCCAGAGCTGATACTGAATCTCGATACGAGCCCTGTATCCGGTGTTTCAGACTCGCGTGAGAACGGGCCTGGGGACGAGTACGTACCATTTTCTTGATCAGTGCCAATCAACAAAGGCTGCTCGTGGTCGGAATCCTTGGCGAGCCGCTGCAGATCACGTACGAGTTTGTGGACCTGCTCGAAACCTAAACAGTCACACAATCGTCAGGAATCAATCAATCAAGGTCCGGTCTCACTGTGATCGCGAGGAATGAGATGACGCTCACTTTGGATGTTGCGCGTCATGAGAATTACGCTCCTGCACCGACATCTGCTGTTTAAAACTAGAACAAAACGGATTATTTTATCTCCTCTCTCACCCCACATAGTAATCCTGGATCAAGGAACGGATGTCATCGTTGACTTCGTATCCCGCAAACCCGAACACGAAGTGCTGAGTATGGGTTTAGCGACTCCTGGGTCCAAGCTGTTTCTAGAGCGACCTTGGGCTCACCTGGCCAATTGCTCGCTTAGTTTCGAGATCAAGAGCCATTGAGGAGTGCGAGCAACCGTGGGAATTGGTTTCCCTCAGCAACCACATCAGTCCCCAACTCCGGAAGGAGGGTTTTATCAGTGACGAAACGGCTCCAGCTCCCATCCAACGGCCGGCTCTGCTCCAGCCCGACCGACCCGACAATCATATGATCGCGGACGCAGAAGGATGACCCGCGGGTACGCGGTTACGGAAAATTCACACGCTCGGAACACCCGGTCCTCATCTTCCCCTTTCCCATTGGTTCCTTGACAATCGACCTGCCTCCCTTCCCTTCAGGGATACCTGGTAGGACGCAGTCAACGGTCCCATCAGCCTTGGTAACTTCCTCGAACTTGACTCCCCTGGGAAGCGCCTTGTTGGACTTGAACCTCCAAGAGTGTCCCTTGACTCAGGATCCGACCATCTTGTCCGAGGGAAACCACAAAGTCTGGCACAGGTCCATTCAAGGCAATGCTGTGGGTCTAGTGTCATGTTGAGCCGAAGGATCTCGGAACAGAGTACGGACACCGACCTCCAAGAGAACTGTCCGCCCACGGACGATGTCACCCTGCAGGCACTTCTCAATGATCCACTTCGCCGTGTGTACATCCAAAGCAGCCAAGATATCATCCAAGATCAAAACCGGGGCCTGAGAATAAACAGCTCTGGTGAGCGTCACCCTCGTCTTTTGTCCCCAGCTTACACAACTCTAAACCGAACAGGATGTTATTGCGGATGGTCTCGTTCTGAACCCAAGATTCATGAGCAGCGTAGGCCACACTGTCCTCGTAAGATTGAACCGTGGGTCCGGCCCGGAAGGGATGTAATGCAGTTCACCGGGCAACGCCGTCAAAAGGGAAGTCTTTCCGCGACTGGTGGGTCCAAGGACCGGATTGGTCTTGCCCTGCTTGAGGATCACCTCGTCCGTGATCCGGAGGTTGAACGTTGAAGTTTCGACGAGAGTAACCGGGAGTGACGGCCCCCGTGGACTCAGACGACCAGGTGAGAGAGGTATTGCGAATACTGATGAGCGAGGAGTTGCTGGGCACATTCAAGGTGGTGGTGTTCTCTGCCTGGACCAGGTCGAAGGCGTCGAGGAGCTCAGTCTAAAGAGGCGACTAAGTAATGGAATGATGGCACGTACAGATGAAATCACGGACCTTGCGGAGGAAATCGTTGACACGATCGAGAGAGACTTTGGCTTGGACGATCATAGGGATGTGATAGAAAGCCATCCACGTTTGGTTTCGCAACATATCAAGAACTGCAGGGATGGGTCGGTTCGGTGATAAAAATCTGGGGGCAACCGCTGCTTACCGGGCATGGCACTGGAGAAGACCTTGGCAGCAGTCATCTCTCCCTTCATGATGATGGCTTGTACATCTCAAGGTTAAACATCACCCCAGCGACGAATCACAACGCAACTCACATAACAAGCGAAGGAGACAAGAAAAACTATAAAACTGCCAGCGTCATCACCGAGAACCATTTCACCGGTTTGCGCTTGAGAACGTTCGAGATGATCTCGTGGGTGATTCTCCTCCTTCAGTAAGCCAATGGAGGAAGACCTTCATTAAAACAAAGAACATATGCCCCTAATAGATCCAGAATGAGGATCCGAGTACTGAAAATGAGCGAAATTAGGATCGCAAGTACCATATATGCGGCGCATGGAACGTACGGGGAAACTCTTTTTGACAAAGTGAGGTGCCCAAACATAGTCAGCCAGGGGAGGGAATCCTTCAGCAGACAGGTGTGGGACACGAGACGCCTTGAAGAGAAAAAGAAACGAATGAAAACGTTTGTTCAGGGTTGATATCCGTAGCTGGGTTCTGTATATGCCGGCGTTAGTTCGGTGCTGGATATTAAGCGATTAGGTCGGGATAAACCTTGAGATCGAATGGAATATATTGAGTCGGAATGAATGACGGGACGATGGCAGCGGCAAAGGCAGAAACTCCGTCTACATGAGCCAACCCCCCTGGAGGTCGAGGGGCTGAAGGGTAAACGTTCCAAGAGGATAGATGTCCCTACAGCCGTAAACAATCCAAGTGCCAATTTTTGAGGGTGTCAGTGCGGCAACCAGAGCCAAGACGGATGCATAGCGCTGTAAGACGATGAGGATATTCGGCAATCTGCGAACGACGGGGTGCGCACATGGGCTCCCAACAGACTCCGTTTCAAAAATCGGGTGTGGTGGTGAACGGTGTGCTCGGCATCCTTCCTACATCTAGTAGCACGCGGGTCGTGATCAGTGCCCCCTGTCTTACTTTCTCCCCCTCCTCGCGGTACTCAGTGTGTTGGATAACCAGCCGCTCCTGTACCCATGTACGTAGCTGGCGAGATATAATTCTGAATGGAAGAAAAAAGTGAGTCGTGACCGGTTTGGCGACGCAACCCCGCGAGGTTTTCTCGACTGCTGGCTCGGGTTCCTCCTCATCTACCGTGAATACCGCTTTGACGATTCACGCGCCGAGGAGAAGTGAATGAGCAGGATAAGCGCGGACGGGGCAGATAGCCGGCTCATATGATTCCAAATTGCGGAGAATGGCCGCGATTTTGCCGTTGCTTTTGAAATTTTCCATGGCATTGTTTTCTCACGACCGAAACGACAGGAAGCGAACTACGAGGGAATGTCTAATAATCGACTCGTGGGCGCCGTCGGGACCAGCAAGTACTGTCAGGCAAGACCACGGACACATCGATTTACGGCTATAGTCAGTGACTCCGCCTAACCCCAGTCTCTAGCATTGGGTTACAGCCGGTGGCGGTCACAGCATCAATAGTAATGCCGACAACCGTCAGCTGGAATAGAAGGCCGCATGCGCATAAAAGGTTTCAAGGATTGGCTCAAGGAAATCCCTTAGCAGCGCCACGCATTCCCTGCTCTTCTACCGTCTGCCTCTCATTTCGCTCTTCGCTCTTCGACGACGACGATGTTATTCTCTAGGAACCTCTTCGCAGCACTCCTCGCCGTCGCGGCAGTCAGTGTCGAGGGATCCCCCATCGAGCCCAGGCAACAATTCCTGGGCGTGGCCAAGTTCTGTGTCGGTTACAACTTGGAGCCTCCTTGCATCGCGTACCTGTTCAGCAAAGACCGCATGTGCCCCAACCTCCTTCCTGGATTCAACGATAGCACCCACTCTTTCGAATCTAATCCCGATATGTTTTGTATCGGTTACGAGTGAGTCAAAGTTTCTCTTCTCATTTTTTTTGTTGTTTCGCGGAGGTTTTATTTACTCTTTCTTGTTACGGTTGCGTTATAGTAAGCCCGACTGCAAGTACTATCCAGAAAAACTTTGGACACAGGTGGCCACTTTGCCCGCCAGGGTTGACGACCTTTACACCACCGGCCTCGGTAGTTTCATTTCCTCGTTCGAGTGCAATCCACCCGTAAGTTATGTCTCCTTCAGGGTGAGTGGTCTTACTCGACGACTTGCAGTAGTGGGTTGGATGCTCATCCTCACGGAAGTACTCGTTCGTGTTGTTAAATAAGCACTTTTCGTGCACATGCATGTGTATGTGTAAGTCCGCCTGGCTATCTTTCCGAATGCGCAATGAATGCTCTCCTAAAATCAAGTGATCTTGAATGTATGGTTATCTGTAAGATTAGAAATATCTCCAAACGTGGTAGAAGGGTGCAAGTTGTCGAGATTTGCGCTGCCCGTGACCCTACGGAGTGGTTCGGGTCTCTACACCCTCCCTAACAGTCCTCACTGGATATTTGTTTATGTGTGTGTGCACTTCCGCATATAAAAGGGTGGGTGAGTATGGGCTGCTACTCATGACAGCTGTTTTTCAGACGATAGATGCACTCGGCTTTGTTTGCCGTATACAATCTTTGTTTACATCTGTGGAGCTTGAGCCCAACCTATCTCAGATCCCGAAAAATAATTCAAATAACTCTTCCCC
>Ga0307517_10006002_pt1 | contig 18105 bp, 16 predicted proteins | sample 23_EM_MG_FD_194515 | JGI IMG/M metagenome (GOLD analysis project Ga0307517, IMG submission 194515) | Populus trichocarpa ectomycorrhiza microbial communities from riparian zone in the Pacific Northwest, United States - 23_EM | ecosystem: Host-associated > Plants > Roots > Unclassified | place... | reverse complement strand
GGCAAAACCTAGCTAGTTACGATGCATTACCGAGATGTGATTAGATACATATCAATATGTGCATCCCATCCTCTTTACACCATATTTTAGCTATCACCACAACTACAATTTTCACTTCTTGGAATAATATTGGCTCCATCGAATTCATATATACAAACATGAAGAGGATTCTCTACCACAGACCTTATAAGAGTTAGGGGTGAGCAAAAAAACTAAAAAAGCGATTAAACCAAGAAAACCGGAAAAAAAATAACCGAAAAAACCAAACCGAAATAAAAAATCGATTAAAATTTTGAAAAAACCGGCCGGTTTGGTTTTATAAGCAAAAAACTGAAAAAACCAAACCGAACCAAAACCCAAAAAAACCAGAAAAAAACGAGCCAAACCGAGCCAAACCGGAAAAACCGAGCAAACCAAGCCAAACCAGAAAAAACCAAGCCAAAACCGAGAAAACCGAGCCAAACCGGTTTAAACCGGTTTTTTCCCTAAAAAACCGAATCGAAACCGGTCGGTTTGACCCGGTTTCGGTTTTTTTTTTTTTTAAATTTCAATTTGATTATTTTTTTTGATAAAAACCAAACCGAATCGAAAATAATCATCCCTAACCAGAGTTACTTTTAGGGGCCCAAAAAAAAGGATGATGGTGAAGTTCAAGATCCTATTAAGGACATCAACTTGGGATTGGTCTCTCACTCATGTACTGTATTTGCGAGCGCATTACTGGAGTAAGCTATAAGAAAAACCTCGTCAGTTTCTGTATAAATTTAAGCACTGGTTTGTGCAGAACTATACCGAAATTCCACGACGGGTAAGAGAATTGTTCAAACACCTTTTTTCCATCAAACCAAAGACTAGACTATTTAAGCAGCCTATGCTTAAAATTTGTGCAAAGTTTTTGTAGGAAGAGGGAGGCCCGTCAGCAAAGAAAAGAAGATTGAACCGAAACTGTTTGTGGATTTCTTTTCTGATTTTGCAGGTAACATTGACTCTCATCGTAAGTATAAAATGCAAAGTGGAAGAAAGGAGCTACCTAATCCACCATGTTTCCTAGTTCAACGGAGACGACGCGTGGAACCACATGTTGTCAGTGATGGTGGAGTGTGGTATACACGCCGTCACTGTTCTGGTGGTATTTTGGTTGATTCTGGCAGATTCATCTGTTCTTGAAGGTGGATTTTAGAGCTTGGATTGATTTTATTAGTCTTCATGTGTTGATGTGTTCATTGTGTGTTTGATTGTGATGTAACTTGTAAATGTGATTGAAGGATGTGTGAGTAAAATAGTCAAAAAAAGGTGTGTGAGATGTATGAATTTTAATTTTTGGCATGTGTTAGAATATATATCATAAAAATTTTAAAAAAATATCACAAAATATTTTTATTAAATCTTTGTTTTTTTTGCAAATTGCATCATGGCCAAAAATCCTAAAAAATATTGGAACATGTCTTAAAATTAAGAAAACATCTAAAAAGATATTTTTGAATGTTTAAAAATATAAAAAAGTATTGCATGAATTTTAGTTTGTAAAATTTCAAAGATTTTAGTCTACATTACAAAAATATTAAAAATTTATTTTTGGCAAGAAAATATATCATTTACTTTTATTATAAGGATAAAAAAAATCTACAAAAAGGTTAATATTCAAAATATTATTAGAAATAATAATTTATTATTATTCATTTTTAATATAAAGATAAAAAACATGTATGAAGTCAATATTCACTTTTAATATAAAAATAAAAAACATGTATGAGATAAATCTAAAGACGTCTTGGAACAATGTTTTGAACTATAAATCAAGCTTAGAACTCGAATTGCAAACTTGTATGGTTCTAGAAATTCATCCTTATAAGAATCCAACCATTTAGCTGGATTTTTTTTATCCCTTGTAGTCTTGGCAGCCTCAATGCCGAACAACCCTTTTGCATCATTGAATGAATCAAGTTGTAAGTCAATTTTGTACCTTTTATTTGTATCAGACACCATCATTTCCAAGTATTGATATAATCTAATTTTAATGTAGGCATTAATCTTAAAATTAAAATTATAATGATAATGAAGATTCAAATAATAAGTTGTTGCATGTAAAAGTTTGTGAAATTGAAGTTCTCATGTTGCATTAATAATATTTCATATAGATATATAACTACAAAATAATAATAAGAATATTAAGATTAACATTAATATTAAATTAAATTAAATAATATAAAATTGAAATAAATAATATTTAAATTTTGTGTCTTGAAGGGCAAACTAATATTTATATTGTATATAAAAAAAAAATGCACTCTTTTGTCTCAAATCATTTTTTTATTGGCAAATGTATTCTATGGAAAAAAAAAATCCTATGGGATTAAAAGCTTTTAGTAACAATTTTTATATACAGATAGTGAGTACTATTTTTTCACCAACATAAACCACTTATTTTTCCGTTTTGGAAAGCAAAAAATGAAAGAGAAAATTGTAGAGATCCTCTGAGTCCAAATCTATTAGATGGATACGGTGGTCCTCCAATTGCAGACTTTGGGCTGATGCAGACTTGTTATTTACCTTTCCTATATCTCAGTATTATTTTCCCTTTTTGCTTTCCATGTGCTTCAAGGGATGAAGAAAATTGGTTGCTGAAAATGGTCAAGGAGTTCATTATGGGGAAATGCCAGTGCAAGATCTCCCTGTTCAGGATTTATAGGACTGGGGAATGGTCAAAGGTTCCATAAGGGTTGGGAGGATGGTGAAACCGTCCACAATGCTTTACCTTTCTACACATTTTAGCTTTCATTGCTTTGTAGCTGCTCCAGTATGTGAAGTACATCCTGACCTGGTACTGCTTAGAACAGGTTTGGATTTTGCCTTATTAGGTAGATAGCATAGAATTTCTTGTGTTCATGTGTCAATTTGCTCTTACTTAGCTCATCTTCTAATTAGGGTTGCAGTGGTCATGTTGATCATATATGATTTTAAACACTCCATATGCTGACTGAATTTACTGTGAATGATTGTTAACTTATTTATCTTCTGTAAATCCTTTTCTTCTTACAGGGAAAGGGTATAAGTTGCACAGTCCAAGTGTGAGATATTTGGCTTCTTTGTCGATTTATATGATTCTTCCAACACAACAAAGTGCTGAGCTTTCCCTGAATTAGCAGTTAAATATGCAAGATATCCCCCAAAGAAAATCCGTTGGAAAAAGTGAACCAAGATTGGCCGATCGAGATGCTGATGGGGAGTATATGACTGCTTTACCTGATCAACCCTCCACATCCAAAATGGTAAACTTCTATGACTGAAAGCTTGAATTTTCTATTCAATTGCTTGAAGCATGCATTATCTCGCTATGGTCAAGGATTTGGTGCTATAGCCCATTTAAGTGTGAGAGAAGGAAAGTCACATGGAAAATGTTTGAAAGTCCCTTTTCCAATATAAGTAGAAGAGCGTAAAACCAGTTAAAGCATTGAGCATTCCCAATTTAGCCAGGTCATCTGCAATGCCACCTTGAGCAGCCCTTTGAAGGATTTCATCTCATTTGATAACTCTTGGCATTTAAAGGAAGATGTTTCTGGGTAATATCAGTGTACCCATAGATTTGGTAATAGTGAGCTGATGCTATCAGTTAACCAGAAACACCTAATTGCTGATAGAATAACCTATTAGATTCTTGGTACTTGCATTTTTCCTTTAACTCGTATTAATGGGGTTTGATAGGCTTGTTCTTTCAGATGATCATAAAGATATTATATTTTTTAATTGCCCAGTTTGGTTCGTATGCTAGAATCTTGCTTTTACATGGAACACATCCTGATATAGGTGATGATAATGACTTTCCAGGTTTTATAACTTTCCAGAATGTTCATGAAAATGTTATTGATAAGATGAAGAATGAAAGGTTCGGGTGACCTGTTGAACCAGATATACTAGTAGTCTACTGAACAGAGCAGATGTATAATATCTTCTATGGAATAAATAATTAGCTCCTTCATTGTTTTATACAAATTACCAAATTAAAATTTGCAGTTATATTGTTCTGAAATAATTACCATGCATATGTTGACACTTCTTTGATTGAGGCTTTCTCAAGTAAAGTAAACGTTTTCCATAGAATTGCTTCTGATGACTTTCCTGTGGAAATTAAGCATCATTTTCATACAGACCATGAGGTCTTACTATATCACAATAGGTGTACATGTCCAATGCTTAACTTTTCTTATGTTTTGAGAGCTTGCAGCCTAAAACTTGACCATTATAGACATAATTCACATTACTTGCTCGCCTGGTGGGTTTCTAGCAGACACTAGAGAAGTGAGGCATGCTCTAGACATGTGCTGATGGGATTTCATCTGCTGGCCTGGTTTCAGAATCTGCTCTTCCACCTCTTTCACTTCTGCTGTTATCCGCAAATTTTAAGCTTGCTTGATGTAGGCCTTTCTCCTTCTCCTCCGTACTCCATTCTGACAAATAGTACTCTTCCTCTGTAGCAACTGTTTTAGATGATGGACCACAAAACATTCCACCCCATTGTGGGAAATATACAAAACAAATTGGAAAAGTGCAGCATATAATCATGACACCCATGTGCGTTATCCCTGTTTCTTTTGAGTATTTGGATCCTTTGAAAAAAATTAGCTGAGTTAGAACTGCACCCAGATTTCCACCACCTCCAGTTATACCAGATATTAGCCCTAATGACCTGAAAATAAGATATAAGAATGGAATCAGGAGAATTTTCATAGAAAATGATATGCATTTAATTAACCTGTACAAGCAGATCCATGGATGTTGCTAGTAGAGATGGAAATTCAATAAACATGATGGTACTGGTATTATTAGAAGTCAACCAATGTTCACTCTCCTGTCTAGTTCCATGCAGTACATGCTGTGCAAAATCCAAGAAAACCAAATAATAACACAAAATAAAGGGACATATAACATGGTTTAACAAAGCCTACTCCACAAAACTTCACTATCAAATATTGGGTTTACAAGAACAAATTAATCACATACAAACACCTCAGTACCCAAAACCCGAATTACACCAAAAAAATTACTCACAAGAAAGTACCAAACTAATTCTTTTGGATAAAGGTTTCGACTACTGCTCTACTTTTTGGTTGCCACCACACACCATCTCTATTGGATGCACACATAAACTAGCCACTACATATGCTATTTATACTAGCAACAAGGTTCATCTTTAGGAAAATAATTTTTTTTTATTAGAAAACTACTTCAAGTCTAGCTTCAACAAGAAAAGTCCTTTTCCTAAACAAAATGCATCAACACATTCCATTCTTGTTCAGACAACTTGGTAGACAGATCTAACGAGTTCAAGCATCAACGTTGTTTTGAAGGGAAGTCAACTGTTTTTTGACAACATCAATGACAACATGCTGATATCAGCACAACATTTGAGCTGTTAATTTAGTAGGAAAAAGTGTTTGGTTTCAACTGTCTTGAATCTTGTGAACCAAAAGTCTGCATATTGGAATAAGTGAGAATGACTATTTGTAATTAAATTAGCCGGGTGGTTATTAGTCAGTGACTAGTTAGGTTTTTGTGGTGGTCAAGATATGTAGTCCTTTGTAGTGTTGGGAATATGACAGGGAAAAGTTTAGCTAATAAAACCAGTCTCCCCTCTGGTGAGAGTAGTGGGAGTCGGGTTGGAGGTGTGAGTGATGGAAATAATTATCTAGCTTGTTTCCAATCATGTTCATTGTTTATTAAGGCATGTGGACTGTATAGGTACATCACAGGAGAAAAGGAGACCAGCAGCTGGTGACTCACTATTTGATCAATGGGAGTTAGAAAACTCTCTAGTCATGTCTTTGCTCATCAACTCCATACAAATTTTGATTGCTTATGGTTATCTTTTATTAGATTCTTCTTTAAAAATCTGGAATGTTGCTTGCTAAATGTACTGAGCAATGATCTACACTTTTATGAGTTATAAAAAAAGATTCATGAAACCAAGCAATGTGATATGTTTGTAGCTCAATACTTTATTGAACTAAGTAGTTTGTGGCAGGAGTTTGACTTCTACTAGGATTTCTAGGCTGATTGTCCTAGTAATGCGGTAAAGTTTCAAAAACTAATTGACAAGGAATGTGTTTATGACTCTCTAGATGGGTTAAACATTAAATATGACAAGATTAAAGTTCAAGTTTTAGTGAGAGAACCTTTCCCTTCCTTAAGGCAAACATATCCTCTTGTTCAACAAGAGAAAAGTAGGAGAAATGCAATGTTGCATCTTGTTATTCATGAGAGGTTAACCATGATAGGTGACTCCAATCAGAAAAACTTTAGAGGATTTACACATCTTAGTGAACCAAGGTTACAAACAAAGAACAATTGAAGTGTGATTATTATGGACGAACCAAACATACTAGAGACATACTTCAAAAGGATGAGGTGGGAAAAAATAGGTTTTCCTAGATCACAAGCACTTGTATTAGAGATAGCCAAGAGTCCAGTTTTTTATATTCAATCAAACACCTCAACTCTGTCCAAGGAAAAAGATCAAACACTTAGGCCCTTTTTGGTATTGCTTCCTAACCTGTTTTTTTTTTTAATCTAAAAAGAAGGTTGAGAAGAAATACCAAACATGCTTTTAAACATCTTAAAGCCAAGTTTGATATTTCCTGTTCATCTAACTTTGCTCATGCATATATGTTAGTGATAACTTTTAGCTTTTAATTCTTCCACCATTTTTGATCCTGATCCTTGGGTTATAGATTCAGTAGCTAGTGATCATATGACTTGGTTTGCAAAAATTTTTTCATCTTACAATCCTTACTCAGGTAAAGATAAAGTTCATATAACTGATGGTTCCCAAGCTCCTATTTTTGGTAAAGGTTCAATCCAATATACTACTTTATCTTTAACCTCAGTTCTTCATGCTTCCAAGTTCTCTTCTAATCTACTATCTATTAGTAAAAAGACTAAAGTTTTAAAGTGTAAAGTCTCATTTTATTTTACTCATTGTGAGTTCAAGGACCTGAAAACAAAGAAGAAAATTGACTATGGTATAGTGGAAGATGGCTTATATTTGTTAAAATCTGGTTTTGTTGGTTTAGGAAACACAAATGGGTTCAAACATGGGTTGATGACTATTTCTAATGATGTTAATCAATAATTACTATTGTGGCATAATTAATTAGGGCATCCATCATTTATAGCTCTAAGAAAGCTTTTTCCAACACTATCTAAGCAATGCACTACAAAAACCTTATCTATGACTTGCAAATTTTCCAAGCATATATGTGCTACTTATTTCTCAACTAATACTAGTAATAAACCTTTTAAGTTGATTCATTCAGATCTTTGGGGTCCTAGTCAAATTGTTTTCTTTTGTAGGTGGATTGTAACTTTTATTAATTGATATAGTCGTACTACTTAGGTTTATTTGATGCATAATAAAAGTGAAGTGTTTTCTTACTTTAAGAGGTTTGATAACATGATCTACACTGTTTAATGCTAAAGTTTAGATCTTGAGGAATGATAATGGTACAAAGTACATCGATGAAGTTTTTCAAAGCTATATGTTGGAACATTGGATTCAAAATTGGACTAGTTGTGTAAATACACCAGATTAGAATGATGTAACCGAGTGAAAGAATAGACACTTACTAGAAGTTGCCAAATCTCTCATGTTCACAAGGAATTTTCCTAAAACCTATTATGGAGATGCAATTCTTATAGCAATATATGTCATTAATAGGATACCAGTAAGAGTTCTTGAGTTCAAAAATCTAATAGAGTTCTTATAAGGAACGTGTTCCTACATTGTCCCACCAAAAACTTTTGGGTGTGTTTGTTTTGTTCGAGATATCAACAAGCTATTGGGAAGTTGGATCATCAAGCATTAAATGTTTTATTGGATACTTTACTACTAAAAAAGAGTATAATGTTATTATCCTCCAGGTAGAAAAATGTTTGTTAGCATAGATGTAACTTTTCGTGAAAATAAGTAATATTTTGTCAACTCACACTTTAAAAAGGAAGTTAATGAGAGTGAGGATATGTTCTTGGTATCCGCTACTCCTCTTCTAGACCATAATTGGAGGGAGAAAATCAAGCAAAGATAAAGGAAGAAGATGAAAATTCAGTAAAAGTTGAGGAGTGATGAGGAACTAGGAGAGAGAAATAGTTTAGGATGATGATAGGGAAACTAGAAAGGGAAAGATAGAGAAAGGTTGACAGGTTTATACTCGCAAGAAAAAAAAACAAAAGAAGTCAATGAATCTACCATACCATGCCATGAACCATCTTCAAATTCAACCTTACAACATACTCCTAACATTAAGTTTCCTAACTCTTCCATTGAAAATGTTATTCCTTCTATTGATTATCTTCCTATAGTTTTTAGAAAGGAGTTCGAAGTTACACTAAATATCCTTGATCTAATTTTTTGTCATATGATCGTTTATCACCTTCATATAAAGCTTTTGCATCCTTCTTGTCTTATAGGTCTATTCCTAATAATTGGATGAAAGTTGTTGAAAATTTTAGATGAAAAGAAGCTACGGTAGAGGAAATGAGAGCTTTGTAGAAAAATAACACATGAGAGCTCACTACTCTTCCTGGTGGAAAGAGAGTGACAGGTTATAAATGAGTTTTTTTTTATTAAGCAAAAACAAGATGAAATTATTAATAAGTACAAGGCAAAGCTAGTTGTTAAGGGATATAATCAAACATATAGAATTGATTATCAGTAAATGTTTGCTCATGTTGCAAAAATGAACTCAATCAAGGTATTGTTATCTATTGCAACAAAACTATGATTGGACTTGCAACAATTAGATATGACAAATGCTTTTCTATATGGTAACTTGTAGGAAAAAAATGTACTTGAAAATTCCTTCAGGTTTGTCTCGTGAGAAGACAAAGGGCAAGGTGTGGAAGTTGAGGAAAACTTTATATGACTTTAAGAAATCTCTCTATGCATGGTTTGATAGATTCAACAACGTAGTTGGTAGATTTAGGTACACACAAAGAAATGAAGACCACATTATTTTCATAAAAAATTACCAAGACAACTACAATTCTCATTGTATATGTTGATGATATTATGATGATAATAAATGATCACAAGAAGGTTTATATGTTGAAAAAGTATCTTTTGCAAAAGAATTTGAAATCAAAAACCTTGAGAGGATGCATTACTTCTTAGGAATTGAAGTTGCACGATTAAGTAAATGCATTTTTATTTCTTCGATGAAGTATATTCTTGATCTACTAGAAATAAGGATGTTGAGTTTTGGGTTAGTTGATTCCTTTATAGAAGGGAATCATCGCCTTGACAATTATGAAGGTGAAGTAGTTGAAAAAGAAATATACTAAAATCTGGTTGGTAGGTTGAACTATTTATTACATACTTGACCCGATATAGCTTATTTAGTTAGTTAGTTATGCTTCGAGCAAAGGTTTTTTGTTCTTCAATAATGGAAACTTGAAGGTAAAAGCTTTTATTGATGTTGACCGGGCTGGATTACTAGGTGATAGGAGATCCACATCTAGATATTGTGCTTTTATTGGTGGTAATTTGGTCTTGTAGAGGGGTAGAAAGCGTGTAATGGCTTGGCCTAATCCAGAAATAATGAGCAATGACACATGGAATGTGTGAACTTTTATGGTTTAAAAATCTAATGCATGAGCTAGGAATAATTATTGATGGTCCAATGTCGTCGTTTTGTGATAATAAAACATCCATCAACATTGCTATGATCCGGTTCAATATGATTGAATGAAGTATTTTGAGGTTGATAGACACTTTATTAAAGAGAAGTTGAATGAGAAGATTATTTGTATCCTATTTGTAAAAACTGAAGAACAATTAGCTGATGTGTTTACGTGTTTCACACTATTACATTCGAGATGGACATGAGAGATATTTATGATTTATTAGGAGCGGTTATTAATTATAGTGTGGAGTCAATGGTAGTATAGTAATCTTATACTTTTTTCTTATATATATAATGTAATGTAGGTTGGTGCCAAAATGAAATGAACTAATATTTGTTGTCACTTCATCTCACATTCTCTCTCTTATTTCTTCTTCCTTGCACTTTTTCACATTCCTTTATCCATTTCTAAATAATCTTAGAAAAACAACTTGAACCATGAGAACATCATTATCATTGCTCTCATCTACCATGACAATTGCAACATCTCTAGACATTTTGCGACTTAGTTTCAACTGTTCTATGTAGACTTTCATCTTCTCACAACGGTATGCGATATGACATTTTCCATGACAATAAAAGCATTCCCTATTATTGTAATCCACTCTAGGTCTAGAATTTGACCATGAAGTCTACCTCTTTGTGCCATATCCATACCATGGTGATCATAATCTTGTTTTCGAGGGTAACTTTTCACAACCAATTTCTTATCAGCACTAGTACTTTCTACTTTCAAAACATATCATGCTCTAGTTAAATTGTAGTCATATTATTCAAACCCAAAGTTGGCCTTCCAACTAGTATTTTTTGTACCAATGACTTGTATGACTTGTGCAAAGACAATAATAGAAGGAGAGCTTGCTTCGCATCCTCAATCTTTTCTCTAGCATTAACTACTTGCATTATCAACCTATTAAATTATGAAAGATGGTTGTGCACACTCATTCCTTTATCCATCCTCAAGGAGTACAAATCTAATTTTAAAAGAAAATGATTAGTCAATGGCATAGAAGCATAAATACTTCAATTTTTCCCATATGTCTCTAGACTTCGACTTGCCTAGGACATTGTACTTAATCTTTGAAACCAAAGCCAATCAGACATGATTCACTGTATTTTTTTGAACTAAGTTCAAATCAACGTCCTTTAATTGTTTAGGTTTAGTATTTTCAAGAGTAATATCAAGTCCTTGAGCTGTTAAAACATCATTCATCGTGCTTTGCTAAAGAATGGAATTGTTTTTCCCGTCAAACAATTTGATTTTAAATTTCATCACATGCATTTGTGTCCTCACTATCTTCAATTATTTTGCACAAGAATTCAATCAACCTCAATATAAGTTATGATACTAATTGTTATGATAGACCAAGACTTTTATACCAGTTGTTGTGCAAAACCTAAGCAAATCAAATAATTACACAAAATAAAAGGGACATGAAATATAACGTAATTCAACATAGCCTACTTTACAAAACATCATTATCAAATATTTGGGTTTACAGGAACAAATTAACCATGCACATAAACATTTCATTATCCAAAACTTGAATTACACCAAAAAATCACTCACAAGAAAATACCACACTAATTCTTAGTATTGCACTACTTTTTGGTTGCCACCACACCATCAATGTTGGAGGCACACAAAAACTAGCCACTACATATGCTATTTATACGAGCATCACGATTATTCATTAGAAAAAGAATCATTTTATTAGAAAAATACTTGAAGTCCAACTTCAACAAAAAAGTCATTTTCCTAAACAAAATGTATCAACACATTTCATTCTTGTTTAGGACACCACACCATGAAACTGCCAATCTAACCTAAACCAACTTACCAATTTAAGCCATAACTCAACAATACAAATACACGAGAACAATTTATATGTCTGTGTGGGTAGCCATGTATTTCCAAGTTGAAAATGACCTTGGAATTATACTTTTATTGTTTTCCAATAAACCATAGGGTCACTAGCAGTTATTTTTTTTTCTATTATATATTATTATGATTTTTTAAGTTTTTTTTTCCTATTTAAAAGGATTAGTTTTTCTATTTTATTTTTCATATTTAATATTACTAAGATTTTCTAGTTTTTTCTATATAAAAGGTTGCAATAGCCTTCTGACAAGTGAAACATGAATGAATAAAATTAAGTATTTCGAGAGTCCTTTAACTGTTATGGTGTTCTTAGTCTTGAAGGGTTTTGATTTGTAATAAATCTTGTTATCCTCTGCTCTCGTCTACGTAACATAATATTAGAGCCCAACGATTCTTGATGATTGTGGTTAGAGGTTGTAGAGGACGTATATCAGAGCTCAATCATTCCTGGTAGTTAGTTGTTGTGTGTTGTTGAATAACCATGGATGGATAAGGTCGCACAAGAGGACGTGTTTGTGTAAGAAGAGGATAAGGAGGCTCATTTCTGGAAAAGATGTCTAGAAACTAGTTTATTGTTTTTTTTTACGTCATCTACTGTTATTAGAAATCTTGGTGGTGGGATCCATGGTGGGGTGACCTGCACACAAGTGTTGTGTTAGGTATTCACGATAAGGCAGTCTTTATAAAAGTGTTGTGTTAGGGATACACAATGGGGCTCTCATATAAAAGGATGTTTGTAAACCCCTGGAGAAAAAAAAAATCATCAGGCTAGTGATAAAAATGTTATAATGAGGGTGTAAATAAATGTTTACACTAAGAGAATGATAATGAATAGGAAAATTTGGAATAAAAAGTTTAGATACTATTTTTTTAAAAAGAAAATACAAAAAATAACCTAAAAGGAATGCGAATAAAAAAATTGAATGTAAATGAGTTACATGGAGAACAAAATATTGAAATGTAATTTGGTGAAATTCAAAATAGCTTAGCTTAGTTTCATATAAACGAGTAATGGAAAATAAGATAAATTACCTAGTAAACTCGAAAGGTTACAAAGAAAGGATCTAATGAGAATTTTTGAAATTGTTATTTATAAATACATGGCTCATGGTCGGCTATACAAGGAGGAAAAAAGAATAAGAGAGAAGCTTAAGAGATCTTAGAAAACCTTAGGAAAAAAATAAGAAATTAAAGGGAAACTTTCCAAATTTGTGAGAGATAAATATCCTAAACACAAAATCAAGAGAAATCAAGTGAGGGGAAGTGAAAAGAAATGGATTTGAGAGAGTGATAGTCACGAAAACAAGGAGGGAAAGAGGAAGAGATAAAAGTGGATAAAAAAACTTGTTCCTCTTACAAATTCTTCTTGATTATTTGTGATTTGAAGGTGAGAATCCTTTTTACTAAGAATAATTGTGTTTTTTTTATGAGATTCGAGGTGTGATAGTTAGGGTTTATAATTGTGAGAAATTGAGTTTAATAAGTGAAAATAATATTGATGAAGTTTTTGATATAATTGGTGTTCATGTGGATTTAATTGGTTTAGTGTTAATAGAAAGAAAATGAAGAAAATTGAATATGTTCTTATGCTTGAATTAGGAGAGAATTGTATTTAAGAGAGAATTTTATTGATTTTAATGTTATGAAATTTGTATTTAAATGGGTTAATTGAATTATTTAATGCATGAAAATTAAATGAAATTGCATAAAAATTGGAAGGAATGCATGGATTTCATTTATGAGGAGTTGGGTTAATTGTAGAAATTGTTAATAAATTTATGTTATTAATTATATGTAATTAGAATGGATTGAGGAAAATTGGGAAATTGGGAAAAGAAAAGAAAGAAGAAATAATTGAATGTGATTTATAGCGAATCATAATAGAAATTATGATATAGAAATGAAGTTACAAAATGTTGTGGTGACGAAATAATCATGTATTGATAGGGGATGCCTCAATAGCTCGATTGCAGGCGAGGATAAGTGCTTAGGCTTCACGAGTAGCAAGTAGGTGCTTAACACCTATTCCTAATCATGTATTATATTGGTAGAATTTTTAAATTAATTGTTGTTGATCTGACTTGTTATATAAGTAATTAAATCGGTGGAATAAAAATAAGAATTTGTGATTTAACTAGTTGTTTCGAGGATGGAGGCTAATGATGTCAATGGTTTTTTGACATCAACATTTATTGATTAATCGTTCCTGGATAATAAGAAAGGAAAATGATGTCAATACGAGGATATTGACATCGTCATTATTGATTAGTCATTCCCGGATAATAAGGAAGGATAATGATGTCAGTATAAAGATATTTACATCAATATTTATTAATCAGTCATTCCAGAGAGATTGAAAAGGCTAATGATATTAACACGAGTATGTTGATATCAACATTTATTAATTAGCTTACCAGTGGATTGGTGGCTAATAATACTAGGTAATGTGGTATTGATATATTTTTTTATTAATCATACTAAGGTGAAGATGATTAATGATATTAATTCAAAAATTGATATTAACATTAAGTTGTTGATATGAATTTTATCAAGTAAATGATATTTAGTAGTATAGAAATGATGAAAGTTAAGATATTGCTTTAATTCTTTGTTGTTGGAATTATTATTATTTACTTGGTTTGTTTATATTATTTTTTGTCTTATTTTTAGGTTCCTCATATTAATACTTGGAACGTTCTGTTTTAAGGGAAAATTTGTCGCAATTTTGGTAGAATTGTAAAAAAAATTTTAAAAATCAAGTTATTATTAATTTTTTGACATGGTCGTTTGAAAAGTGTGTTTAACAGTTGGGATGTTACATTTTGGTATTAGAGTTAAGGTGATGGTCCCATGAATTGGTGTATTAATGTTAGAATTGAAAATGATGTTTCAGGATTGTTTGAACCAAGCAAGAAGCCAAGAATGACTCCTTCTTAGTTCAAGAAAGGGAGTTGAGAATTCATCATGAAGATGATTAGAGAGAGGACCTATTAGCTATACTGCATCTCATATACTTGTCGTATCGGTATATTTTAACTATAGTAGTGTTATGATGTAATTGCGAATTGGTATTGTGTTCGATGAAATTGTGTACTAATGTTTTTATGAATTGAATTGGATATGATAAGATTATGTGCTAATATGATTATGAATTGAATTAGATACAATGAAACTGTATGTAAATATGATTGTGAGTTTTAATTGGAAACAATGAGACAATGGATGTGGATTGCATGGATATGCTAAATGTTTGGAATGGAATGAGATTGTGCATGAGAAATATGATGAAACAATTAAATTAGGTAGGTGAAAAGTATGGATTATACTTAGTGACCGTAGTATTGATGACTATGGATAAGAAATGAACGATAGTTAGTGACTATAGTGTCGGTGACTAAGGATAAGAAATGAACAATACATATCGGTTACTAAGTATGAGATATGGAATGATACTTAGTGACCGTAGTATTGGTGACTGAGGATAAGAAAGGAACGATATTTAGTGACTATAGTATCGGTGACTTAGGATAAGACACAAAAGGATACTTAGTAACCGTAGTATCGATGACTAAGGATAAGAAATGAACGATACTCAGTGATTGTAGTATCAGTGACTAAGGATAAAATATAAAATGATACTTAATGATTGTGGTATTGCTAACTAAGGGTATGATATGGATTAATTCTTAGTGACCGAGGTGTTGGTATCTAAGGACAATGCATGAAATGATACTTGATACTTTGTGAAAGTAAGACTAGCAGCTATGAATATGGCATGAGTTGTTACTTAGTAACTAAACAGATGGTGACTAAGGGAAAAGAACAACTTGAAGGACTAAAGGAAATGAATTGTAATACTTAATTATTAAAACGGTAGATAACCAAGAGATATAAGTATTGTTGTTTAGTCTTAAGATATTGATGTAGGTGACGAAAAGAAACTTAAGTTGTCCTAAGAAAAATGATTTTTATGAATGGTAGTAATATAATAAAAATGACCATGATACATACGAAGTTAGAAACACATGGATGATATGAATTGATTTTGTTAAATAATGATGAGGCTATATTAATGATAGAAAAATCGAGTGTGATGTCGTGAAAACTCTTATTACTTAATAGTTGAAAGTACATGAATTAATGAACAAGCATGATTAATCTATATAGCAGTTAAAAGATCAATAATCTACAGAATGGAAGGTGTAATGGTATAGACACCAAATAGGAAATTAAATGTCCTAAGGATGTAAAACTTTTACGAGGAGTAACCATGTGATTAAGGTGATGATGATGTATGGAAATTGAAAATGCATAACTAGCATGTCTTGGTTGCGCTAGGTGATGATGTCATGTGCTTGTTAAATCATTTTAGTAATGCCTTTGGAAATATTAAATATTGATGCTTATTTATGTGTAAAGGAATATTGTCTAATACATTTTACACAAATAATATTGTGAGAAGAATTCTTTACATTGGGTGATTGATCTTGACTGATGTTTCATGATCGATTAGGGATGATGGTTAATTGATCATTGTTGAATATGGCTAGAGGATGATCATGGTCAATTGATTAGGAGAAAAGTTCTTACATAGCTTATGTAAGCTCTACATGATTGTGTTCGAGAATCATGTTCGAGAATCATGTAATGAAACGATCATTTGGATTTGAATAATAAGTTGTTCCTTGAAATAATATATACATTCTTCTTGAACTGAACGAAGAATTTCCAGCAATGATTTGATTAATAGGCCAATGGTAAAGAGGAGGAATGAATTGTGATTGTTGAATAAAGTGATGAACTCAGCATAAATTGAAGCATGAAAAATGTGTGTTTAATGGACTAATGAACCTTAGAGATTAAACATGAATCATGGATTAAGGAACCATCATTTGACCTTGAGTTTTCTCCCTAGAGGTTACCGGTTCGAGTCCCACAAACCTCAAGGCCACTGGAGGCTTAAATGATCGTTAACTTCAGGGCCTGTGGGATTAGTCGAGGTGCGCGCAAGCTGGCCCGGACACCCACATTAATCATTAATCTAAAAATAAAAGGAACCATGATTTAAATTATTTCTTGAGAGTCAATTGTTGTGTAAAAATGAATGACAACATAACTAAATTATAATATAGGAATTACAGTTACCATGGTGGCCTAATGATCTTATTATTGTGGCAATCTATGTCTAATCATGGAAATGATGAGGTAATTCTCTTGAAGAATAAACGAATTGAAAGAATAGTGCGTATGAAAAGGATCTTGAAAGAATCTATATGTTAAGAAAAGGTACGAGAATTATAATATTTCAAAAGAGATATTGAATTGAATTGGGCGAATGGAAATGAAATATGTTGAATGTATAAAATAGATAAAAGTGACTAAAAAAGTATTGATAATGTGAAGTTTATTTATGATGCTTTCAAAAATACTAGTCTAGTTAATTATAAAATTGTTGAGTTGATAAAATTAAAAATTATATGTGCTTGTAGGTATTTCATGTTTATCGTCGTAGTTCCAAAAATTACATCCTGTTTTCTTTTATCTTATTGAGGTATAATTTGATAAATTCATTGTATAATGCTACAAGTAGACTTAAAATGTAATTTCACCAAATAAGGTGTGGATTGTATATTTAAGTACATAAGTGAAATTTAATAGGGTGTGGATTGTATATTTAAGTACATAATTCCTATAGATTTCTATAGGGTGTTATAGAAATCTTGAATTTTCAAATGAATTGTTGAGCATATTGTCTTATATGGAACATTGGAAATTACCTCTGAGATTGAATTGGGAAAATGTATGTCTAGATTCTGGGTTTTGTCATTACAAGTGTTATAGGGTGGATTGGAAAATTGGGTAAGGTTCTTGTTTAATGACTTAAATGTTGGCGTGAGCTGTTAAAATAGAAGAGTTATAGAAAGTATAGGATTCTGTTATGTAAAGGAAATCCCATATGTCAGGGGACAACCTTAATTTTCGCAGTAGACATTGTGTTGTATAGAATAACATCAACAACCTTTTCTCTATATATAATTGATTGTACTCTGTTCTGAAAAAAGAATGAAATAAAAGAGAACGACCTTCTAAATTTAACATGGTATCAAAACTGGTTCTTAGAACCTCTGCTCAACCTACCCAGTAATCAGAAGAGAACTCAAACCGGTTGGATTCCATGGCGAAATCAACTGACCTGACACAACAACTCATCCCCTAGATCGAATCAATTCTTACTAGCATGACGACCAAGATGACTGAAGTCCTTTCCAGATCCCAGACCTCACCACACTCACCACCTGTTGATTCTTCGACAACTCCAATCGGCATCAAGTTAGATGGCTCTAATTTTGCCTTATGGTCCAAAGTTACAAAGATGTATATCTCTGGCAAAGACAAGTTGGGATATATCAATGGAAACTCTCCTAAGCCTCCAGAAGCCGATCCATCATTCAGGAGATAACAAACTGAAAATGCCATCGTAAAGGGATGGTTGATTAATTCATTGGACCCTTCCTTGATCGCTAACTTCATTCGTTTCCCAACTGCAAA
>Ga0307517_10006001_pt1 | contig 18105 bp, 10 predicted proteins | sample 23_EM_MG_FD_194515 | JGI IMG/M metagenome (GOLD analysis project Ga0307517, IMG submission 194515) | Populus trichocarpa ectomycorrhiza microbial communities from riparian zone in the Pacific Northwest, United States - 23_EM | ecosystem: Host-associated > Plants > Roots > Unclassified | place... | reverse complement strand
TGCTGTTTTTCCGAACATCTACACTTCCATGGCACAACCTAGTAGATTTCCAACAGTTCTCCTAGCATGGTAACTTAAGTTGCTCAACCTTCTTACTTCGAAAGCGTTTGGATCCGTGTTCCTAAAAAATTTAAATTTTTTTTTTATTAAAATTTAATATGATTTGTACGTTTTGGATCGTTTTGATGTGCTGATATCAAAAATAATTTTTAAAAAATAAAAAAAATCATTGGCATGCATTTTGGCACGAAAAATTATTTAAAAAGCACCCGCAACCACACTCCCAAACACGCTATTCATCGTAGAAACTTATTTTAATTGACTATGATTTTAATATTCCTCACTTCATCTTCGCTTGGTTTTGTTATCCATGCAGCTTCAGTATTTGTACTTCGATGTATGCCGGGGTTGCTTATATGGGATACACGATGTTCGGAGAATCAACAGAAACTCAATTCACTCTTAACTTGCCACAAGATCTAGTTGTCTCAAAGGTTGCTGTGTGGACTACGGTATGTTCATCAGCTCTTACAAAAATATCTTTTAGCTGTTCTGTCTGTTCTCTTCCTTTGATCTAGTTTATTGTTTGTTCTTTTGCAGGTAGTTAACCCATTTACCAAGTATGCATTAACCATGTCTCCAGTGGCAATGAGTCTGGAGGAGTTGATACCATCTAACCACATGAAGTCTCACATGTATGCAATCTGCATTAGGACAGCGTTGGTGTTCTCTACCTTACTCGTCGGTCTCGCCATCCCCTTTTTCGGTTAGTCCCCCTTGATTGTACTGTCCTACCCTACAACATGTCTCTTGCAAAACCAGTTGATTTTCATTAAACCTACAATTTTCTAGTCCATACCTCGCTTGGTTGCGTATTTATATATGCCATCGACATTTTCTTTCATTGCAGGCTTGGTCATGTCATTGATTGGATCTTTGCTCACAATGCTTGTAGTAAGTTTTCTACTACCATTATAGTCATTTAGCTTCATATCGGAGCCTTGCCCTGCCATTTGGTCTCCCCTATGCTCTTCATAAGATTAATCACGTGGTTTTGTTGAATTCAACTTACAAGTAATTTCTTTAACAGACATTGATACTTCCTTGTGCTTGCTTTCTGAGCATCGTGAGGGGTAAAGCAACAAGATTTCAGGTATGCCACTTCTATTAATACCCCCATTCACAAACTTAGAACACCTTTTAACGTTTCCCTTCTATATTTCCCTTTCTAGCATTAAATTTTGTCAGCACTTTGGAAGCATAGTTGATGGTTTTGATATTGCTCTTATTCCCATCTTTTGCTATTCTTTCTGTAGGGTGTAGTTTGTATCATAATCATTGCAGTAGGGATTGTATCATCAGCCTTTGGAACCCACTCAGCACTCTCCAAAATCATTGAGAATTTGAGCAGCTGAAATTTTGGGTTACTTCTGCAACAGTAATGGCAACTAGAGTTTCATTTTAAGTAGTTTACCTCCTTATTCTCCACTCCAATTCTGAGACGGTTTTGGTGTTAGTATCCCCCTATTCCCCTTCAGTTAACCTGCAATTTTGTATGATTATGGACAGGTAAAATTATTAATTGTTTACAGTATCCTCTTTAGTATCTGTTTTGTTTGGTATTGTAATAATTTTTATTGTTAATTCTTAACAATAAAACAATTAAAATATCCTTATTATTCAATAAAATATCCCTAGAGTTTTTATTGCTTCGATAAAAAAATAAAATTCTTAACTCTTAATTAATTTGTTAATTCTGATTCATACGATCTTTATTAAAAAATAATATTTTATTTTGACATTGCTACCAATGGAACTCATGATAATAGTGATCTGACGAAGACTAAAGAGGTAAAAGATATCAATGGTTTGCTCTTTTATAAGTAGCGACTAGAGAGGGAGCGGGAAGGGGAAGAAGGGTGAGAGAAGAGACTCTGTGCATTGGGCAACTAACAAGAAATAAATAAATAAATAAATGATTTATTTTTTGTCACACAGTAACTGTACTAATGTAACATATAAAAACATTAATTATATACAGTTAAACCTCCATGAATTAATATATTTTGAAACATGAAAATTTATTAATTAATTGAAATAATATTTAATCAATAATTTATTAATTTATACATTACTTTTTTTTTAATAATTTATCAAGGTTTTTCTTTTTCAAAGCATTAAAGTTAATACATGTATCGTGTTATTATGATTATAAAAATATTATTTAATTTCTAAATTATGAACTTTCATTATTTTATATATTACGTAATATAAGAACACTATACATCAAAGCCTTTTTAATGCACTAAATTTTTTTAGAAATGAGGTCCAAGAAAACATAAATTTCAAGAGAAAATAATTAGCATTAAAGTTATATCTTACAAATACCTTCTGCTTGAGTCGTGTACATGTATAATTTCGATGTACTGTAAAGAAATTATTAATTTATATATAAATTGGGATTTTTATTTTTTTAATATATTATCTTATAAATTTAACAAATTATTAATTTATTACATTGATCTCAGGTCATGACCGATAAAAAATATTATTTAATCAATATTAATTTATCAAGATTATAATGTAATTAGTAAACAAATATCCATATCTCTAGCATTATCCAACATCAGTCTAGACCACCTTTCCATAAGCAAAAAAAAAAAAAAACCACTGTTTATGGAACCTTTTAAGTAAATTTTAATTGGTACTGCTTTGGAAAAAGAAAATGTTGGTCCTATATATTGTTTTCCAAAGCAACTATTTTTTATACAGATTTAATTACCACTTTGTTTTTGGGCAAATAGATTTAATTTTAATTTTAAAGTCATAATTAATTACCTTATTATATTACATATCACTTTTCAGTTAGAAGATGTTGCGATATATATATGATTCAATAATTAATTAAATAATTATTACAGAAAAAAAAGGATTTAATTAAGAATATTTATTTCCTCGTATAGAATCAACTTTTGTCTTTGATGACATCGATCCTCGCTTGATCCTGAAGTTATACGCACAGATACATCTTTTTAAAACCCATTAATTGACCTTCAAAAGAAGCTCTTTACATGGAAAATTACATCCTGGATTTCCATAATAGATATTTGAAGAGGGGAGATTTGAAAATGTAAATTATGGTGTCATTGATTTGTATATTGTTAATTAATTATTATCATTATACAAGAGATGCAACGTATCTCATGAACTATTGCATCAAAATAATAGCTCAATTAATAATTTATTCAAAGTCTAAGACGAGATTTAGCAGGCCGTAATGGCACTCATAATCATATATAGCACAGAATATCACAGCATTGCACATTACTGCAAAAATGCAGGTGACATTTTGTATTATTGTTATTATTATTATTATTATTTGCAGCAGCAGCACTACTACTAAGCTAGCTTATATTAGGTCAAGCAAGCGAAATGAGGCAGTGATGCCTCTCCTTTACAAAAGAAGCCGCCTTTCCACTAACCTGTCACACAAGGTATTGCTATGAGCATTTGCTGAGGAGAAAAGGAGCTGTTCTCGCAATAGCACATGTGATAGTTTGCGGAGGAGCGTTTTTGATTACAAAAAATACGTTTGCAAGATTTAGGGCAAAAGGGTATACAGACATCATCGCTCGCACATGGCATGCCCTTCATTGCTGTGATTTCTGTAGCTTGAACTGATGATCCTTGCTGTAGGAAACCTGTCAAGAATTTTTGTTTTATCAGTCATGAGCTATCGTTTCTGTACTTATTGTCAAAGTGTATGGAAAATGATAAAATAAATTAAGTAAAAGGAAACTTTATTTTAATATTCAACGATTATTATATCTTCAAAACTAATTATCTGTGTATTGATTAAAAATAAATTTCCTTTCAAAGCGATTTTAAAAACAAACCAAACCATGGCCACCAGCTCTCATTCTTACAAATTAAGCAGAGGAGAAAAGTAGACAAAAAATAGGGAAAAAAATACGAGGGAGGGAGGGAGAGACTCACAAGTTGTAGAAAATATCAAAACAATTAGGATTGCCAACTTAAAAGAAGCTTTCTCCATCTTTCTTCCTTTGCTTATTGAGAAAAATTAATATCTCTGTGTGTTTTCACGATATAGAGAGATGGTATTTATAGAGTAGACTAATTACTGAAGTTCGTGAAATATATATATATATATATATATAGAGAAAATAATGAAGGTTGTCTATTTTTGGATTCAAGTTCTATAAAAATAATCTCTAATTATGGAAACATATATCAAGTCAAAAGATTAAATCAAGAATTTTGATAATTGAAGATTGTAATTTATTCCTTTATTAAAGGATATTTTGATTGAATTCTATCAATACAATTACTAATCATGAAGAAAATTAAAGACCACGTCAAAAGATAAGATCAATACAATCATATTAATTAAGAAAAAAATAACTAAGAGTTTTGAATAATTGAAGATTATAATTTATTTCTTGAATGTTTAATATTTTTGTATATACTATATAATTAATTAATTGTAATAATTAAAATTTTTGTATAATTACCATATAATAAAATGATATGTTATTTTTTTAAGAAACGGTTTTGATTCGAGATTTCTTAAAAAGAATAATACTAATTAATTAGTAAACAAATATTAGCCTCTCTAACCAAATCTAAAAGCAGCCTAGATCAATTCTTTCCATTAGCGAAAAACCACTGTTCATAGAATCTTTCACGTAAAAGTTGTTACTACTCAGGGGATTGCTTTACAAAATAATTAATAAGTTTTTCAGAGTGATTTTTATTTAAAAATTTATTAAAATAATTTTTTTTTATTTTTTAAAAACCATTTTTAATATTATTATATTAAAATAATTTAAAAATACTAAAAAAATATTAATTTAAAGCAAAATAAAAAATAAAAAAAATTTAATTTTTTTAAATGTTTTTAAAACACAAAAATAAACAAATATACCACTATTGGGAAAATATATATATTTTTAATATCTTGATTAATAACCTTTATTATTTATACTTTTCAGTTAGAATATGCTGTGATGATTCAATAATTAAATAAATTGTTATTACAAAAAAAAAAGTATTGAATTTGATGATTTCGTAAAAAATCTAAGTAGTTTGGGAACAATGCTCATGTCTTGAATAATTAGTTAATCTTCTGGTTCTGACAATCTAGTCTATTCTCTCTAGCTAAGGTAGTTCGAGACGGGTGCCTGATACGTGTAAATTATTTTTTTTTTGTGAATTTAAGGACTTTTTGATGATTAAGTCGGTGATTTTTTGAGAGAAAATACAATAATATTACAGTAAGATACTATGAAAATAAATATGCAATAAATAATGAAGATCTCGAATCCTTTGTTTAAAGAATTCATGATCTATTTATAGTTTATGAGTTTTTTTTATAGAGATAAGTAACTAAAATATAATATTGTCCTGTTAGTATTAATGTTGATGAGAAATATTCCTAATATATGTGATAATATACATGAAAATATATAAGCATTTAAAGGATATAAAATTATGGTGAATTTTTAGAAGATTTTTATACACCTAATAAATATAGAAAGAATAAGATCTAAAATATAATATTAATGTATACTAGATTATTGTTTTAAAAATTTTGTTTTTCATGACATTAAAATCATTTAACTGTATTAATAAAAAAATTAATTTGATAATATCCAATAAATTTCATGAAAAAACAATATTACCTCAATAACAAGTTTTGTTAATTTTTTTTTTAAGAATAGCAAAATTCTAATACATAGGGCAATGTCTCTGTAATTACAATGTTTTACTGACGTGTTTTTCTTTTTCTTTTTAATTTTAATAATAAGTTATCATGCATCAATACAATACTACCCTCTCCTTCGGTGCTCCATAAGAAAACTGATACCTTGCCAAGACTGCAACCTTGAGCTGAAAGTCCAATCGAACGGTCAAAAAAGAGTTCCAGTTCTGATATTTCCTTTGATTTTTTCAACTAGTATCTTGTGGAAGCCACCCCCATATTCCCCCAAAAAAAACAGAAAAAAAAAATCCACCTTTCCTTCCTCCTCTTTCAGGGCATGAAGGGAACCACAACACCTGTCTCTTTATATTGAAATCTAGAGTTTCTTTTAGCAAATTGCTATATTTCCTTCTTCAAACATGTCTAAGATCTTACACAGCCCACCATCTCTCAGATTTCTGTCTCCAAACTCAATACCACGTGACCCATCACGTGACTTGTCAGTATTAAGTAGTACTATTTCATGTCCAAATCCCGCAATTTCGATTTTCAAGAAACTTTCTTCTCCCGGAAAATTTAATTTGCCAGGGAAAAATAGAGACTTTCGTGCTTGGAGCCAAGAGGGGCCTTTGCAAGAGGTGGATGATTCTCCTGTTTCGTTTGAGTTGGAGCCCATTTACAGTGAGAGTCAGTTTGATCGTGTGATTGCAGAGGCACAGCAACTAGAGGAATCTGTTATCATTGTTTGGTGTGTGGTGTTAGTTTGTCTCTGGGTTTTGTTTGAATTGGTTAGACTTTGCTTTAGTTAGGGCTGTTTCTGCATCTGGGCCAATTTTTTTTCAATGAAAAAAATATGAGAAAAGGAGCAAGTTCAGATTTTTTTACTCTCGTAGCAGTTTCGATAAAATGTCTTTGTTTGTCATGTTTTTGTTCCAATTGCTTTGTTTCTGAAACTGGTTTATATGGTTAAAGAGAAATCTTGGCAAACGGGAGCGCAAATTTTAAGCTTTGTGGGTTTATTTGTGTGTTCTGAGTTGAACAATTGGAAAAGTTACTGTACAACAATTGGTTTATATGGTCATATTTGCTCTTGTAGGATGGCAAGCTGGTGCAGAAAATGTATATATTTGAAACCAAAATTGGAAAAGTTGGCAGCTGATTACTATAGAAGGTTTGCTCTATTTTCGTTTCTGATCGTCTATGCCTTAATTAGAGGGAAATTGCCCATTGGACATGTTGAAAATTGTATAGTTATTGAGAGTGTTCCTTATTTTTATATTCACTGATGCTACACAGATCGCGGTTTTACCGTGTCGATGTCAATAATGTTCCACACAAACTTGTTACTCGTGCAGGAGTCACTGTAAGTCTTATGGTTCCATATACTTTCTGTAATTCTTCCTTCTTTGTAACTTTATATCCCACAGCCAGGAGAAGTAAAATCTGATTGTAACTGAGCAGTTATAAGTCATTCTATCGAGGAAATAAGAGATACAAAATCATTTTGGGAGGGGGAGATCTAGGTCTGGAAGAGGGTTGAAAATTTAGTTTAAGATCACTTTGAGAGGTGGGAATGGTTCGATTTTTAGGTTCTGCCTAACCTCATGAAACATTTAACTAGTTGGTGAATAATTTAGTAGTACTGGCTATTTCTTGTCATAAATTCCACTCCAAGGCTATTCCTGTCACAAAAAACTTTTAACATGCACAGGCATATCAAAAAACAAAGAACGCAGGCATTTTGAAGGTTAATCCCATGTTTTCTGTTTGCTCCAGCAAAATATACATTCCAAGCACTTGTGATTAACAGTTAATTGTTCGATTTTTCATGTATTTGTTTGCTGTGGGCTGTGAAATCTGTGCAGAAAATGCCAACCATTCAGGTAATTGCCATTTTGATTGTATGTTTTTGAGATTCAATATTTTCCATCTTCACTTCTCTTCCTAAAGCTGTTTCTCTTTGTTTTACAGCTATGGAAGGATAGCAAGAAACAGGCAGAGGTGATTGGTGGTCACAAAGCATATTTGGTCATTAATGAAGTTCGTGAAATGATTGAAAATGAGGATACCTTGTGAATTATGGTATTGCTCGCCATTCTTTTTTCCTGATCGGTATCTCTTTATTTCTGCTCTTTTTTTTTTCCCTCTGTAAAAAAACATTACATAGAGAAGAAGAAGACTGTCCTTTTTTTTTTATTTATGATTTCGGCTTTGGTTAATAACCTCATCTGCTGCAAAAAGAATAGATGAGGAATACTGATCTGCAGCAAAAAGAAAATATACTTTGAGAAATACACAATAAAGAAAAAACCGGTGACCTCATCACTGCTAAATCAAATTGTTGTTGTTCTCCTTTGTTTTGTGTTAAATTGTTTAGGTGGTGATGGGCCTAGGATTTATATCCCTCGGACAAGGCCCATAGACCCTCGTACTGCATCGGGCCGGGTAATATTTATAGGCCCAAGATTATTGTGGATCTCAATATATATAAACATTTTTACAAGACCACATGTAATATATATTATCAGACTCACAATATAATATATATAAATATTTATGGTTTCATGGGAAAATCGTAAAATGCATTCGATAATTTAACAGGTTTATTAGAGAGGGTAGATATTGAGAGAGAGAGAGACTTCAAACGACCTCTACAGGAATGCTGCCCATGCACGTAACGACCGTCTATCACCGTCCATTATCGATCAACGGTCCTCACAATTCCCTCTCTTTTTTTACTCTCTATAAAAGAATAAATAAATAATTGGAAACAGAAAAAGTGACCGTTTCTCAAGAATCTCCTCTCTCCATGCTCTCGCTCCCTCTGTAAATCCTCTCTCTCTCTCTCTTCTTCTTTTTTTTCCACGATTTTTTATATTACCTCTCATTAATCAAGAAGCTCTCCTCAATTCTAGACACGACATCGTTTGCTGCTTAACCAATTTTCCTAAGTTTCGCATTTGATTCTTGTCTGTTTTAGATTCTTTTTAAAAAATAAAACTATATGCGTGTATTGATTATTTATTTATTTATTTCATTAGGTTGTAGTTCTTTCATTGATGTGGGGATTAATCGTGAAGGTATGGAATCTTGATGCAATTAAAGATTTTTTTTGTTTGATTTTAATTTCTTGAAGCACTGTTTGGTTGCTGAGAAACAACGCTAAAAAAATGGAATAAAATGTATGAGCTTTTCCTGTATTAATTTTAAATACGTAAATGCAATAATAAAAGTTCGATTTTCTTGCTTGATTAATTAATAATTTTTATGCGATATAGACAATGGGCTTAGATTTTAGTTTATTTTACGTCTGGTTATCTTTTTACACGTCTGGTTATGTTCCTGTGCTCATTATGTTTAATTTTTCTTAAATTTTATATTCCAGAAATCCTAATCTTGCTAAATGTGCCAGTTTACTCGACCCCTTTTTCTTAAATTGAATTTCGTAATTTTTCTCAGCGACCGACAGAGAATTAGTGTTATAGTTTGGATTTTTAATTTTTAATTTGATCCCTTTTTTTTAAAAAAAATGAGTTTTGTAAATTTTCTTAGCAAGTAAACATATAGAATTGGTGGGGAGGTTTGGATTTATTTATTTTTGATTTGGTTGTTTATTGTATTTTTCTTATTTTCAGTTTCTTTGAGAGATGTTCACTGGGAGCAGTAACATAGAGATGCTACCGACTGTGGATGATTATCTACAAGGGGGGTTCGGTGGTAATTTAGAGGATAATTTGCAGAGCGAACTGGAACTGATTCTACAAGCACGGCGTCGTAATCAACGCATAGAAAGAGATCTTGATAGATATAGGAGTGGCAGTGCTCCGCCTACTGTTGAGGGATCATTAAGTGCTGTGGGAAGCCTTTTTAGGAACAATAATTTGAGTGACATCAATAGTGTCACTAGTAGTAATGGTAACTGTAACAATGTGGTTTTGACCGAAGAGGAGATTCGCTCGCACCCATCTTACCTTTCGTATTACTATTCTCATGACAGCATTAACCCAAGATTGCCCCCACCTTTGTTGTCAAAGGAGGATTGGCGTGTTGCACAAAGGTTTCAGTCTTCAGGATCTATGTTTGGTGGTATTGGCAACTTGAGGAAGAATAAGGTGGTAGAAGATAGTGATAGTTCATCACTGTTTTCAATACAGCCAGGACTTTCAGTGCATAAGGTTGACATTGATTTGATAGAATCGAGTAATTCAAGTAGAAATAATGTCATCAGGAATGCTTCATCCAAGTGGCTTGATAGAGGTTCCAGTGATCCTGGATTGCAGCGCTCCAGGCTTGGTGCAAGGAGGAAAAGTTTTGCTGACATTCTACAGGTATTGGATATAGCAATATAAAAATAAAGAGCTTTTACGAGAATCAACTTACGAACTGTTTAATAATACTACAAGGATTGGTAGCTGAACATTAGCAATATCATATTTGGTTCAGCCATTTGTGCATAAAATGATGTTGAAGGAGTTTTTTTTATTACAATGATGGCAATTATCAAAGTCTATTTTAGCTTATCGAGGACAAAATGTTTGCACTAGTTGATAAATTTTAAGGTTGAAGAATGAGACTATGAGTGAAGCAAATTTATCATTAATTAAGCAACAAACTGTACTACATACAAGTGACGTTAAATCTGAGAGTCTTGACTGATTTAAAAGATTATCAGTAATTAAGCAACAATTGTTTGATTAAGTGAGGGAACTTATGGATAATTTTCATAAAAATCACCTTCATTTTTATGTTCATTATACTTGAAAACGGTTTTGGTATTGCCCATACTTATTCAACCAATTTAATTTGATTCACCTGAAATGTACACCAGCAAATGCTAGGTATTGCGTTCTATTGTATCTTTTTTATGCTAGGTGTTGCATTTCATTTCGCTTTTTAAATGACATTTTTATGTTTCAGGAAGGACTTGATCAGCCCACTTCCATACCAGGTCACCTATCTTCCCCAGCAAGTCATACTACTTTTTCTGATCTTCTGGATACAACTGGTGAATGTGATCCTCATCAAGTTGGGTTACATGATGGAATGGAATCCCTGGAAGGCTTGTATTCTGGAGCAGCTACCACTGCCTTCACAGGAACTCAAAGCCACAGCAATACCTTTTCTCACTCCTTTGCATCTGCTGTGGGCTCATCATTGTCTAGGAGTACAACACCTGAACAGCAGCTGCTTGGGAGGCCTGCTATTTCTAGTCTACATCCTGTTGGCAGCAGAGTTGGTCCTATTGAGAAGAAGAATGCTGTTGGCATGATTGTCCAAAATAATCATTCTTCTGGGATTACCGAGCTTGGGGAAATTGCCAATACGTTGTCTGGATTAAACCTTTTGAACACTAGACTCACAGATCAAGAGAGTCATACACGAGGCCAACTGCAAATGGATCTGGACAGTGAGCCACATTTTCCTTTTAACATGTCGAATGGTGCTGAGCAGGCTCTGCATCAGCAACTCATAGAAACATCCAAGGTAGAAAATCTCTCATTTTCTACCAACCATACTGATATGCCGAGAAACAACAGGATCATACCAAACAATAATGCTTCTAAGATAAGTTATAATGGGGAAGTTAGTATTCCCAGAAGAACTTCTTCTTCTACCAATCTTCACTCACAAATGAATTCCTTGGGCCTTGGAAGTTTGGAAAGATCAAATGTTTATCATCAAAATGCAAATATTCCAATTATGGATTTCACTGGCCATGTACCTGATGATTATTCGACACTGAAACTGAATTCAATGATCAAGAATCATTTTGACACAGGTTATCTTTGTTTCTTTTGAGCTTTCACGGAAATTATTTGTACATTATACGCGTGGATAGATAGATACATTTCTTGCTGGCTTGAAATTTTGTTTTTGCTTTAGGTGGTGTTGGAATTGAGAATGGTTTCAATAGACTGGGAAATCAAGTAGGGTCTGATCTTCGTTCTCCATTTCTGGACCCACGCTATACTCAGTCCTTGCAAAGAATGTTGGATTATGCAACACATGCTGTAGCTAGTTCAAGTGAGCCTCCAGTTAGAGATTATTTTGGCACTTCGGAGGGAGACTTGGACAGGATTCAAAAAGCTTATCTTGAGACATTGCTTGTTCAGCAGAAGCAACAATATGAATTGCCAATTCTAACCAAATCTGGTGGGTTGAATCAGGGATACCATAGGAATTCATCATATAATCTTAGCATGCCATATCCAGAGAACTCAGCAGTGAAATCTATGCTTCCTTCTGTTGGATCTGGGGGTTTTCAGAGTGGGCGAGCTTCACACTTAGCTTCTGTGATGAGGAGTTCGACGGGAGGATCCACTGGGTCACGGCAGTCTGATATTGGCTGCAATGCTGAAAGAAAACAGTCTTCATCCTTTATAGATGAATTTAAGAACAACAAGACTGGTTCTTTTGAACTTTCAGACATTGTTGGTCATGTTGTTGAATTCAGGTATATATTGAATTATTTCTGGTGTTTGTTTCTCTCATACAGTATCTGGAGTCTGAGTTTAACATTTCCTCTTGTGCAATGCAGCACAGATCAGTATGGAAGTCGGTTTATCCAGCAGAAACTAGAAACTGCTTCAGTTGAAGAGACGAACAAGATATTCCCTGAGATTATTCCTCATGCTCTTACCTTGATGACTGATGTTTTTGGAAATTATGTTATACAAAAGGTACATGTTTTTTTTTATTTGAAATTCTAACTGCTGATTATCTCCTTTACAACTCCATGCTCTGTGTATGATTTATTAATATTACATTGTTATTCTTGAATGCACAGTTTCTTGATCAAGGTACAGAAAGTCAAAGAATAGAGTTAGCCAGTCAGCTTACTGGTCATGTTTTACCTCTCAGTCTTCAAATGTATGGGTGCAGAGTAATCCAGAAGGTACTTTTCTGAGTCCCTTGTTGTCATAAATACATGTGCACATGTGACATGTCCATGATGCACACACTCTTGTATTTTGGTTCTCAGCATCTGTCTTTAAGATTTTTACTGGACATGGATCTGCTTGAAGCAAGCATACTTCTATGTGAATATTGTTGTTGGTGATGCATATTTTGCTGAGCAATATCTGGTTCCTGGGCATTTTAATTTATCACTGTGATGTGGCTTGGTGTAATGCCAGGGATTTCCTTAGATGCATAATAAAATATTATGATTTAGTATCTCTTACATGCATCCATCACAAGGAAAGAAGATGAATTATTTGATCAGGGCGTGAAATGCAGCTTACCACCTTACGTTCAAGATCATGTCCCTTTTCTGGCCATCAAAATTACTTAATGTGCTAAATCTGACCACAGGCTTTGGAGGTGATTGACGTGGATCGACAGACTCAAATGGTGGCAGAGCTAGATGGCTCTGTCATGAAATGTATTCGTGATCAGAATGGTAATCATGTTATTCAGAAGTGTATAGAGTGTGTTCCAGGAGATCGAATACAGTTCATCACCTCAGCTTTCTATGGGCAAGTTGTGGCCCTTTCCACCCACCCTTATGGTTGCCGTGTTATCCAGGTTAAAAATTACTCAGTATTCACTTTCTTGATGGAAATATATTATCATATTTGACTTGTCAATTTTTTGATTTGTCACCAACAGAGGGTCTTGGAGCATTGTAAGGACATGAATACACAGCAAGTTATTATGGATGAAATTATGCAGTCTGTATGCGCTTTGGCACAAGATCAATATGGAAATTATGTCATTCAGGTACTGAAAATTTTCCAGCTATGCGTGCATTGACTGGCGAATGAAATCCTTTGTTCCTAGGATATTAGTTTGTCCAGTCATTCTTGCCCTGCATGCTAATCCTAAAATTTTAGTTTTTATCTGTCAAAATCCATTGAATATGAAAGATAATCAAGGCAGAATTAGTCTGTAATTTACAGGGATTTATTTTTCTTCTTGGTTCAAATATTATCCTATTACCCTTACTTTCCAGCTAAAACAATATCTAACAATATAATAACCTTTAGGAGACTGGAAAATTATTTCCGTGTGAAAGATCATATATTGCAGATATGAGTTAAGAAAATTGAGTGGCACAGCTTTTCTTTCCTGGACTGGTAATGAAGTCATTGATGTGTAAGTGGAAGTATTGAGTGCCAAGTTATGAAATTCATAATTTTTAATATCCTTTAAATCTTCACCTTCACCTTCACAGATTCAATTTTTGTCAGATTCACCTTCATCTGTTAGAGCGCTCTGCATCCATATTGACTTCTCTATGTTGACTAAAGATATGGGTTTGATCTTGTTTTTGGATTATGTTGCATCATTGGCATGAAATGGGTGGCGTTGTTCTGTATTTAATTGTTCCGCTATTGTGCTGCATCATTAGTTTCCTGATGTTTGCACTTTTGTTTTTCTATAGCATGTCCTGGAGCATGGTAAGCCACAACAACGATCTGTTATTATTAGAAAGCTTGCGGGACAGATTGTTTTGATGAGTCAGCAGAAATTTGCTTCTAATGTTGTGGAGAAGTGCTTGACATTTGGTGGCCCTGATGAGCGCCAGCTTTTGGTGAATGAGATGCTTGGTTCCACTGATGAAAATGAGCCCTTGCAGGTCATATTAGCATTCACAACCCTTACCCCCCTCCCTGTGGTCATATTGGAAACACATGCACACACAAAGATCAAAAGATTACAGTTGTTTTCAGATGTGTTTTCTAAAACTAATTTGATTGTTTCTAGTCCTTGCCATATACCTCCATTGTTGTATGTTTTTTTTTTCCAGCTAAATATTCTAAATATCCGGTACTCTGCAGAATTAAGCTTGATTATGGAACACTTGAATGATCATCCAATCTTAACATGCTCTTCTCTCATGAATATCAAGATTACTGCAGCCTATGCTTGTCTCAAGGCTTCCAATTTTGGTTTTTATTTACTTTCACTGATCATTGCCTGGATGACCAATGTGTTTGGAATACAAAACTGCAGGCTATGATGAAAGATCCGTTTGGAAATTATGTTGTACAAAAGGTTCTTGAGACCTGCGATGATCGAAGTCTAGAGTTAATTCTTTCTCGCATTAGGATTCATTTGAGTGCCCTGAAGAGATACACTTATGGTAAACATATTGTTTCGCGTGTTGAGAAGCTCATCACAACTGGAGGTGAGGAATCTTTGTAGTTGCTCGTCTTTTCCTGGTTTACTTGTAACCAGCGGACATACATGATTCTTTCTCTCTCATATGCAGAAAGGCGCATACGGTTGTCATTCGCAGTCTCCTCCTAACTTGATTTAATCTGGAAACATGGAAGGCACTTTTTCTTTGACGCCATAAAAAGCAAAAAGGGCATGCAAATTTTGTACAGCTAACATGGAAGGTGATTTTTGCAAGTTGTCATCTCATAGCTTTGGTCCTTAAAGAGAATAATAGATGTAAATAAGCAAGAAAACTGCATGCTTGCGGAATAAGATGTTTTCGTTTTTGTCAATATCTGATTGTATATGCAGCTCACAGAATAAAGGTAAATTTAGGTTAGAGAGGCAATTTATAGTTGATCAGTCTCCTCTTGGAGTACAGTCGCAATCTGTACGGTCTGTCATAAGGAATGGAATGTAAATGTTACTAGCAGACGTAAAAGATGATATTTGATCTTTTTGCTTCAGAAGGCCCGGCCCGTGTTTTAGATTGTTGCACAGGAATTGGATTTTCTCTTCTTCTATTGAGTGAATTACCATCTGATCTTTTTCCACGGGAATTGGATTTTCTCACCTTCTTACATCAATTCAATAATATCCTGACAAGGGCTTGAAATTACCTGCAAGTAGTGGTCATCAACAAGCTCAACCACCTCTGTCCTGTAACTAGAGTTACGATATTCTCTTGGTGAAGTCTATTCAAAATTAGTGATACAACTCAAAATTACATGAAGAAATTCACACAACGATAGAGAGTTTGCACATATCCGTGGCTGAAATTCACTTGAGAAAGCAGGTATAATAATCCAGTAATTAAAGAGGTTAAATGGACCAAGTACCTGAAGGAAGTGAATCAGAATCATTCGACAAGAATACAGCTTTCAGCTCTAATTCACTTCATCTTTACAATCTACCTATTTCAACACACTCTTCTTCATCAGCACAATCCAAATCTAAATCCAGTTTTGGACGTTCGACATAAGGATTGTTCACTCTTCTGCTCTTCAGAATCACCTGTGATTCCTTCATCAAGTTAATGTACTTATTCCTGATCCTTAACATGGGATGTCTCTCAATGGCCATTTTATCACAATAAGCCTCCTTAAGAATAGCAGTGCAAGTTTTATTCCTCAAAGACAGATAAAACATGTAGGGATGCCTTTCAAATGCTTTATGAACCTTCTGTGGTAACCCAAAATGCTTCTTAAGACACAAAAGTCTCCTCCTTTCTGCAGAATGCTCAACGAACAAACAGAGCAACTCATGAAGAAACCCAACGACCCTTTTCTCAGCAATATCACTATTAGGATCCAAATGTGAATAATCCTCATATGGGGACACATATGGAACCTTTTGAAACTCTCTTAACCAAACCTCAATCTTCCTCCTTAGCCTCACACCCTTAGATGGGAAAAGTGGAAACTCAATTGCCTCCATAGGTTCATTGGAATACACTCCTTTTTTCATTGCATTTCTTTGCAGAACAGACAAAACCCTTTCGTTGCTCTCAACGGCTAATCCCTTTAACCCTTCCTCCATCTCCACCACCCTAAAAGATCCATCAAGATTCATATCCAAACACTCCAAGAAATCCTCGGGCAAACCCAAATACCATAACATCCCTTGAATAACCTTCAAAGGCAACACCTTTTGTTTGCTCATCAAAATAAACTTCTTTAACCTCTCTCTCAGATCCTCTTTACAATCCTCATACAACCTTCTCTCTTCTCTATCAATCTCAACAGCTTCTTGGGTCAATCTAAACCAAGGCAAATTATACTGAGGACCAGTGAACTCCTCAAAGATCGATGGGTATTGCCTCAAAAACCTTGCAACCTTGATTTTCACATCAAAGTGCAAGCCTTTCTTTGACACGTCAGAGATTGGGATACAACCATTGGGGTTTTGGGCTATCATATTTTTCAAAGAAATGACGGGTTTAAGTTGAATGGACTTGTGTATGTGCTCTATTGTGTCAAGGTATTGATCTTTTTTCCATTTCATGTACACATCTACATAGTTCTTGGTTTGTGTGTATGTATATGGTGGGTTCTTGGCTTTATGGTTTATAAGGGAAAAGATTGGATTTTGAGAAGAGTGGAGCAAGATTTTTAGGGTTTTAGAGGTGGGTTTTTTGAAGAACATTATATTTAGGGTTTTAGGGGTTTTGGTGGGTGATTATTGGAAGCGGGAGAATATTTGGGTTGGGGTGTCCTGTGACTTCTATTACAGAGCTTCCAGTTAGATAGTTGGTGGGGATGACTGGTCGTTTATAGGAAAACTTAAGATACACCAAGGTGTTGCAGCTTGGGTTGTCTTTTTGGAAAATAAAAAAACGGAAAAACAAAATTTTGTTCTTTTCCAATTACAATTTCGTCCGAAATCTATTCAAAATTAAACAAAATTGCCCCTCCAAGAAGGAAATGTCAAGTGTTCTTTTTCATGTATTCTGGGTGTGGAAGGGAAATATTATCTGATTTCTCATGTATGAAATTGATATAATTATTTTTTTATGTTGGAATCTAGAGTTAGACAACACATTGGGTAAGTAAATAAAGTTTTTTCATACAAACATTATAATTTTTTGTTGCTTTAATAGTAAAAATATTCACAGATCAACTTTTCTATAAGAACATATCTACTTATTAATGAGTTTAAATCACTCTTTATTATTTTTTTATATATTGAACAACTTTTAATTTATTTTTATTTCCATTGGACTGTTATCCGATCTTTTTTAATCTCATGCTAATACTTTTTTTCAATGACAATTAATATTGTTCACCAATAACAACAGTTGCGAATTTAGTTTTCACATTTCTACGTAAGAAGAACAGGAGAAATTCAACTCCCTTTTCTCCTGTCTTCCCATTTCACAAACATTTTGACCACACTTTTTTTTTTCTACTGGATTTACCCAATTTGTTCGGATTGAGCATTCTAATAAAAAAAAAAGTGAGAATAGAAGCGAAAGTTGAAGAGCACAAATCTTAAAAAGACAAAGTAAACAGCATGCAAGATGTACAACAGCTACGATTTATCCAGAAATAGTGTCTCTGGTTCTGCCATGAAGGGTAAAAGAAAACCCTTCTATTGCCCTTCCTACTATGTACAGTCAGAACAGCGGGAAAAGGAATTAAAAAATGACGGAAGATGGAACCCTTTTTTTTTTTTTTTTTTTTGGGGGGGGGGGGGGGGGGGGGGGGGGGTAAAAAAAA
>Ga0307517_10006000_pt1 | contig 18110 bp, 21 predicted proteins | sample 23_EM_MG_FD_194515 | JGI IMG/M metagenome (GOLD analysis project Ga0307517, IMG submission 194515) | Populus trichocarpa ectomycorrhiza microbial communities from riparian zone in the Pacific Northwest, United States - 23_EM | ecosystem: Host-associated > Plants > Roots > Unclassified | place... | reverse complement strand
CTCAGAAGAGAGTTAAGCGAGTGCGCTTAACGATATACTGTAACGGGGGCACTCTGTAGGAAGACGGATCCTAAGATTGCGACCGCACCGAAGACTCAAAGTAGAAGTAAGGATCAAATAAAGATAAAGATAATTCAAAGTAGAATCAAGCGGTAAAACTTAATATCGTTAAGCCTGAAAGCTTCACTCAATAAGTTCTCTCGAGGATCGTTGGTTATCAGAATAGGGTGTCTCTCGCTTTAGTTAAGTAGAATAATGTAAAGCCAGAGGACACCCGTCAACCATTCTGACCTTTCGCGAGCACCCTGCTCAGCTCAGGGTTGTCCAACTCACCCGCCTAGAGTGGGCTAACACTCGGAGGCAGTCGGACCGCTCGGATATTAACTATCTCCACAAATAGGAAGTGCTTCCGGTGATGTCTCTCCAACTACATCTGCATGAGCGAAAGCCCTTTCCTATCGGTAGCATATCAGTGGCCGACTGACATGCCCACCGTAGAGATAATATCCATTGGGACTCACTGGCCCAGCGGTGGTTTCGTCTATACAAGCTACGCAGTCCATCGGCAAATCTACTTGGCTATACTAAGCTTCTAAACCTGACTGCATGCTCCCACGATAAGAAATCTCCTGCTGCCTGACTGCATGGGCGCTACCCACAGTCAACCATGCGGGACCCTCTTAAATCGTGACAAGACTCACACCTCTAGAGTCCACTAATAACCCATGGTAATGCTATAGTTCACGGGGTAGCCTGGGACTGGCTTTGGGGTGGTTGTCCTGGAAGCCTTGCAGCTTCCCCGGTCAGCCCCACGCCCTCTACTGTTAACCATACAACTACCCTGAGGTCAAAGTATGCCCGTAGGTGGTTCCCAGGTGTTATCCAGGTGGCACCCCAGGAAGCGGTCATTTTTTTTTTTTTTTTTTGTAATCAAATCTTATTATGTTTAAAGGTACAAAAGACTCATGCAGCGCTAGCTATGGAGATAAAAAACCTATAAGCAAACTTCATCCCGCCCGCTTCACCTCGTCATAGGAAAAATCAAACCCCCCGAGACCATAGAAGAAACTTCCCCCGCCTAGCCCCTAAGACTCGCACCTCAGACACGTAGGGAAACAACTCATAGAAACGTACAGGAGAGAGACCCAAACCCTTCAGCAGGCCCCCAGGTAACACAAAGAAAAGAATCAACGAAACGCCTAGATATAACTACTATTGCCAATATGCCAGATCCAAGAACCCGTACGGTGAAATCCGGTTGGGGCGGCGGCTCAAGGGTCGGGAGTGACCGGAAGGTGGCGACGCGTCGGCGTTTAGGAGAGACCAAGGAGGCAGTGCAATACGATGATCAACCGTAACCTAAGAGAGGATTGCGACCGTAGAGTAAATCGCAGGAGGGAGAGAGGCAGGTGGGCGAGCGGAGCCACCGGGCAGAGGGGATGCCAGCCAACGATGATGAGCAGTAGGGTGCCAGCCGGTGGGTAGCAGTAGGGTGCCAGCCGGTGGAGAGGGAGCAGTAGGGTGCCAGCCGGGGATTTGGATTAGCAGTAAGGTGCCAGCTTATGGGGCAGTACGGTGCCAGCGGACGGAACCGGGAGGGCGATAGAGGAAGGATCGCGAACGGGCTAGCCACAACCGACTAACGGGCCATAGCAAGGGCTTTTGGGACGACAGCGAAACCGAGCGAGACCGTGATGTTACTAACCGAAGCTTTCCCCATCAGAGGTACAAGCCCAGCAGAACCGAAGCCTTACTTCGACCGAGAGTCCGGACGCCATATCGCCGACCGTGAACGAAGCGAGAAGCTTTCCGACCGTGCAAAATGCTAAGCGAGGTGCAAAGCAAGTGCGGGGTAAGGGGGAGAACCGAACTTCATGAGCGGGTGTCAACGATGAACAGGAACGAGAACCCCAAGGAGGGGAGGCATGCGTGCCTCAGGAGAGGAGGGAAGATGGCTTAACGTCAACCCCTAGGCAGAAGCCATGATGGGGGAAGAGAGGTGGGTGGGGGAAAGTGACGATGATTTCCCGTGGTGTTGAGATTTCAATCGCCGGAGGTGGAGGAGAGATGGTTCGTGCGGTGGAGGAGAGATGGTTCGTCCCCCAGAAGGCGGTCACCCTCACACGCCTTATATATCCTGCGAACAGCTTCTGGTCGGTTGGACGGCCACAACTCATACGGTGTTGTGGGAGCGTTCCTATGGATCTTACTTTACTAGGAAGCACACAACTACACAACCGTACTGTGCTGTCGCGCCGTAACAACGCTGGGGCCGCAGGGGGGTGTTAGGAATATCCCCTGAAAGTTACTGGAGGTTCAGACCACTGCTGCTCCGTCAGTAGCCTGTTTTTCGGGCCATACGAAGTGGCCCTTTTAACATCTAAAAGCCCCACTATAGTGTGATAACTTCCCCCTAAGCCCGCAGATGACTTTGTCCGTGAAGGTAGGGTAACTGGGGTCCCAAGGTAGGGTAATCATATTTCTACGGTAGGGTAACCTCACCCTTCCATGCCTTTATTTCCTTCAGGAGTCCGCGCGACCACATATAATGTTCCCCGGAGACCCGTGCAACGTTAACTATGGGCCCTTAACCTTATGCGATCATACTCTTCGAAGGTTACCCTGCCTAGTAGGGTAACTTTGGCCTACCTAGGTTATCCTGTCTAACCCTTTGTCACCAAGTCACTTTGTAGACACTTGTACCAACTCATGTCTACCGGTAGTATCCTAAGTATACTGGCCTATCTTTAATATGGTTACCACTTGGTATGCCATACGGGCTTGAGTCTAGTCCACTGTAGCTCCCTATCTGTAGGGTCGTTACACAACCGATGTTGGACATCCACAAATTTGTGAGCATCTCCGAGGAACTTGGTAGGTAATTGTGCAATGAACGGGCGAAGTTGGTCTTGGGATCCATCTAATTCCTGTGGCTTGGGGATTGATTCTCGCTTAGCGGGTCGTTCCTCTGCTGGCGGGGCAGGTCCCCCTGCGTTTGCAAGTGCCGCAGTTGCAGTCGCCAGGGCAGTGTTTGTGTTCGTCAACGCGGTGTCAAGGGTAACTATGGTGGCTCTGTCGCGGTCTAGGTCAGTCTCGATGGCTCTGTACCGTGCCTCCAGTCCATGTCCCTCTGTAAGTAAAGCATCCCGTTCTTGGGTAAGTGCATCTCGTTCTTCACCAAGCCCTTCCCTTTCGCTGGTTAGATTCTGAAAGCGTTGTTGTAGCTGTTGGAAGCGAGAGTTTTGTTCGCGTGGTGCAGGGGTGCCTTGTCGGGAAATGGAAGGGAGTGCCGAGAGCCCGTTGATTGAAGTCGCAAGATCGCGCACGGTGCGGAGCTGCTGTCTAATTCGATCTTCCTGTAGTTGATCAAACACATCGTTGGTAACCGCTGAGAATTCGGTCAAGGTGGTCAATGCAGCGGTCGGAAGTTCGACACGTCGAGAAATCGTGTTGTGTGGGTTGGATCCTCATTAGATGCTACCTTGTGTAACGGGGTCTTGGCACTGGACGTTAGTCCAAGGCACCCAACGACAGGAAGGTCCTAAACGATCAGACAGGTTTAGCGTGAGGGTTCAGAGATGCCAATCCCAGGTCAAGGCTTATCACGTAACGGCAGGTCAGGGTCAGGGTTCGTGGGTTCTTGGCGTGGATCTTGGATAGCAGAATAGATGACGTTATAATCTGAAGTACAGGAGTCGTGAATGAAATACCAGGTAGCGTAAGGAATCAAGGAAATAAGGGGTGGAGCCCCCCCTTCATATAGAAGGAAATCCTAGCAAAGCCTTTGCCGCCCGACTCATACCCCAGTATGAGTCGCATATCCACGTAACCAAGGAAACAATACAATTTATCGTAAACCTTACAAAGGAAATCCCGCACAGCAACCGTGTAACAAAAGAAAGGACACCAAAGTTATCCCAACACGTATCTCATCAGGGGACCGTCAGAGTACAGGCCAGGCCAGTGAGCAGGAAAGGAATGAGAACGAACTGGGCGGATAGTTATAAGCCGTGCAAGCATGAGTATGTCATCTAGAGGGCAATTGTAGGTTCGGTAGGCATGGGAATGTGTCGGGGGATGGTTATAAACTGGGCAGGCTTGGTTAAGTAGTTTAGCGGGCAGTTGTGGGTGAAGAGGCACGGGAATGAGTCTGAAGGACTGTTAGAAGGCAGGGAAGACGGTGGGAGCCAGCGAGCGGACAGCCAGGGTCCGGGGGCGGACGGTGAGAGGAGTGGGACGAACAAGCTAGGATATGGAGAGCTGAGGAAAGAGCCTAGCGAAAGGGCAAGGTGGTGGGGAAGTCAGCCAGATATGGGAGAATACCGGGTGGGATCAGCGGGAGGAGCAAGGGCTGAGGGCGATGCGAGGAAATAGGTTGAAAAACTGATGACTGGAAAACCTCTGCCAGATATTCGAGAAGACGGAGGGAATCCTGCGGTGGGGGAGAAACAGACGTGATGTTGGACGGGTTCTGAGTGAGAAACGGATTCAGAGAGAGGCTAGTGACGAAGTTAAAGGAGAGAGGGTATCATGGGACGAAAGCTGGCAGGCCGCCGTGTCTGGGGGGGGGGCCAGGATCTAAGAGGGTGCGGTTGAGGGCGTCCGCAGAACGGCAGCATGGGAACGTGGACTTTAGGCGCGAAGGGAGGGAGAGGCTGGGTGCTGGAGGGAGGGTTTCTGGGGGGGGGGTCTAAGGCGTCTGGACGCAAAAGGGCTGCATCCACTGCATCCAGACGCTCCCTGTGTCGTCTGGACAGATTGGAGGCGGTCCTTTCAGATCCGGACTGAATCAACACGCGCGGACACCCCGAGAACTCGTGTTTACGTCATAAGGGCCTGGAACGTCCGGCGCACAGGGTGAGCGGGGAGAGATGGGCCGCAAGAAGATTTTTTTGCTGATGTGAGCGATTGGCTTATATTCGACGAGCCTTACAACAACAAATGAACCAAGTTGAACATTTTCAGCATATAAATTCTGAACACCTCCAGATTTCTTTACAAGCCGCATCCTATTCCAATCGTGGAATTGTTCTTCCAGCCTCATTTCTCGGTTCAAGAGCTTGGGCAGCCTCCGAAGTCGCCGATTCCTTAGCACTTTATCGGTCTAAACGGAAACCATGATTCTTTATTACGATTATGACAAATCCAAATTGGCCTGAGATTATGGCAAGGCTTGCTTCAGGTCAAACAGCTTCAGATATCCCAGTGGTAGTTTGTCGTGTGTTTAAAGCACGATTGGAGATGGCTATTAGGACTATGCGCAAACATTTGGGTTAAATTGTATATCTTATTCGAGTTATCGAGTTTCAAAAAAGAGGTCTTCCTCATGCTCATCTCATCATCAAGGTAGGATGAATTCAAAATTATTAAAAAACTTCTTCTCACCAATCTCTTATTAAATATATAAGCTATTAGAAAGATTAATATAATTTTAATATTTAGGCACTGCCAGAACTACCCTTTACAAAAATCCATTAGCTTATTTCAGCTGGATTACCCGACCCAGATGAGAATCCCAAATTATTCCACATCATTTCTCGATTTCACTGCCATCCGACAACCCACCTTGATATACAGAATACCCAATGTAATCGCAATGGCTCCTGTTTACGGGGCTATCCTAAAGACTTACATCCATCAACGACACTAAACCCTCATGGTCGAGTATGTTATAAGCGTATCCAAGAGGAAGATCGTTATGACCTATCTTATATGCCTTTTCTTAGTAGGCTACTTGACTGTCATGTAAATGTTGATATTTGTTTTACTGTGAATATTTTGATGTATTTGTATAAGTATCGTTTCAAGGGCCCTGATCGAACACTTTTCCATATTACATCAGATGAATTTCATGATGAAATCGCTGATTATATTGATGCTCGATATCTCTCTGCCTCAGAAGCAGCATGGCGAATTCTTGAATATAAATATTAAGAAAAGAGCCATGGGTTAAAGTCTTATCGATTCATCTTCCCGATCAGCACTTATCACAAATGTACCGAACGAATAATACTCAGTCAGCAGCAACAACACTTCTTCACTACTTTGCCTGACCTCGCATACCGGCTCTGGAAAATCTTCTCTATACTGAGTACTACAAACAATATTGTTTGTACTCAAGAAACTCGAATACATCAAATTTGACACCTCTTCAGCCTGACGATTATTTAGAAATCCCTGGACAACCCTTCCCTCAACAGAAAATTCTCAAACGATCACGAGGTGAACTTGTTGCCCCAATTTGAACAGTTCCTCCTCGCACTTGTGAACTATTTTACCTTCGTGCATTACTGCTACACAAACCAGCTTTCAGTTTCGAACATCTTCGTTCAGTTGGAGACACTATTCACCAAACCTTTCACGAAGCTGCAGCTGCTTTAGGTCTCTTTCAAAATGCTAATGAGGCACACCATGCCTTAACTGAATCCACAAATAACTTTGCTTCACCCCATCAGCTGCGATTCCTCTTGTGCCAGCAACTTTTGAACTTTCCGACAAATGTGATACTTCTTTTTGATCCTTTTCAGGAGCAGTTAATGGCTGACTATCTCGATGAGTTCTCAAGAGCTGAGATTGCAGCTGATTTCACTCTTCGTGATCTTGAGAGATTCCTGAAGGCACAGGATTCTAAACTAGTTGACTTTGGCTTACCCCAACCTCAAGACCAATCCTCCTTATTGCAACTTGAGAGAAGCAACTATTTAAGTCAATATCTTGCCCTCACCGAGCAGTACCAGCACAATGAACTCCTCCTCTCATGTGAGCAGCTCGATATATACAACCATGTTCTAGAATCCTTCTATTCACCTCCGGCTAATTGTAGAACAACTTGCTTTTTTATAGAAGGCCAGGCCGGTCGTGGAAAGAGCTTTACAGCAAGTGTGTTGATTAATAAACTGCGCAGTAAGGGGTATATTGTCTTGATTGTTGGCTCTACTGCATTGAGTGTTGTACAATATGAGCAAGGACGAACAGCACATTCTGCATTTGGAATTCCAGTTACTGAGGTAGTATACTTGCCAAGAAATCAACATTTTAAATATAGTGAGACTAGCTAACAATGTATGCATTATTCTATATAGAATTATATGGAACTGCAGTCACGAATTGGACCGAATTCAGACCAGGCTCAATTTCTGCAAAATGTGGAAATTATATTTTGGGAAGAGCTACCGATGTCAAATCGTGCACCAATTGAGTGGACGAATGCACTATTGCAGCTACTGATGGGAAATATGAGACCATTTGGTGGAAAGATTATAGTAGGATTAGGAGACTTTCAGCAGGTTCCTCCAGTCGTAAGAAATGGAGGACCAACAGGATCTCTTGATGCATCAATTCGCTCATCATGGCTATGGAAACACTTTCACCTACTGCGATTACATCAACCTGTTCGCAACGCTCATGATCCTGTGTACTCACAATGGGTGGACACAATCCGCGAAGACAACCTTACTAATTCTCCAATTCCATTGCCCTTAATCAGAAGAATTAGAACATATGAGCAAATTGCAGACTGTCTTTTTCCTGACTTCATACATCTAACCCCATATGAACTTTATCAAAGGTCTTTCTTAAGTCCTTTAAATTCATATGTTGATGAGTTCAATCTTCAAATACTGGATACAATACCTTTCGTAACAGGTAAGTATTCAACAATTTGATATTCACATCCAAGTTATAATATCTTTACTTAAATAGTTCATACACATTTATTATTAATACTACTGGTAATAGCTCTAGTGCTAACCTATATATGATAAAAAGAGTATGAGTACTTTAGTTACTGTCGTATTATGGTGGTTCTTGTCAGTGGCTTCATGACAACCTGAGACTGGATGCTGGCTTACGGATTGGAGAGACTACGTGTGCCAGGTATGGTAGACGTCATTGGATACGGTTTCCGTATCGGACAAGTGATGTAGTAAGAGGAGCATCATAGTGTTGACAAACTATGCAATAGACCACGTATATCGCAAGTCATGTAAATAGCACATTTCTATCTATAAGAATGGTGGCTTCCCCCCCATGGTAGAAGGTAGAAGAATCAACGGATTGCAACATGTTATGAGCCCGGCTGCTTCCCACGAACTCAAAGAACGTCTTTCTACCACCTCATCACCATCTAGCCTTGAGATTACGAATCGATATATTTGTCACTGGTTAGCAATCAGAAATGCTCCAGCACAACCTCACTTCTTCTTCTGCTATCAATGTGGAAAGCGGCATCTCTGGTGTTCAGCCCAAGGTAATGTATCGATCCAAGTATGGCGAATTTCCTAAGCTCAACCATTTGAATTACTCTCAGTGGCACAAGCATATGGAGGTTGTCCTGCGTGCCGAAGATGCATTTGAGCTTACCACAGGAAATGAAAATGCTCCTGCCGATAATCAACGAGTTCACCTGCGTGAATACCATCGTCGCAAGGGAAAAGCGATCGCTCTCATATTTGGGTCCTGCACTACGAGTGCTCAACAATACCTCCAAGGACTGACGGATCCTGAGGAGATGTGAACACTGCTGGGTGAGAAACTTAACACTGTTGCCTCAAGAGCTGGCCGTAGGGCAACGCTCCGTCAGTTTTCTAGAGCACGTCCAGTTCCAGGAAAACCGATCAGCGAGTATATATCTACCCTGCTGTACTTCCGGGACTTGTTATCAGGAACGGAAGAGCCCATCACGGAGTCAGCATTCATTTCTCATGTTCTGATGACTCTTCCAGCCACCTTGGATACCTTCCGTGATATCCTTCTCGGACAGTGGACGGTAGATGAATTAATAGTCAAAATCAAAGAAACCGAGGACACATTAAATACTCGACAAGCAGACTACCATTCGACAGACATGAGTAGCACCCTTACCAGTCCAAAGGCCTTGACTGCTCATGCCTCAACTCCTCGTAGCGACTTTCATGGAAGACTCAGCAGGGGAAGGCAGTCAAAGGCACGAAAGGATACCAACCTTCTCTGTTGGTATTGTAATAAGAAGGGGCATAAGCAAGAGAATTGCTACACAAAGAAGAAGGCTGAAGAGGCCCGAGCAGATAGACTATCAAGGAGAAGTCGGAAAGAGGAGGTTGGCAACTGGGAAACTCCAGGTGCAGCTTATGCATCAGTTCAAGCGCTTGCAGCCAGAATTGGACGTAGCTCAGCTACCATGGAGTGGATTATTGACTCCGGAGCTTCGCACCATCTTTGCCGAAATCGGAGCCTTTTTGTTACGTTTAAGCGACTCGCAAAACCCATCCTGGTTCACTTAGGAGACAATTCTACTATTCCTGCGATTGCGGCCGGTATGATATACCTGCCGCTAGTCGAGAGGGAGATTTCGATTGAAGCATTGTTTGTTCCGCGGCTTCAAACATCTCTCATCTCTGTTAGCCAGTTATCTAAGATGTATGAGATAACCTTCAAGAACGCCATCAGTTTTATTGAGAACTGTAAACTAAAATCCCTAGCCGATGGGCTGTATCCCTTTGTACCGCACAAAACAAACACTGGTATGGTCAAATCCATAACACGGCCAGTTGAGGCCAACCCGGCTGTCCTACCGATGATCGATTTATGGCATCAAAGATTGGGGCATCTCAGTCACCAAACGCTAAGAACCCTACTACCTTCTTCAGCCTATAGTAGTACCATGTCTACGGGATCGCTTCCCTGTGAGATTTGCGTGAAGTCGAAGCACCAGAGGAGATTTGAAAGACAAGCAGCTCCACGGGCTGCAGGACCCCTCGAATTGCTGCACCCTGATCTGTGTGGTCCTATTGCCCTAGAGTCAGCTTCGGGTGCACGATACTTCATCTTATACATAGATGACCTTTCCCGCTCAACCGGGGTATACTTCCTGCAAGGGAAAACAGCCTCTGAGGTTGTACTGGTATTTCATGAATTTATGGCTCGGGTGGAAAGGCGGTTCCCTGAATATCCTATGGTCAGATTTCGCTGCGATAATGGGAAAGGGGAATACAATAATAGTTTGTTTCGCGGGATCCTCCGGGAATCTGGTATATCCTTTGAGCCTTCACCGCCATATACACAACACAAGAATGGACTTAGTGAAAGAATGATCCGCACTATTGTTACTAAAGCGCTGGCCATAATTTTGGACTCCTGCCTAGGAGATGAGTTCTGGGCAGAGGCAGTTAATACTGCCGTATACCTGCATGCACGATCTCTATCAAGAACTGTCAGTGGTCTCACACCTTACGAGAAGCTCTTTGGAGTAAAACACGAGCTGGGCCACCTTCGTCGCTTTGGTTGTGCCGCTTATACCCTTATACCCGAAGCGCAGTGGAGAAGCAAGTTCTCTGAAAGGGCAAAGAAATCTGTTTTTCTTGAGTATGTCCATGAGACAGTAAAGATATGGCCCATATGGGACCCTGAGAGCAAAAGGGTCATTCAAGCGTCAGATGTCCACTTTGCGCAAGAAGAGATTATGGGTGAACGGCACGTCAGCCATGGGCAAGATCTGCGAATACTGAGATCATGCATTCCAGACATGATACTAGAAGAGGATAACTCAGAGACAGCTCCGATTGAGGATCTTATCCGCGTGATTGCCCCGAATACCCGCACCGAGATTATTACTACCAATTGTTATGAAGCGATTGAGCCGGACGCGGGAGGTTCTGAATCTTGTACTTCTAGGCCAGAAGAACAAATGGTGGCTGTCACTACAGATATGAGTAACATAAGGCCAGAGGACCCACCAGCACCCGTGTTGCGCTGTTCGGGTCGCCGTGGTCGCTCGGCTCAAGCACATAAGGCTATGCTTTGGCCTGGGCCTAGTAATGAAGCTGAGAGCGACCCGCTTAGCTAGCAGGAAGCGCTCCAGCAGAGTCCCTCTGCCAATTGGAAACATGCTATGGAGGCGGATTTTCAGTCTCTAATTGAGAACAAAACCTGGACGTATTGCTCTGCGGTTCCAGTGGGCGCACATCCGATTGGATGTAAGTGGGTTTATGTTATGAAAATCAACCCACATGGAAGTCGACGCTTTAAAGCTCGATTAGTGATTAAGGGATATGAACAGACAAACATTGGTGACACCTTTGCTCCAGTGGCCAAGCTGGCCAGTGTGCGTATGATTCTTGCTCTGGTGGCTCTGAATGGGTGGGAGATCGATCATATGGACGTGGTAACTGCATTCCTAAATCCCCCCGTTAATGAAGAGATCTACACGGTCTTGCCTGAGGGCATTGACTGGCTTGACCCCGGCAAACCAGCTAGTATAACAGTGTGTAAACTGAATAAGGCCCTGTATGGTCTTAACGCAGCACCATGACTCTGGTACGAGGAAATTGATCAGTTTCTACTATCAGCAGGCTTTAAGAAATCTGTCAATAATCCGAATCTTTACCTGTCCTCAGATTGCGACCTGATTCGGCTGCTTTACATCAATGATTTGCTACTTACAGCAAAAGATCGGACACGGATCAATAATACTAAGGCCAGCCTTCATTCCCGCTACAAAATGAGTGACCTTGGCCCGGCAAGAAAGTTTCTCGGATTAGAAATTGACAGGTTACCAAACAGGCACATCCAACTCCATCAGAAACCCTTTATCCTAAAGGTCTTACAGCGCTTCAACATGCAAGAGTGTAATGGAGTTCATACTCCCATGGAACCTGGAAGGAGGCTAGTCGCTGCCCAGGATAGTGATAAGCTGATTCACCAGCGTGAGTATCAATCCCTGGTGGGCAGCTTAATGTATATAGCTGTTGGAACGCGCCGGACCTCGCGTTAGCCATATCGGTATTGAGTAAATATAACTCAAAGCCTACAACAGATCACCTTTTGGCTACCAAGCAGGTTCTTCGATACCTGATGGAGACCTCAGGAATGGCTCTGGTCTATGGTTCTGTTGATCAGTTGATAGGCTAGACTGATTCAGACTTTGCGGGAGATCTGAATGACAGAAAATCGACCTCTGGTTATGTTTTCACTCTAGCCAGCGCTGCTGTATCGTGGAAATCTAAAAAGCAATCCTTAGTGTCGCTGTCTTCGACAGAGGCAGTGTATATTGCATGTTCTGAGGCTATACAAGAAGGGATCTGGCTTCGCAGCCTTTATCATGAAATTACCAATCGCGAGTTAAACGCTATCCCACTATCCATACAACTTGTTCTCTCCGACAGTCAAGGAGCCATGTGTCTGGCGAAGGCACAAAGGTTTAATACCCGGACCAAGCATATTGACATAAAATATCACTTCGTGCAAGATGCCTGTGCCCAAGGACTCATAGAGCTCAACTATTTACCCACAGCTGAGATGCCAGCTGACATCATGACAAAAGCGTTGCCGCGGGACACCCATCAACGCCATGTCAAGCGAATGGGTCTACAACATGGCCATTGGAAGGGCTAGTAGTGACATAATTTTTGTAGGGGACACTCTTTTTCCTCGCCCTTGTCTTGGGCAGGTTTTTTCATGAGGTCACCCATATCTTTGTATTTTTCCTTTTGTTTCTTTCCATTTAGTATGTTTCCCTTTCGGTTGGAGGTTATCCGGAAGGGTGGAAGTGTCGTATTATGGTGGTTCTTGTCAGTGGCTTCATGATAACCTGAGACTGGATGCTGGCTTACGGATTGGAGGGACTACGTGTGCCATGTATGGTGGACGTTATTGAATACGGTTTCCGTATCGGACAAGTGATGTGGTAAGAGGGGCATCATAGTGTTGACAAACTATGCAATAGACCACGTATATCGCAAGTCATGTAAATAGCACATTTCTATCTATAAGAATGGTGGCTCCCCCTCCACGGTAGAAGATAGAAGAATCAACGGATTTCAACAGTTACAATAGTATTAAGGATGGAGAAAGTATCGACACAAACAATCAAGCGACATCAAACTCAAGTCTTCAAGGCCAAATTTCGACTCCCGAATTTCTTTATGAAATTCATGAACCTGGAGTGCCACCACACGAACTTCGCTTGAAAGAGTCAGCAATTTGTGTCTTGATCAGAAATCTCTCGCTTGAGAATGGCCAAGTCAAAAATGCAAGAGTTGTTATAAAAAGACTTTTGGAAAATGTTATCGAAGTAGAATTAGTTCAGACTAGTGTATATGAAGAGCGTAGAAGAAGGACATACCATCTTCCAAGAATCATGTTTGAATTGCAGCCTAGGTTTTGTTCATGGATTATGCAACGAAAACAGTTTCCTCTTCGTCTTGCATATGCTACTACTTGTAATAGCTGTCAAGGTTTAACATTAGATCCTGCTGTTCTTGATTTACGAGTATCACCTTTTACTCATGGGCAATTATATACCAGTATTTCAAGAGTATAACATCAGGATAATATTCGGTCATATTTTCATGATGAAAATGAGGAAGGACTAACCACGAATATTGTATATAAACATTTACTTTTATCCGATTCAGATATATTCAATTAGACTTAGGTGGGATCATTATTTCATAAATTTAATACTGTCAGTAGCATATTATTATTATTATTATTTTTATTTTTACCTATGATTGCTATTACTACTTAGTATCTCCAGTGCTTATTTATTCAATTCTCACGATCAATGGTTGCTATATATGGTTGCCATGCATGCTAATAGTTGCAATTGGTAGTTTCTATAGGTGGGCGTCATGTGTGGTTGCCAAGGGTGGTTGCCAAGGGTGGTTGCCATGCCCTATATACCTACCTCTCAACTTTCTTTCTCGCTTTTTCTCCCTTTCTTCTATTTTCCTCTCCCATGCTTCCTCACCTACCTCTACTATCGTACAACTACATCTTTCCCAACTCCCACTCTACACTACTCTTCTACCAATACCAACCATGGGAAAAGGTTTTATTCCCCTCATTTTTGTCTTATTATTTCTACCATCTGAATTTTTTCTTTCTGCATTTAGCAATACATACTTAGTGCTCATTTACTACATGTGATGGGAGCTTTGCAGTATTAGCTTTATCCTTAAAGAATTAATTTTGTTTGGCTAGTTATAATTTATTACCTCTTATTTCGCCTTCTTAGTAGAATTTAGCTTATACTATTATTCTTTTTTAGTTAAGAAAAATAGGCAGGCTGAATTTCTTCAGGGTGCTGGAACTTGGGCAAATACAAACTCGGACTTTTTACAACTACTTCCACAAACCTACCAAAGAGCTCCTCGCATGCAACACTACACCATTCTGCAAAACCGATTTTCCACCCAGAGTTCTGATCCCCAAAAGCTTTTCTCTGATCTCATCTCGCTTGCCAATACTTCCTGTAACCAAGAACCTTATAACATCAGCAAAAAAAGTGTTTGCTCCAGCCGGATAGGCATTGCGTCCGGACGCAGGAAATCCGCCGGGAGCATCCTGTCCACCCAGCGCACCCTCAGAGGGCCGCAGCAGAATGGTTGCATCCTAGTCCATTGGGTGCAATACAACACGCATCCTGTCCGCCCAGTGCACCCGGATGGGCCATTTCACACCGTAATCTCCTGAAGAACACCAAGGTAAGCGACAAGGGGGGGTTTCCATTGGGGATCTCCCCCTGCCCCTCATCGCCTCTACTTACAACTGACTACTTCATCACCAGACAAACGCTGTTCAGACGAAAAAGGAGCTTAACATAGGATGACTAACCATCTATTGTCCCGGTAACCACCCAAAACATACCCCTTATTTAATCACCACTAATAAGGCACGCAAAAGGCTTCTAAGTTGTTTCACACCTCGCATCAAGCTTCATGATCAAATCAGTGGAACTATTGAATAATATCAACCTTGGGAGAGGGGCATGCTCTTGCATCCAGGTTGACACTATTCATGACCGCTAAGCGAGCGGATTCCAATGAGGCCCCTCCTGACTCTAGCGGACATCTGCTAGTGCCCGGTGAGGTATCTGCCTTTGTCTGCCTGCTGACCACTATAACCATACGGACGCTCCGAAACCTATACCATTCGATTCCCCTCGGCGAGCGGACTCCAATGAGACCCTTCCCGACTCTGGCGGACATCTGCCCGCTGAGGTATCTGCCTTTTTCATCCTGCTGACCTCTATAGCCATGCGGTTGCTTCAAAACCTATACTATTCGATTCCCCTTGACCGGCGGATTCCAACAGACCCTCTCCCGATGCTGTCCGACCGCTGGTTGAATGGCTATGCATACTTTTGTACATGAGTTCCCCGGGCAAGGACTTTTACATTGTTGGCTGCTGGGTGCTACAGGCATGCGGACACTTCGAGGCCTATACCATTCGATTCGCCTCGGCGAGCGGACTCCAATGAGACCCTTCCCGACCCTGGCGGACATCTGCCCGCTGAGGTATCTGCCACTTCATCCTGCTGACCTCTATAGCCATGCGGACACTTCAAAACCTATATCATTCGATTCCCCTCGTCCGGCGGATTCCAACGGACCCTGTCCCGATGCTGTCCGACCGCAGGTTGAATGGCTATGCATACTTTTGTACTTGAGTTCCCCAGGCGGGTACTTTCAAATCGTTGGCTACTGGGTGCTACAGGCATGCGGACTCTTCGGGGCCTATACCATTCGATTCCGCTCGACGAGCGGACCCCAATGAGACCCTTCCCGACCCTAGCGGACATCTGCCCGCTGAGCTATCTGCCATTTCCATCCTGCTGACCTCTATAGTCATGCAGACGCTTTGAGACATATACCATTCGATTCCCCTCGACCGGCGGATTCCAATGCACCCTGTCCTGATGCTGTCCAATGGCTGGTTGAATTGCTATACATACTTTTGTACTTGTGTTCCCCGGGCAAGTATCTACAAACTGTTGGCTCCTGGGTGCTACAGTCATGCGGACGCTTCAAGGCTTATACCATTCGGTTCCCCTCGCCTAGCGGACTCCAATGAGACCCTTCCCGACCCTGGCGGACATCTGCCCGCTGAGGTATCTGCCATTTCCATCCTGCTGACCTCTATAGCCATGCGGACGCTTCGCGACCTATACCATCCGATTCCCCTCGCCGAGCGGACTCCAATGAGACCCTTGCCAACTCTTGCGGACCTCTGCCCCCTGAGATATATACCCTTTTCATCCTGCTGACCTCTATAGCCATGCGGGCGCTTCGAAACCTATACCATTCGATTCCCCTCGGCCAGCGGATTCCAACGCACCCTGTCCCGATGCTCTCCGACCGCTGGTTTAAGAGTTATCCATACTTTTGTACTTTAGTTCTCCGGGCATGTACTTTCACATTGTTAGCTACGGAGTGCTACTGTTTTCTAGACTAGCTTTAATAAATATATACCTATTTTAGTATCTAAATGACTCAAATAATTAAACATGAGTAATACTGGATGGATCTTTCCGGACAATTTAGATATTCTCCACAGTTTTCACTATCGCATTCAAAGTCCTCGCAGGTAGAGTTGTTGACTTAGGAGGTATCCGATGATAGCCAGTTACACCTGAGTACTTCCACTATTCTACTATCCTATGGGGTTGCGTCTGGAGAACCTTTCTGCGTCCGGTACCTTCTGAGTCCTTGGTTGCGTGTGGTGCCTCCGGGCGGCATGGACCCCTGTTCACAAGCACCCCCCAATAGACCGCACACCCAGGACGCGAGTTTACGTTATATCCGCCTGGACCGCCTGACGCACAGGGAGCACGGGGTGCGTCCGGGTGTAACCTTTTTTTTTTGCTGATGAACACTATCTTAGCACCTCTTCTTCGTGCTATTCAAACCCTTCAAAACAACAAAAGCCAGTACAGACAAAAGCGAGCCCTCTTATCCTACAACATTTACCTTAGCTTACCCCCTGACAAAAGAGACAACAAGTTTTTATCCTCCCTTCCTGCTATTGCTCTTTCAAAACTCTCTAAACCTGAGATATATCCTCCTCCCAACCATTGGATTTATGAAAGTGAAGAAATCCGGGCACTCTGGCAGGATCATCTTTTGCATGGAAAACAGCCAGATTCTAGATTGAGAAGACACCCTTTTCTGATATTAGAGGAAAACCGATTGAAACTTGATATTACGGGATCTCAAAGTGGAATCATACAGGATGAGGCTACAGGCGAGATAGTTGCTATGCTTTACAGAAACTTTATGCCTGGAAATTACTATTCAATTATTGAATGCATTAATCACACTATTATGGCGAGTATTGCTAGAAAGGGAAGTGCAAGAGTATGTTCATATTCACCTTAAATCCTTATACAATTTATTAATATTATACTTATTTCACATATATATTATAGTTAGAAGATCCAGGAAAAATTGTTCAGACTCGATATTCAGCAGGGTCTCGAAGCCATCCTCGATTTGATTGGATAAAAAATCACTTATCCAAAAACTAGAACACCCAAGATCAACAACAAATCGATTACCAGGAGAGTAGTGTATTTGCACTATTTTGGAACATGGCGAGAAGGCTTATTCATAGTGAGATTAGCCAGGATATTGAAGGGTTCCTGGCAACAGATGTTAAGAGAATGGATAGTAAGGGGAAACAAAGCCAGAACAATACTTATACAATCAAGAATAAGGAAGAGGTGTATGAGTTTGAACAAGGGCAGCTTGCCCCTCCAGTGGATTTAGTGTTCATTACGGGGCCTCCAGGGCCCCGAAACCGGCGGGCCCCCGCCTCAATTCCCGGCCCCGCCCCGGTCAATGGCCCGGGGTAGGGCGTTTTTTTTTTCAACCCCTGCCCCTGCCCCCGTCCAGGCCACCGCCCCGTTCAATGCCCCGAACAGCCCCCCGTCAATGAATTTTCTCCGCCCAGGGCCCCACTTTTTCGTATATTCCCCTCTCGAACATTGCTCTTTTGATACATGATTGAGTAATTGTGTGAGCATATACACGTACCTGGGATGAATGGACCGAACACCGCTGTGGTTACTGGAGCTGAAAGCCCTTTGCCAAGGAGCCCCCTGGTGTTCGGTCCATTCATGCCAGGGACGTGTACCAAAAACCACATACCTCAAAGTATATACGGGCATTTATTTGCATGGAATGATTCATACACTATGAACCGGAATAATTCACAACACCGATTCGACGTCCGAGTTGCCTAGTCTAGTAACGTATATTGTCTCAGCAGGCCATACGCCTAATTCATAAGCCCAATTCATACACTCTATTCACAGGTTCAAATCATATGCCCAATTCATAAGCCTTATTCAT
>Ga0307517_10005999_pt1 | contig 18111 bp, 24 predicted proteins | sample 23_EM_MG_FD_194515 | JGI IMG/M metagenome (GOLD analysis project Ga0307517, IMG submission 194515) | Populus trichocarpa ectomycorrhiza microbial communities from riparian zone in the Pacific Northwest, United States - 23_EM | ecosystem: Host-associated > Plants > Roots > Unclassified | place... | reverse complement strand
CATAAGAACCATAAAAACGCGAGATTTTGAAATAGCTCACCAAGAGTGGGTGTTGGCGCCGCAGACGATAGCGGATTCGCCTTCACCCGAATGCAAATACTGGACGGCTATAGGAAACAAAACGTCAATATTCAGAACCATATATTTTTTTTTTCAGTTTATTGACCTTGATCAAAGGCGATGAGACCCGAGCTGCAAGCTGTGTCGATAGTCATGGAAGGGCCATGTATATCTAGCAGGCTAAATGACGTATGGATTACTGAGAGATATTGTATATATTGTCTGAAATTGCTTACTAGCTCAGACGTCCACAAATGGTGCTTGCAGCGACGCCAGTTCCCCAGAATCTGGTATAAGCTGCGAATCATAAAATGAGTGGTTGACGGACAAGTAAAAGCGTAAGAAACCATACCTGCCCAACCCTTATCTGCAAATAGAAGCTTGATATAACCTTCGTCCATCGCCGCAGCAACAAAGACACCCATTTTCGACCCTTTGATCTTGGCAGCAGGAATATTCGCATTTTCCAAGGCTTCGAACGCCACCTCCATAGAGAGTCGGTAGCTTGGAGGGACATGGAAGGCCTCCGCAGATGTCATGCCGAAGAACGAATGATCGAACTTTTCGATATCAATGAACCCAGCTTTCTCCAGAGTAACATCGCAAGGCGCAGGAGGTTCCTTGGAGTCCGGTGCGCGATAGAAGCTGGCATGATCCCATCGAGAGGCAGGAACGGGAACGATGATGTCCTGTCGTTTCTCCATGAGTGCCGTCCAGAAGCTTTCGGGGGTATTGATATCGCCAGGCAGTCGGAAGGCCTGGCCGACGATGACGACGTCTTCTTTTGCCTGACTATTGGATGTCACCTTAGATGCGCGGGGTTTGGAAGATGGGCCGTCCATTCCAAGGTTCGACAAGATGGCCTTCGTTAGTTGGACCAAGTCAACGTAAGTGTGGCATGTGTTGAGAGGCAGAGAAAGATCGAGTTGAAGGTTCAGCTTGTTGACAATCATGGTTGACATTGCGGAATCCATTCCGAGCTGAAATATGAAGGTTATTAATATCTATCGATGTTTTAGTGCCGTCATTGCGTACCTCTGCGAACGTCGCCTGAGAGTTGTTATCGAGTGTGTCTTCAGAGATTTTGAGGGTCTCGAAAACAATGTTGGCGACGATGCTGGAAATTTGATCCCGAGTTCTTCCCTGTGCCTTGTTGGGCGAGCTTTCAGCGTTTGGTTCGGAATGAGGAGAGACGCTATCCTTGGAGGGGTTTAGAAGAGCAGATAATTGTCCTCCGAAAAGCTGCTCCAATTTTTTGCGGAAGATGGCGCCCTTCTTGGTGATTGGTACTTCTTGGTCCTCCTTAAGCACCAGAACACGAGCCCAAGAAATACGCAGAGGAGGCGCGAGACTACGATTTGCTGTCGCAATAGCGCGTGTGATTTCAGGGAGGCGAGCCTCGAGTGATTTCTTGGGATCTCTTGAGGGCTCAATGATAGCACAAACGACTTGAGAGGCGGCCTTCAGGAAATTATTGCCAACGACACAGGAACGGCCGATAGCGGAACATTGATCGAGAGCTGCTTCGACGACTCGAGGATCGAGAGACTCTCCAGAACTCATCTAGGAATTGCAATTAGAAAGATTAGATGAATAGTTTAACGTAACACACCTGGATGTAATCTTCCTTGCGACCCCTCCACGCAAATCGTTGCTCGCCAACGTAGCCATAAATATCGCCAGTGCGGAAAGATACAGTGCCGTCACCCTCAATTGTAAACGAGGAGCTGTCGTATTGGAGATACCCTTTGGTGATAAAACTGCTCTTGATGATCAATTCTCCTTCTATAAAACAATTAAGTATCAGACGAAAAGATTGAGCCGAATAACCTACCAGAGGTTGCATCCGTGCCATCCTCATTGAGAAGCTGAAGGGTAGCGTCGGCGAGAAGGCAATCCGTCCTATGCCAGCCTTCGGCTCCGTTAGGAGTGGAATGGAACAGTGGACCTATAACGTAAAGCATTAGCTTCGAGCAATGAATCCTAAATCGTTGTTCTTACCTCCAAGCTCCGTCATACCGATATCAAGAACGAGAGGGATCCCAAGCTGGTTCGTCCACTCAATGCATTCACCGTTGGTAGCAGCTCCCCCCGACCCAAAAATCTTGAGGGCCTGGATCGCATCTTGGATGCGCTGCCTCCGTTGGACGTCCAACTCTTGCCTACACGTCCTCATAAAGCCTTCTAACACCCAAGGGACACCAGCGAAGGCAGTCGGGTTCTTCTCCATCGCCGTCTCCAACAACTGGCCACAAACATCGAGATAGCGAGATGCCTTGTTGGAATCATTGGAGCCATAAGCCGAAGGAAGCATGGCGAAGATGTACGTTCCTTTGGTCAACAACATAGCAGCTCCGAGATCGTGCGATAGGCCAATAATATGGGACCACGGAGACCATCCCAATACGCGCAAATGTTCGAAGTTTTGCTGAGGCCAGGTTCGCCTCCACCAGGACAATCGAGACTGAGAGCCAGCTAAGATGCTCCGATGGGTGATAGGGACGCATTTAACATTGGCGACAGAAGAAGCCGATGAGGTATGAAGGTACAGCGCGATATCGTTAGAGGTGGGAAGTGGGAAGGCTTCGGGCGATAGTTCAGGAGATTGTTCGATGTACTTTTGCATTAAGGCGGTGATTGTGGTATCCTTTGGGTCGAATGGGAGGCATGAAAGCGAGATATCTAGAAGTGGAACGTTCAACTAACTGAAGAAGGAAAGAAGGTAGAAGTTCACCTTTAACGATTTTTTGAACATTGCCCTGGGACGAAGGAACCACAACAACGGTCGGCCCAATGTTTGACAACATCCGTTCCATGATATCTTGAGGGACGTTGTAGTCGAGAGGCGCGACGATGCCGCCAAGTTTCCAGGTGGCGAGTATGGTGGCCAAGACGTACGGGTGATTCTCGCTCACAATGGCGACGACAGGCTTGGAACCAAACTTTTCGTGCAAGTCGAGGGCGAGACCCGTGGAGACATTGTCGAGGTCGCCATAAGTCCATTGTTCATCCCCACATTCAACAGCGTTCCGGTCGACGTCAGCGGAGCGGGCAATGCCAATGAACGTGTTTAAGAAGGTATCGTGGTCCAAGGGAGAAGAATCCATGATGGACGGTAGCGATTGATGATAGGAAGAACAGGAAGTTTCCTGCGAGACACAAAGGTTCTGCGCAGGTTTTTAAAGTTGCTCGGTGGCTGGTAGATTTTGTTTTCGGGGACCAGGATAGATTGGAATAGGTCGGCGAAGATCCCGGGGATTGCAGTACGTCGATCGAGGGAGGCTGGCTAAAATTGTATCCCCCATCGGGCGAATGTAGCATGCGTAAAATGCGTCATCAAGTAGGCCGAGTTCAAATTGTTTTCTTCGTCCCAAGAATAAAATGGCTAATATTGGTATCGTGATTAGGGGCGCGAGTTTCTTTGCAAAGAAACTTTGGATCATCAAAGAGTCAATCTCTTTGGGCTTGGTTAGGTTGAAGATTTAGCTCTCTGGCTGGACACATGACGCCAGTCAATCACTCCTGGAAAGGTCCTCGAAGGACCCTCACAAGGGCATGGATATGACTAAAAATTAATTCCAAAAGGGCACGTTAACACCAGCTTCGAATCTCACTACGTTCTTTGAGACCACCTCACCATTTGCGCGAACCGCCGATGCAGTCGTTGCATATTTCTAGAAATAAGAATCCTGATGGGGTATTTGTCGGGCTTCTTTGGCGATTTTATTATACCTGGGGCATAAATCGAATGATAATTAAAGGACCTGAACTTGAGATTGCTCATCGAGAAGTGGTTGAAACGAACTTGGCAAGGTCGATTGTGTTACGTATGTCGGACTTTAAATTAATCCATCGTAACGGCTCTGCGTTACATTGACAACGGCTGCTCCAATGCCGAGTTGTGGCCGTGGGCTCCAAATAAATCAATTATGCCCATTTATGGACACTATTTAGTTCTGTGATCAAATGACAATGGACATCATTACACAGTCTTTAGTTATAGTAACGTGTAGAAACCGGCAATTTTCGTAACTGGCTTTGCTGCTGTTACATAGCGTTAACGGATTTATTAAAAGTCCGACATTAACCCCTCCCATTTGAGCGCGCAGAAACTGGATAATATAGGGGGGAAATCGCTACAAGAATGGGGTAGGTGTGTATGCTACATGTGTGAGTCTATATCGAACACAAATAAATAGATGTATATCACAACGAATTAAAATAAGCAACTCTATTCAAATTTCCCCAAGGCCCGCTCAGAGACTAAATATTCCCGCTTCTCGTTTTCGACTTTGGATCGGGTGCGCCAACATTAGCGATAATCCCAGGCCGATGGTAATTCCAATGCCCACGAAAACAATTTTCAGTGCGGTCCTGAATCCCACGAGGCACGCATCGCCGGACCTCAGATACATAGGTAAGAAGGCCTCCTTTTCCCAAACCAGAAAGATTCCGGTGATCTCGCATGGTGAGATACAAGCGCCGAAGTTAAGTTCAAGCAAATAAAGGGGGACAGACCATTACCACGAACGCATTCTCTGAGAATACGCGGGAATACAGGTTGGATACGAGGCCGACGGCGAAGGCCCTGGAGGGGTAATGAGCCTGTAGATCCGTAACAGTCCATTGGTGATATGAAACGCACCCAACCGCGGCGATGGTATCGCTCTGCCCGACCCATCTTCTGCCGGTGAAATAATTTGTAACCCATCCCACACACAAAAAGGCTATGAGCAAAAACTAAGTTGCTAACACGTTAAAGAACTACAATACCCCACGTAATAATTTACGTACCATCTCTTTGCGATTCCAGGGAGCTTGATTGCGCAAAGTCAAGAACAAGGAGTATATTGGAACGGTTAAGAATGCTACTCTTCTTCAATTAAGAGATCGGAGGAATGATGTTGGGTGCTTACCCCACCAGACACTCCGTGTCCTTCGATACCATGGTCCGGATGGATCATGCGCGAGTGAACATGTAAAATCATCTGTGCTAGACACTCCTCGACGTTATCAGCTCGTAGAGCTCAGCTCCGATCGTGAAACCAAATCCGAGAAATGAAGCATAAACAGCAACCTAACGGAACCGGAAATTATTTGTCGCGACCTGAGTTCGAGCGACCCGTCAAGGACGAATATCAAACGTATCTGAGAACTAGATACCAAAGAATGGCAAATGGTGGGTACCGGTAGAATAAGCACAATTGAATGAACTTGATAAAATTGCTGAATAACAAATTTTGTGGGTTGCTGCCAAGGCCCCAACAATGAAGCTGAATATGGTGGAACATTGTAACTCTGCAGGCAATGATTATCATCGGAATTCTGGAGCAAGGTAAAGCACACACTCAAACATGTAGGAGAAGAGAACATTTCGGACACTGAATATTTGAACCAGGACTAGAATTGCTCCGAGAGGGAAGGACACCAGAGCATCAACAAAGCTTCCGCTGGAGCTCACAATAGATATGGCGGCCAAACACATTCCTCCAATAAAAATGAGTTGCAATCGGTTGTACTGTGGCTTTTTCTTCATGAGAACATCGAGTTGAAGGGACGCATGAGAAACCGAAAGCTCGTCGTGTATAACCTATGAGGAAAGTCGTTACTAAATCCAACAATAGAAGGCGGTTTACACGCACCTTCCAATACAGAGCGAATGCACCGTTCAACTTGCCTAGATCCATCGCGCTACCTTGTCGGATAAGCTTAATGTGGCTTGTTCCAGTCGCGTTGTTATCAAAGCTGAGCAACGCGATATCCGGAAGGTATAAGACGCTCATTTGGATGTCGAGCACTCGAGCAGCTGACATCATTTGGGATTGCAGTCTGTGGGTGGGTCCGCCAAACATCATCATAGCACGTGTGAGTTTCATTAGGAATTTTTCCCGTTGAATTATATGAGCCACATGTCGGGTGATTTACACATGAAATAAACGATTGGTTGCTTTGCCGACCATTAAAAATAATACCCACATAAACTTCAGCCTTCTTCCTCTTATGCCTCTTGTTATGAATGGGCGTATTCGGGATGGAGAGCCTCCACAGGTGTTTCAGTCCCTGGAGTGCTGTGACCGACCAGAAGGAATGGAGCTGGCATAACCCCCGAAGATCCCAGATAGATTACTTTTGGAGCCAGCCTGATAGAATGAATCGGGAACAGTAGAGGGCGTGGGCGATTCGGGCTTTACACCCTCCGAGGACGTGGGTAGATGTTGGTCAGCGGTGATAACATTATCTCTTTGCTTCCCAGCAGTGGGAAAGGTTGGAGTTTTTGTACCATCTGGTTTTGTTTCCAAGGAATATCTGAAGCCAAATCAGGTAATGGTCAACCATGGAAGGGCAGAGGAATAGCCAACTGAGATAGTTTGTATCCTGGACGCTTGAGGTTTGGCTGTAGTCGACTTGATTGAGGAGCTGCGACACCTGTAAGGTCGATCAACGGGCCAAAGACACCACCAGCACTCCGTGCCGCCGCTGGTCTCGATACATGTCCAAAGATATTCGGCAACTCCATGGAATTTTTATAACGAAGCAGTTTTTCATATATTTTGTTCGCTACAAAAATAGTTCAACATTTTCTCCGCCTTGGATAACAAATGCTTACCAGCCTTGCTCCACGGCGGCTTCTCTTTTGGTGAACGCCGCCGATCGGATTCATTGTTAGTCGCACTGTAAGCTCTATCCTCTCCATCAAACGAGGACCGTCTAGACGATTGATTCGATGTCGTTGTCGTAGTTATAGCACCACTGATGTCAGTACGTTGGTACAAATTCAGAAGGGTGGATAATATGCCTCGTCCATCGACCTCCTGGGGCACTGCAGCATTTTCTACGTCCATCTCTTGATCTACATGTGGAGGGGGCTCCTTTCGTCTGCGACTCGCCGAACTATCTTACGTGAATAGTCTCGCAAATCTTTCGTTCCTGGAAGGCCAACGTCTTCATCAGCGATGTAGTTGTCAGGAACTTCGTGCGTTGGAGGCGTATAAGGTATACTAGATGAACAACCGAAGCGACTTGAGGCGAAGGACGACGGATAGTGGCTGTCGTCGGTATAGTCCGTCTGATTTCCTTCGTCTGTTTCGTTCTGAGGGTCCGGCCTGGTGCTTGAAGAAGGAGATGTGTCTTGCTGGGGTGGGTAGTAGTGGACTGTTTTGAGCGGAGTTCCCTTGCGATGGCGCTCAGGAACTTCGGTTAACTCTTTGAAACCTTGTTCCTGTGGAAAGGATGAATATTATCAAAACAAGGATTGGGTAAATCAACCACATACATTCAGGCCATGTTCATCCAGCGCATGGGTGGGACTAAATGCGCTAGGTGTTGAGTCGTAATCATGCCACTGAACCTTTCGTGGTGTCCGGGTGCCGGATACAAGGCGACTGGTTCCACCAGGAGGTCGAAAATCATCAGAGTTAGGGGCGTTGACATGGATTTCGCAGACGCGCACCTACAAGCAATAAAAACGATATATTACGAAGATTTGAAGGAAACTCCACGGGGTATCTCATACCATAGGTTTCAGTAGTAATGGTCGTTCCTAATGGAACCAAAATGGAACCAAAAAAACGATCGGCCTGCGGACGCTTTTTTGGGGTCTAAAAAGCGGTACATTTGAGGCCTTCCTGCGATGGTGGAATTCGACCAAGAGATATAATGTTGTAGTGTAGAAAAGATGAAGAAAGTTTGGACAAGTTTTCCGACGACAACTTGAAGGAACCAGACCCGCCAAACCCGGGCCGGGCCTTTGCTTACCAAACTTGATTCCATTATTTCATGTGAAGAAAGAATAATGAATTGAACAACACAAGCTTTGGATATTTACCTATGCAACGATTTATAACTTTCCTTGACATACTCAACAATTTCGCCAATTGTAAACGAGTCCGAGAGGAACTTCATAGGAACCTCCACCTCCAACTGGTTCATAACCTTTCCTCTTACCTGCGCAAAGGATATCGAGTCAATCCCACAAGATATCAGGGAATCAGAGGGTTCTGCAAATCGATGGTCAGACGGTGCATAAAAAAGGAAAGAAAAAAAAAAGAAGGTTTTCTCACCCAGTTGTTCGGAGGGTTTAAGCTCCAAGATTCTCCTCAGTGTCTGCATCATCACATCCGAAATCTCGTTTTCTGTAAGTATCTTGTTCGAGGACTTCTTTGCTGGACGAGCTACGATAGGAATTATGGTGCGGAAAAGAGGATCGTCGCGGTATGCCAAGTTGGATGAAATCGCATCCTCATTTATTTTGGCAATAATCTGCACCGTGTACGGCGCGAACATCGACCTCAAAATTAGAGGGATGCCGGTGTGGTTATCCATCATGGACAGCAAGCTGTCCGAAGAAAACTCGAGGTTCTGGGTAAGTCTCGATTCCCATGGCCCGAGTTGAAGACAAGTCCCGGCAGGTTACTTCCACGTCGATATGATGCGAGGGCCTCCATGAACGAATTTCCGGCGACGTAAGCTATCTGACCTTGGTTTCCCAAAGAAACACTATTACGCCATAAATATGCATCCCGCGTAATCAAAAACAACAACTGACCTGATGCTACCTAACAACACGAAACTCTTGAGTGCCGTGCATAACTCCTCGCTGATGATGTGCAGGTTCCAGGCGCCAAGAACTTTGGGACGAAGAACTCTATCAAAGGATTCGACTTCTACATTCTGAACGGTGGCGTCTTGTATGACCGCCGCTGTATGGACGATGTTCTCAATGGGGCCAAGGCGTCGTTGAATCTCCTGAAATGAGCTTCGCAGAGAGTCCAAGTCACAAACATCGGCCTGGAAGTAATTGCAACGCCCATCCGTTTCCTTTTGGAGGCGACCTAAGGCTTCCAAAATCTTTTAAATGAGTGAGCAGACTGTAGCAGCTATAAAAAAAACTATTCTTCATACCTCAGCGTCTGCATTTCGGCGTCCAATAAAGACAACCCGAGTACTCCCATTTGAGACCAAGGCAGAAGCCAAAGCAAATCCTATGCTCCCAAACCCAACAATAACCGAGACTCCACTACAAGATTGAAGCGGATGGTCATCATACTCCACAGCTTTCAAGGAGGGTACGATGCGAATCAAACCATCCTGTTCGCCCAGCCTATATACAACAGTTCTATCCGGAACCAAACTATTTTGCCGTGCGGTGACTTCCTGGAAAAGAACGTCGCCGAGAGTGCTGTCGCCGACAGATCCCAAAGGCGGCAAATCGAGCCCCCACAATTGAGTATCAAGACCTGTCTCGCGACGGAAAACACGCAACATGCCTTGAACAACCGCACCCAAACCAGGTGGTTGTATGTTCAATCGCGAGAAATGTGTAGAAGGCAGGTCCATCTGGGTGGCAACCGACATCTCCGATATGACAACAAGACTTCGAATATCATTTTTTGCGCGCGACAGTAGCTGCACCAATCGCAAAACACCGTGGTGGTAATGCGAAGACTCCTTCGTAGTCGGAACGTCATAAGAGGAGGTTAGATCGAAAACGATGGAAACACTGGTACCCTCGTTGAATTTCTCGAAAACAGGGGCACAACTAGCTTCCAAATCGTCAACATCATCATTCTCGGCCGGTAAAGCGATGGTACTGGTCTTTTCTGCCCAAGAAGAGAACGTTGCAAGCAGTCGGGAGTCGTGTCCCTGAGGCTGGATGTACAGCAGGTGACCTAACCTACAGGTGAGGTCGCGTGGAATTTCAAGCTTCTGAGTTGTCCAATGTTGCTGAAGCCAATGTCCGATACGAGGTGTAGGGATCTGTTCCTTGTTCTGAAGTACCATGTTAGTCGGAATCAACGCGACGAAGTATTTCGTGCACGAGACGAGAAGTTCGCCAGTCAAAGACACGACCTCAAATGAGGTGGATATAAGATGGAAATTGCGCGTAACATCGAGAGGGAGATGATAACGGCAAACGAATGTGTCGGGAAGGTCATCGGAGTGGAGGGTAAAACCTTCAAGCGAGGCTGGTAGGAAGGAACCATCTAGTTCGCGAATTTGAGGAAATTCTTGCTGTGCGATGGCTCCAAACGCATGGAAGCAGCTGTCGAGTTTACGTATCCGATCGAGGACTGTGAATTCTGTAGCTTTCACCTCGATCAAGGCCTCTGCGTGTGTTGACCATACCCTGATTTCTTGTACGTTTCTGAAGGAAGGGCCAAATTGAACGCTCTTGAATCCTGCATATACTTGGTCCTTGGTCCTAACGTAACGCGGAGGGTTTTTCGTATGAAAGTTGGTCATGACAAATTTTGATTCTGGGCCAATGGTTCCAGAACAAACGTTGGCACTGTTTGAGCCACCTCGAATCATCAAGAACGACCCGTGTTCATCAAATTTGCCCACAATCCCATTTTGAGGTGATTGCACGACTAGGGGTGAATGAAAGGTGATGATCTTCAAGGACCTCGAGGTGTGTGTTGCGAAAAAGTCCGCTAGAGATGCTGCAGGAAGAACCCTTCTATCCTCGATCTTATGATCGGATAATAAGTCGCACAATCTTTGATCCACAATAAATGGAATGGCACGAATTGTGTCTGGTGAGGGCTCTGATTTGGCTATGTAGCGCCGTTGAATCCCTTCACTATTACGAGAGGGGATGAAGTCCGGAAAGTGACGCTGCCGTTGGAATGGATAAGTTGGAATAGTTGTTCGTCTGGGATGGAAAGAATTTCGGGCAAATAACTTCTCAAAGTCGGGCGCCACGCCGGCTGCGAAGAGGGAGACGATTGCTTGCAGGAAAGCCACGTTCTGATCCTTCGATTGTTTTGTGGAGGTCGCGAGCGCAAGCCTGGTATGAGTCAGAGATTGTAGAGTTGTCCAGATGTGGGGCTGTGGTCCAATGTCCAGCACCACGTCGATTGCCATATCGGACTCTACAACTTGCATGGCATCAGAAAATCGGACGGAATCCCGGGCATGTTCAACCTGAAGGTCATGGTTGAATCACGAGGGTGTTTCATGAATTAGGATAATCTTACCCAATAAGAGGGTCGGAGGCGAGAACCTTCAGAAATCTTGCTACCGTAAACCGTAGAATAGAGAGGAATATTAAGCAGAGAAGAGGAAGGATGATTTTCCTCCAACCAATTTTGAAGCGCTGGTAAAGAAGGATGGATCGACGGACTATGGAACCCTAAAGAGAGATTAATATTATCGGTCACAAGATCAATAGGATATATTCACCTTGTGCGACCTTTAATTTGCCTACTCTCAATCCCTTGGTTTTAGCCGTTAAGAGGAAAGCATCCAAAGCAACCAGTTCCCCGGAAACAACGTGGCTCTGGGAACTATTGTAAACCGCTAGGACCAATCGACCTTCAAGTCCTAATTGCTGTAATAGTTCTGTTATGGTACCTCTTGATGTCGCCACGATTGCCATTCCTCCGGGGTGAGCTGGATCTGAGCGTAAAATTTCCGATCTTTCGATGACAAGTTCCAAACCAAGTTCATAGGTTAAACTACCTGCGATGACTACGATAAAATGAGCGAGATAATCTGAGGTCGAAGGGGAAAAGAAATACATACCAGCAGCTGCGATTTCACCAAGGCTGTGGCCTAAAACGGCAGATGGTTCGATTCCTAGCGTCCGGAGCCACAAAGAAATTGAATACTGGTAGACAAAGATGCAAATCTGCGCCAGCCGTCCATCGTCAACTTCCAGGTCAGTTGTGCCAGTCGTGTCCATCAGGAAGGATAAAATACGATGCCCAGACAGGTTGGCGGCAGTCGCCGAGGTAAAGGCCAAGATGTCCTTGAACTCCGGGTACCGACTCGCCAATTCAGACGCCATTCCTTGATATTGAGATCCTTGTCCAGGAAATGCGAAAAGGATGCGACTGGCAGTGTTGTCATATTTTTTGAGGGATAATGATCGAAGTTCTTCCTCTAGGTTCTGGATTAAATCCCCGAAGTTCGATGCCACACAGCCGAATCGATATCGATAATGTTCTCGGCCTACGCAGCTTGTATAGCATATGTTTTGGAATTCTGAGGGTAATGCCTTGCGACAGAATTCGAGATAGTTGATCAAGTATTGTCTCAGAGCTTGTAGACTCTTTGCGCTGACGACGAAAGGCATCGGTATGTTCTCCGTCACTCCAGTTGCAAGCGATGAGCTGAACAGCTCTTTGGGTTCTTCCAGAATTACGCCAGCGATCGTTCCAGAGAAACCATTTGATCTATGATATATCAGTGATCGCCTGAAAGAAAGAAAAAAACAAGAGACTCACAAAACTAGACCATAATGCGGTGTATGGTCAGGCTTCGAAGGCAACGAAACTGTTTCATAAGGAATATGGACTGGCACAACCCCACAATCAAGGGCAGGATTCATATTTGTCTCCGTCAGGTGCATGAGTCCAGGTACCGCGCCATATTTAAACGAGGCTAACGCCTTCAACACTCCGACAAGTCCAGCAGCTAATTCAGTATGACCGACGCATGACTTTGCTGCGCCAAGTACGAGCGGGCAGTGCTGCGAATGGGAGTTCTGGAATACCTCATTAATACCTTGGATCTCAATCAGGTCGCCGAGTGGGGTGCCTGTTCCGTGGGTCTCAAGGAAGCTTCACCAAAAACATGAGGTGGAATTTATTACGAGTTGGCAAAATTAACGTACTCGATTTCAGATGGCTCCATCCCAGCTTTTTGGAGAAGTGAGTGTTGCAACGCGATCTGAGTATGTACGTTTGGTGCTACAAGCCCTTGCGACCGACCGCCGTGCTTGACGTCTGTGGATTTCACCACAGCTAGGATGTAATCGCCATCACGGAGTGCAGCACTCTTGGTTTTGAGAACAAAGGAAAGGGAGCCTTCAGAGGGGACGTATCTAACGACAATGCGAGAATTAAAAATCATGAAATAGTTTCGCTGATAGAACAAACCCGTCTGCTTCGTTCGTAAAGGTAGCACAGCGAGAGTTGGGAGATGCCATTTTTTGAGCAGATAGAAAGCTGAACAAGGATTTGAAAACAAAGGCGAGAAACAGGGAGAGCGATACTTTACCCGAATGACCCAGGCCTGATATTAAAAGCGATGAGACTAGCCTGATCAATTGCGAGAAGATAAACCATACCATAAAGTCGTATTTGACGCGCTAATGATAGCAGATTCACCATCTCCGGATTGCAAATATTTAACAGCTATTTTAACAATCTCAGATCCATTTCGGAAGGGAAAGACAACGGGAAAAGGCAGACCTTGATCGAAAACGACCAACCCAGAGCTACACGCTGTATCTGACGTTGTCGAAGGTCCATGAACGTCAAGAAGACTATTCAAACGTCGAGTCAATAATTGGGATGAGGAACGCGACTCCGAATCATTACTAGCTGAGTCTTCCGCACGCCGTACTCGACGCAACGCCAGTTCCAAAAAATCTTGTATAAGCTAGTGTCAAATAAAACTGTTAGACCAATGACAACGAGGGGTGTGGCGAAATTTCCAACCTCCAAACCCTTTTTCTTCATACAACAGCTGAATATAACCCGTATCCATCCCAGTAGCCACAAAAACACCCATATTCGTTCCTTTCACTTTAGAAATCGGAATACCCGCATTCTCCAGAGCCTCAAAAGCCGTTTCTAAGGTTAACCGCGTCGCGGGGCTCACGTACAACGCCTCCGGCTTCGATATTCCAAAGAAACTATTATCATAATGCGCGACGTCGACGAACCCTGACTTTTGAAAAATGATGTCGCCGTTTTGCGGTGGCGCTGTCGGAGTGGGGGATCGGTAGAAGGAATTGGCGTCCCACCGATCTGTCGGGGCTTCGGTCATCAAGTCATCACGTTTGTGGATGAGAGCGTCCCAGAAGGCGTCTGGCGTGTTGATATCTCCTGGCAGGCGGACCGCCTGTCCCACAATCACAATCTCTTCTAGTTCAAGGGAAGGTCGTTTCTTCATCGGAGGTGGGGAAGATGGAAGTTCCTCTTTGACGCCTAGAGCGACCATGACGGCGTTTAGTAGCGCTTTCAAGTCGATGTATGTGTGGCAAGTGTTTAACGGGAGCTTGAGCATAAAGGTCTCGTTGAGTTTGTTGACTATTCGAACAGCCATATCCGAGTTCATTCCGAGCTAGAGATACTTAAGTTGTCAATTTCTTGAAGGACAAATAGAAGGAAGACGGGCAGTCACCTCAGCAAAGGATGCTTCGGTATTTACACGAAGCACCTCCAGGTCAATCTGCAAGCCGCTCGCAAGCGCCTCGAGAACCAATCGTTCAACTTCCTTGTTCCAATTTTTCGATGTCGCCTTTGGGACTTCTGCCTCCCGAGGAACCTTTGCTTTGGGTTGAGAAACCGAACGCGTCCCATTGACATTCGCCAATCCCCCCATGTGGTCTTTTCCTGAATCCTTGTTAATCAACCTAGCAAGCGCACCACCGAAAAGCCGTTCCAGCTTCTTCCTAAACACCGTCCCCTTCCTCGTATACGGAACTTCCACCCCAGGCTCCAAAATCAAAACTCTCGACCACGAAATCCTCACAGGTGGCAGAAGGGTCCTATTAACAGCCGCGATCTTTCTTGTGATCTCAGAAGCCTGTATGGAGAGCGCCGCTTCGTGGTGGGGGCCCGACGTTGGAACTGGTTGGATGACGGCGCAAATATAATCGGAAGCCTTGCCCAAGAAGTTGTTGCCTACGATCGCACTATGAGCGATCGCCGAGCATTGATTCAACGCCTTTTCGAGAGGGCGGGGGTCGAGGGTCTCGCTTGACGTCAGCTGCCATGGAAGCAGTGCGTTAGATCCTGCTCGAGGTTTCATTTAAAAAAGAACACAAAAAAACCTGAATATAATCCTCTTTCCTTCCTTTCCAAATATATCGCATATTTGTCGTTCTTTCGTATATATCCCCCGTCTTGAACGTTATCCAACCGTGTGGTAAGATTTTGAATGCCGAGTTGTCATATTTGAGGTAACCCTGACTGATGTGGCGACTTGTGATGCTGAGTTCACCCACTAAAGAGAAAAATATCAGCCGAGATTTACAAATGAGTTTATGAAGGATAGACTCCCCGGTCGAAACCTCGTTGTCGTCTTGATCCTGGAGGACAAGGATCGCATCTTCAATCAATAAGCTGTCGATTGACCACCCCGGGTTTTCCCCGTTGATATCGTTGTCGTTAGACATGAAGAGAGGAGCTAGGGGCCAAAGTCAAAAAACAAAAGCATAAATACCAATACATTTTATGAACAATACATACCACCAAGTTCGGTCATACCAATGATCGAAGTCACCTTCACACCTAGATCCCTTGCCCACACAAAAGTATCTGCGTTCACTAACGCACCTCCGACCCCAAATCCTTTCAGCTGGAGGAGCATCTCCTTAATAAGAGAAGCCTTTCCGAGTTCATTTGCAGCCAGATGCGCGAGGTAGGTCTTTTTAAAACCTTCTAAAATCAAGGGTACGGCCATCATTATATCAGGCCGTGTGCGTAAGGCCGCTGCAAGCAAACGATCAACCATGTCCATCTCTTTCGCGTTTGCTATGGGATCGCCATTTGGAAAGGTTGGGTAACCAGAGGGAGCGGCTCCGAAGACATAGCAACCCCCCGTCCCAAATACCGACGCGCCGATATCATGCGAGATACCAATAATGTGCGACCATGGGGCCCATCCAAGAGTCCGCAGCTTTGAGAAATCCAGCGCCGGCCAGGTCTTTCGGCTCCATTCCACTGTTGATCGAGATCCCTTCGCGATCGATGCGTGCGTCAACTGGACGCATTTAAGGTTAAAAATAGAAGACGCAGATGATGTATGAATGTATAATGCCAGGGATGAGGGAGAAGGCGGTGGGTAGAGGGTGTGTGGAAGGGAAGGTGACTGATCGAGGTAGCGCTGTGTTAGTATTGTCATGGTCGTATTTTTGGCAAGGGGTATGACGTGGACGCCGAGTGCTATATTAAAATCGATGAACAACGATTACTTATCAATGATCCTCTGCTTTCAAAGGGTGGAACAAACGATGCTTACCGGAAAATGCCTCTTTCGCTGCGTCCATATCCTCTGGAACTAAGACGCACGTCGGTCGAATGTTCTCTGCCATTTGCTTGATCATGTCTGGGGGGGAATTATGATCTAGCGGTGCAAATATCCCACCTAATTTCCAGATCGCGAGAAGGAGAGCAAAGGTATAAGGGTGGTTCTCGCTCAGGACCGCGACTGTTGGCCGAAGACCGTATTGTTGATGGAGTTCGAGAGCAAGACCGCTGGAAATTGAGTCGAGGTCGCCATACGTCCAGTGCTCTGAGCCACATTCCAAAACAAGGTCCTCGATTGAAGCTGAACCACGGGCGGTATGGAGGAACGCGTCCAAGAGGGTTTCGATTGGCGAGGAGACCATTAGGTAGAGAGGCGGGATATCCACTTTTCCAAGAGGCCTTTCATATTTGTAAGGCCCGGTGTAGATGCGCGAGGCGACCCGAGATACTGGCAACCGCACAAGAAGCAAATTTGTAATCCAGGAAGTCAACCCAGCAGGGCCGCAATATTCATATCCCGTTTCAAGGCATATTTGATGAAGTCGAAGCAGCTCAATTGAAATACGTGATAGAAGCGATTGGGGGACTTGATTGATACGAAATAGACAACGTATAAACATACCTAAGAGCAGACCTACGTAGTGATGAAAAAGCCTTGCCCCACTCCGAGTCTTCGAAATCGGGCTTCATGTGATAGATTTATATCAAGTAATGCCGCAAGGTTGAGGTCAATTTGAACTCAGTTTGGCCGTTGATGATGGGGAAAGCCATGGATATTTTTACCCAAGTGAAGCCTGTCTGATATCAACCGATGAAACTTGAAAAGGTGGGATTCGGGAATGAATCATCCTTCAAACCACGTTGTCTTGTTGGTGTTGCATGCTTAAGAGGCCTGCTGGACGACAATTAAAAGCCCCTCACCATTTCAGGGAATCAGACAACCACTTGAGATACCTGATACGTGAAATGTGGGGCAGATAGGACATCCGGGTCTATACTCGGAGAAATATTGGAGGTGCTGTATCGAGGTGAGGAACGGCCAGCTGGCTGCAGGTACCGGCTCAGGCTACTGCGGCGGTAGCACGGTGGTAGACTAACTGGAACAAGTATAAGGCAGGAACAACCACGACATCGCGAGCCCATGAAGCAGAAGGGAAGCAGCTCAAGTCGACTGACAGCAGTGAAGAACAAAAGTTTCTGACAAGGTTTCCACGGCCTGCGATCAATGTTAGTAACATGACATGCTGTCACATTAGGTGTCATAGAACCACAAAGATATCCAAGGGGGTTCGGGAATCAGAATCCCGGACCGGTACCCGGTTAGTTAGTCCCTGCCAGAGGCCCCGAAAAAAATATTTTGACCTCTCTATAAATATGTCTTTAAATATGATTTTGAGGCCTGTAGTGACTACTGAATGTCATACATGGCTATTGGGAGTGAACAGAAGCACATTAGAACCAAAATACCCCTAATTTAATTACAATACAATGGTGATCGGGCCTGATCAGCCGTGATCAGCCAGTGGCGACAATTCCACAATTCCATCCAATTCTTGTCAAAATGGAAGCCGCAAAGACGGTAGGGAGCACAATACTGGTTCTGTTTTGAACAAGCATTAATATTGAATGTAGCTCGCCGTGCTTGACGCCGATGGTTATGCCATTTGTCCAGATTGCGGAACACGAGTGAAATGTGGAAGTGCCGGGCTTGCGAACCTCGAAAAACGCCATCGAACAAGCGACGCCTGCAAAAATGCTCAAGCAAAGCGTAACAAGGAAGAGAAGAAAAAGAATACAAGCCTATTCAACTACTTTAAAGGGCCCAAAGCGCCTGCGGTGCCCTCGACGATCATCCGTTCAGAGCCGATTCAGAGCCATCAATTGACCTCTTTGCAGGTCATCGACACCAGCCCTGCTGTTCCAGGTCAACAAACAAAGTCATTGGCACATTCTGAAAACGTACCTGTGCCTATATTCGAAAATGTCCTCGAAGAATTTCGGCACTACCTTGACAACCTACCCGACAGCATTCCGGAAGCCGCATATGATGACAAACTGGTCGATG
>Ga0307517_10005998_pt1 | contig 18111 bp, 7 predicted proteins | sample 23_EM_MG_FD_194515 | JGI IMG/M metagenome (GOLD analysis project Ga0307517, IMG submission 194515) | Populus trichocarpa ectomycorrhiza microbial communities from riparian zone in the Pacific Northwest, United States - 23_EM | ecosystem: Host-associated > Plants > Roots > Unclassified | place... | reverse complement strand
ACCCGACTTTTTCAAAGCCAAAATCGATAGAATTTATTTTTATTTTTTATATGTATAAGTCTTCAGGTTCTGGATGTTTTTCACCATATCATTCTGCAGATTTATAATTGCATTCCATTCATTAATGAGGCACAATCCACGTAGGATAACGTAAATCAACATTTTCATAAGACAGATTCCCAATACACATGCCCATAATATTATATTTTCATACCCATACGTTTACATTACATCATATTGACATACTCATAAATTCAAATTCTTGTTCTAGTCTCGTTATCATCACGAGTTCATACAAGAGTGTTGAACGGCAAGTTACACAACTAGTACTTTTGTTATCCTGACCTTATGTAATTTCACAACATAACATCCTCATAAAAAGAATACCACATGCGTATATTCATACACATCATATCTATATGTTCACCCATACACATCCGTGTTCCATTTCAATTTTTCGTTACAAGTCTTTACAAAAGGGGTCGAACGACTAATTAAGCGATTAATACATCTGTTCATACAAAATTCATATCACCCATAACATGCGAATATATGGTTCTTTTCAAAATGTGTGAGCCGCGAAGCGGATTTCCTTACGCATCATTTGGTATGATGTCTCTGTTACAGCACAAGGTAATTTCAAGCATTATAGGCAATTTAAAAACATAATAAAGCAATATTAACGTCATATTTCATTCATGGACCAAAAGAGCATAATAATTTTTTTTTTCATTTCTCCTTACTTACGTAAATACCACCTTTAATAATTCGTCAATTACCGAGGCTAATTACAACACTCAAACTTGGTCACTCGTCTTGAATACCGTTAACCGAACTAACGTTATTCTCTGTTTAAAGCATAACAATTGAGTTCTTTTATATACTTGGTATATACAAAACATAGTACACATGAATGCATCAATTCTTGAAACTACTCATACTCCCAAATCTGGCAATCCTCTTAGGACGCCATTAGCCAGAGCCAATTGTTTATTCATCCCGGTCATCCACTTAGAACGCCATTAGTCAAAGCCAATCATTTATTCATCCCGGTCATCCACTTAGGACGCCATTAGCCGAAGCCAATCGTTTATTCATCCCGATCATCCACTTAGGATGCCATTAACCGAAGTTAATCATTTAATTCATGTCATTAGCTGAAGCTAATCATTTATTCATCTCGGTCATCCACTTAGGATGCCATTAGCCAAAGCTAATCATTTATTCATCCTGGTCACCCCCTTAGGACGCCATTAGCCGAAGCTAATCGTTTATTCATCTCGGTCATCCACTTAGGATGTCATTAGCCGAAGTTAATCATTTAATTCATGTCATTAGCCGAAGCTAATCATTTATTCATCCTGGTCATCCACTTAGGACGTCATTAGTCGAAGCTAATCATTTATTCATCCCCATCATCCACTTAGGATGCCATTAGCCGAAACTAAACATTAACCAATCAAACGTTCCATATGCGGTTTATGAAATCAATATAATATGATAATATATCCTTTGTAATGCTCGTTCAAACGATTCATAACAATTTGACATTCACTATAACATAATAGTAGACCCTTCGTAATACTCGTACAGACGTTCCGGAGTAGCTTAGCGTTCGGTATACACAACAACAGATCCTTTGTAATACTCAAACAAACATTCTATAACAGTTTAGCATTCAGTATAGCACAAAAGTAGACCCTTCGTATTATTCATCCAACTATTCATGATAGTTAATGTTCAACACAATACAACAATAGATCCCTCGTAATACTCATATAAAATTTCATAACAATTTAGCCCTATGTATAGCACAATAATAGATCCTTCACAATACTCATATAAACACTCGTGACAAATAACCTTCAGCATAATACAACGATAGATCCTTCGTAATACCCATACAACCATTCGTAACAATTAACATTCAATAGAATGCAATGGTAGATCCTTTGTAATACTGATACAACTATTCATGACAATTAACATTCAGTATAATACAATGGTAGATCCTTTGTAATACTCATACAACCATTTGTGACAGTTCAACATTCCATATAGCACAACAATAGATCCTTTGTAATAAATTCACTTCAGAAATTAACATTACGCTAGAAGGGAGGTGGAGATCACCCACTTGTTTCACCCGTGGGGTGTCCTTATCTTGATGAAGGTCCGATCCCGGTCGCATCACCTAAAACATCAATGGCCACAAATCAGTACGTTCGTATTCAATAATCACCCAACTCATCACCATGCATAATTCAAGCATACACAAGTTCATATTTAAATATTCCACACATTACAATCACACCAAGCAATCATTTTAATCACTGGACCAATACGGATACATAAATCTGCTGCATAAATTAGTTAGTAAAAAACTAGTTCGCTAGTGATGCAGATTCATCAGCGGACTAATTCGCTGCTGACACCACAATTCAGCAACAAAAACTGACTCGCTGCAGACAACATAATTCAAGAGCGACAACTGATTCGCTGCAGGAAACACAATTTGGCAGCGAGAAGTGACTCACTGCAGACAACACAATTCAGCAGCGACAACTGACTCGCTGCAAACAATACAATTGGGTAGCAAAAACTGACTCGCTGTAGACAACATAATCTGACAACGAAAACTGAGTTGCTGCAGGCAACACAATTTAGCAACGAGAACTAACTCGCTGCAGACAATATAATTCAGTAACGAGAACTGATTCGCTGCAGGCAACACAATTTGGCAGCGAGAACTAACTCACCGCAGATAACACAATTCGGCAGCGAAAATTGATTTGCTACAGACACCACATTTCAGCAGCGAGAACTGACTCGCTGCAGACAACGCAATTCGGCAGCGAAAATAGATTCGCTGTAGACACCACAATTCCGTTGTAAAAACTGATTCGCTGCAGACACCATAATTTGACAGCAAAAACAAATTCACTGCAGCCAACATAATTCGGTAGAGAAAAGTGATTCGTTGCTGACAACACCATTCAGCACAAATCGCCTGCGCAGATAGGCTACTGCTTATTAAAAACTCATTAATGAAAACTGAGTTGTTGCCGACTCAGAAATCATCAACGGACTGATTCCCTAGCTGACGCATGAGCTCGTCAGCACATATGAACTTGCTTTCTATGTTTTCAATACCATCATGCTAAATTCATCAACACAAGGTAATAATCAATGCACATCACATAAGGTTACCTTTCCTATCCTATGTCTTGTCCCTCAAAGGATTATGCAAGGTCCCTCCATTATTTCCTCAATTCTTATAGCTGACATTGTTGCACATTGCCTTAGTTACACATGCAATTCATCATATACCTCACAAACATAATCACAACAACAATCCACAATTACACATTCACTTCTATGATTCACAATCACACATGTTCATTCAACATACACAAAACCAAAGCATAAATCACAAAGTAATTCTCATTTCAACTCTAGCATGTATCTAAGGGTCATTAACACATAATTTTGCATATACAATCATTTTGTCGTAATTTCACATCTTTTCCTCACTTCTATATGAAAAAATCAGACATGAACATACACATGAAGTTCTGTTTCGGTTCCAACATGTTTCTTAGAAGTTTAATGAGACTATAATTCCTGCATTTTCTCATTTCATTCCTTCACTTGGTCGGCCCCAACTCTTAGGTTACACATTCAAAATCCCTCAAATTTATTCATATTTCTTTGGTAGGAGTCCGCACTAGTGTTCATCAATTCATTATACTACTTAGATCTTCTCTTTTAATCATTCCCGAAGTTATATGTGTAAGGGACCTTAAGCTTTCTACTTTGGGGTTTCATCCTCCCCTTGTCCCAAAGTCATGAGGTAGTAACCAGCAAAGAAAAAATGCTTCTCTTACCTCATGTTTTTGACAACTTTAGAGCTGGTTTTAGTGGCGTGTTTCTTCCCTTAAATCTTGATTTTCTTCTTTTCCTTTTATGTTGTTTGTTTCCAGCCAGCCCTAGGCATCTTCTTCTGCCATGATTTCGGTTGTTTCTCCCTTCTCCAGCTCTCCATTCACTCGAACCCTCAAGAGAAGTGACATGCAAGCTGATTAGATTTGGTGTTCTTCTTGGGAAGAGGGGTTTGTTGTAGCTAAGACTGCTAGCCGGCTTTTAGGGGAGAGGTCTAGACTCCTCCTTTCATGGCTTCGGCCACCTCTGAGTTCTCCCTTCTTCTCCAGCATTCTAAAGAGATGCATTCAGCTGGGACTGTTGATTTTTTTTTTTATCAAAATGTAAGTGTATATAACAGATCAAAAATATACAAGGCTGGGAGACCAGCGAGCTCGAATACAAAGATATACAAAAAGGGAACAAGTTCCCTAATAAAACTATACATCAAAGCCAAGAAAACAAAGCTAGCAAGCTAAAAGAATTAGCTAACAATGGTTAGGAAATGAACCAAGGGGATTACAAGGTTCCCAACCTAATACAAAGCAAAACTCAAGGCAAGGAGTCGCCTTGAACAACAACCATAGCAGAGTACACACAAAGAAATTTAAACCGAGAGGCAAAGATACAGTAAACACCATGCACAACAACCAGGACCAGCAATAAAGATCCATCAAAAACATATGCAGACAGCATAATCGGCTTCAAACCGAAGGGAGAAGAGCACCCCACAAGATTATTCCTCAAAAATAGCCACCAAAGTAGTCATCCCACATGCATTATATAAAGTGATTTTGCTTTATACTTTAGGACTACTAATTTTTCTTTGGGAAGAGAGGTTGTTGAAGCTAAGGCTGATGGTTGGCTATCTTTTTGGGGAGAGCAAAGGTCATTCTCTCTCCTTTATTGCATTTATACCCTTATTAAACATGGTAGGGTGTTTGGGTGCTAGACAAAGGTTGTCCTTTTCCCCCTTTTAGGTAACCTTAGATTGGTTTCTATCTTATTTCTCCTCTAGGATAGGCCGGTCGAACATAAATTTTTGTTGAGTTTATAGTGTCGTTGCCGATTCAGAAATCAGCAGCCAAACTGTGTCACTACCAATTTAGAAATCGGCAGCGACGGTGAAGTCGTTTCTGGCTTTACATTTTTTTTCTTATCAGGAGTTTAAAAGCCATCCTATAAGGCGACTAAGATATAGATGTGGTACTAGGCAGTATATCAATAGAGACTTTTATTTCTCGTTTTAGAGGTAATCATGAAGTTCATCAGGAATTACTTCCAAGAATTCCCTCACTACAAGTAAGTTTGATAATTGATCAGTATCCTTTTTGGAATCTATTACATAAGCAAGATATACCATACAACCCTTCCTCATCAGTTTCTTGGCAGTCATAATTGAAATCATGCAATTTGGTATGACATTTCTTTCTCCCTGAAAGATCACTCTCCTACCATCAGGCCTAAAAAATGTCACAGTTTTAGCAAAATAATCTACTGGTGCTCTATATGTACTCAACTAATACATACCCAAAATTACATTAAATTCATGTAGTTATAAGAGTATTAAGTCAACTATCATTTCCACCCCTTCTAAATAACCCTTACTCCTAAAAGTAATGATCAATGTTACAGTTTTGCCTAAAGAGGTACTTGTCGTGAATCCCTTTTCTTTCTTACTAAGATTATTCCCAAGTTTTTCTAATATTTTACATGCTACAAAAGAATATGTAGCACCAGGGTCAATTAATGCATATACGGACAAGGAATTTAACTATAGCATACATGCTACTACTTCTAGAGTAGCTCTAAAATCATCATGTGTCAAATGATACACTCTACCCTGAGTTCCATAACCTTGGCCTCTGCCCTAACTCCTACTGCCACTAGCCATAATTTGTGTCTATCTAGCTGGCCTACCCATTAAGACCAATTGTTGTTAGCCCTGCGCTGGCTGCGACTGTCCCTGAATGAATTAGTTCTCCAAGGGCAATTTCTTTGAAAGTGACCTTTTCATCCATAATAATAACACCCTCATCCCAAATGTGGGCAATCCCTCCATCTATGCTCTCCTCTAGAGATGTAACATCTTCCCAACATTGCAGAACAATCATCTAGGTGCTTCTGTCCACACCGAGTAAACTAAAGGTTCACAATTGTCTTCTGTTCTGAATTTCATCTTGTAACACCACTCTTAGGGTTTGACTGTCCCTTGGTAAACTTCATGATTAGTACTTAAAAGTGCATTTTTATCAAGGTATCATATCATCATATTGCACTTAAAGTATCATTAAATTCCTTAACTTAAGCATGTTTTGTAATAACAAGTCTGATAACATAAGATATCTTTAATTTATAGTAAATGCTCATTTTGAATGCAAGCATATCTCACAATTTAAAGGATTGATTGATGTGTTTAACTATTGAAAGTGAGAAGACAAAGAGAGGGCTAAGCTTAAAGAAGAGATGTCGGTTCAATTCAAACTGAAACATCATTCGGTTATTGGATCATAACTGGAGCTGTAGAATATGGATTTAGGTCTGGTTTATATGCATGGAAAGCTAAGACATAGGCCTAAAACTTTCATGAAGAATCCAAGATTCAAAACGGTTGTTTTTAAGTTCAAATTATAGCAACAAAAGAGAAGTCAGAATCTGTCCTACAGCCCAAACATTGTTCAGTGTTCAGCCTATATCTCGAGTTCTAGAAGTCCAAATGAGCTCATTCTTGTTTTGTTGGAAAGCTGAGATAATTTTCCAGAACTTTAATGAGGACTATTTGTTCACATTCTGACGTTTTGTTCAGACAAGAAGATAATGGTTGTCACTAAGTCAAGAGGTGGTCACCCACTCAATAATTAGTCATCTAATCAATATTTCCGAATTTTAGCCTATAAAAGGAGGCATTTGCCATACATTTAGACATCTTGGTTTTCAAATCAAGATCATGCTCTTTATTTCTTTCTTTATATTTTTGTAATGCTTAAGTTTTATTTCATATTATATTTTCCTTGATCTCTTGTTTATGCTTTTCATTTCCTTTACTAATGTTCTTATGTTGTTTATTTATGTTTATCTTCTTCATTATGTTTAGCTAAGTTTATTTTGTCAAGGTGAAAAGGTTACACTAATGGTGTAAGAATAAGTATAGTGTAAACTTAACATGGACTTTAATGTTTGATACTCACATGTTTTGTATTTGTTATCTTACTCACTTTTAATACCTTGCTTGTTAAATGGTTAATCTAGATTTGTGTTGTACAACCCTTGATACAACAAATACTTGGCACTTTCATAGCCAACTGTATGGTATAACTAACACCTGAGCTATGAAAGGAACTTGATTTGTTGTTAACATAAGTTATCACCATGAATACCTGACCACATTTACAAGTATTGGCATTACTTAAATAAGATAATTAATATAATCATGTTAATGATTTATAATGAACTATTAAGGATAAATCATCCGATTAGAACCTCCTTTGTGTGTGGTTTCTAGTTGATTAATAAAAAGAGTTTATACTATACTTATTTCTAATACTATTAGTGGATCCTCTAACCTTGACAATTGCTTTTGTCTTTGATTAATACTCACATCAATATCACATCTCAAAAGTTCTCTTCAACTCATTTTCATTTGTTGTTTATAATTTTATATAGTTCACCTCTCTGTGGTTCGACCCCGGTCTTGCCGGGTTATTTATTACTTTGACACTCCTGCACTTGGGATAAGACATCAATCTTTTGATCGTGTCACTCTACACTTGCATCATGAGTCGTTCTCGTTACTAACCCTCCCCCTTTCCTAAATTACCTAAAATGTCCCTTACCCTTCTTCAAAAATGGAGGTCTGTCTATAAGAAAATCATCATCCTTCCTTTTTCCCAATATAGTCTGGCCCTGTTAACCCTTTTTCATACAAGCCTTCAAGGCCTCAGTAACATCAAAGAGTATATATCAATTTAATTGAATTATGAAGGTAGTATCAAGACTTATTTCGACTTACAAATTCTTTAAAGTGTAAATCTATAATTCTAAGATATTAACCACCTACCTGAAGTCGATGCTCGACTAGAAGTTCCTTATTGTTGTATAGTCCTAGCGACCTCTCTTGTTACAACAAAAACATTGCATAAATCCCTAAGGTCCTCTTATCAAACTTTCATTTTAAAATCCTTTACTAAATTGTCAAATCTTCACAACTTCTTATAGTCTTAGAACTCTATCATCATAAACAACATAAATTTAATAAGATAATCTTCATATCCTTTAATATTTCTCATATTGCCAATTTCATAAATTGAAGGAAACATGTTCCTACTCAAAATTCATCCTTCATTAATCACATCATATTTTATGATACGTAATTGAACATTGATTAAATCAATTTAATATATCTCATCCCCTAATTTTGTCCATTGGTCGAAACACCCATCTAGAGGGGGACCATTTGTTTTTTAATTTGTACTTTAATTCATCATCTAAATATTTATTTAACTCTAATAGCATAATTAAACATAAAAATCCAATATCAACACACCAATTCATTCAATTTAGTTGTTTGCATAATGTTTCATACCAAAATTACTCATTAATACATCAAAATATATGTATTCAAACTTAAAACAAGGTAACTTACCACCCAAAATTCAAGAAAATAGTGATAAAAAAGTTGAAGATGAGTTTTCTCTTTTTCCTCCTCCCATAATTTTTTCATCCCACTCCTTTCTTAACACCAAGAAAAAAACCAAACCCTAGCGTAGAATTCTATTAACTCTCCTAGATCACTTCAATTTAACCCTTTTTGTGTTTATTTTGATGGATTTTGGTAAAACTTTTCAAAAAATCCTTCCCTCTCTTTTATGTTTATGGCTGGCCATTTAAGAGAAAGAATGGCTTCTACAACAAGCCTTCCTCTATTTATATCTTAAAATAATTTCAAATTCTCACTATGTCCTTCATTAGTATTTTTTTTTTAATTTCTGGATAAAATTCTCAAATCCCAACACTGGTTTATAACAAATTTTACCGAGGTTATTACATAATGGTATTTCATTTTTTAAAGACATGTACATAACATTTCACTTCAAACTCCCAAGACTATCATCATTCCATAATAGTCAGGGGTTTATAAAAATATTGTTACTCACTTATTTTGTTTAATTATTTTATTATTATTTAAATTTTGGTTCCTAAGTAAAAGAAATCATTAACTTTGAAATTCCATCCGGAGTTTACAAAGACATACCACAAACATAATTAATGTCACTTTGACAACTAAGAACCCTTATTTTTTTTTGCTAGTTGTAGAACATTTGAATTGAACTTTATTGGCTTTATATTGTCAAGCGTAGTATGTTGAGTTCTCGAATATCATACATGCAACAAAAACAATAAGACTAAATTATTCGGGAGTCTCTAGGATCCTATTAGACAGATCTAGAGTTGTTTAGGAATTTATTACCTAAAGATCTGATTTTCTTCAACTTTGAATAATTATTTAAAGACTGGGTTGTTGTAAACCACAAGTCATCTAATTGTCCGGCCTCCAACGGCAATCCACACGAATCGCTAGTAAGAAATCTCTTAAATCCTTATTTAGAAGGGATTGTTATACCTAGAGTGCTAGCTCTTTATTATGTGACTTACATAGTTTTTTTTTTGTCTAACATACAACCACCCAAAAATAAGAGGCGTGACTTATTATTTATAGAAAAATCTTAAAATCCATATAAATTGATAAAATATCAATTTTCCCCCTCAATAATACCCATATATTAATTCAGGACAATTTTAAAAATTATCCTTACTTAATTTTTCTAGGTCTAAAAATATAATCCCTATATAAATTATATTTTAGTCCTTAATTTTTAAAATATTAGAAAAGTCATTTGTGGTTTGAATTAACCTTTCAATGACCGGTTTCTTAATATAATTAATATCCTTTCATCAATAATGTTCTGATTTAACATTAAAACATGGAGTATATCTGTCATGTTAAATCATGTTTGTTCTCTACATAATAGTCATTGATTGTTTGAAAAAGATTTGAAACTCTTTTCAAATCTCATTCCATATGGGTCAAGGATTTCTCAGTCAATACAATTTAAGATCAGATAGATCATTTTTTTCTAATTCACCTAGGGTGATGGATCCTCTCTTGATCACTTAAGTACCTTTATATAGTTCATATTATACCTAATGTCTGTCCTTCGTTACCTTGATTAAGATAACATGTAACAGGATCAAAGCATAACATTCTCTATATAAGATAACTTAGTGATCTCAAGTCTAAAGATCACTTACACAACCATAATGTGAGCCTTTCCATAGACATAGGTGGTCTCTCCATATGAAGTTCTCATTCAGGTCAGTTCAGTATACATGTCTTATGACAAGCACCTACATATTTTTTTGAAGTATCCCTTATACCTCAGCTTATGAGAACAACTGCTTCCTTTTATAAAGAAAAGAACATAATTTGTATCAGTCTCTATGGCTTTAATGAATATCCAATATTTAAGAGAGCATCGATTAAGAACATTTTAGGAACAATGTTTTGATGCAATAGGAATCCCATAATTACAACAACTTTATAATTTTCTTTGTAAAGCATTATTGTCTCATAAACTTTATCTTTACTCTAGATTCATAAATCAAATATTAGATTCATTAATCTAACATTATATGAATATCAAAGATAAATTAGGCCTTTATTATTAATAAATATGTATTTACATGAATATAATCATATCACGTGCAACCAACTGATTGGCTAAAGTACGTATTAAACTATCAATATCTCACTTGCACTAAAGCCAATTGCTCATATATTTAAAATCATATTGCTTTATGTAGCATTAATGCTTCTGCATAGATAGTGACTTAGTAAGAGGATCTTATAGATTCTCTTCGGTGGGTATTCACTCTATTTTTACATCTTTCAGTTCATTCATTTATCAAATCAAATAGAATTTCTTAAGTACTTGTTTAGATCATTGATGAGACTTTGGTTTTTTTTGTTATGCAATGGCTCCATTATTATCATAGTACAGGGCAACTAGATCAACAATGCTATGAACCAGCCTAGTTCATTGATGAACTTCTTAATCCAAACAACCTTTTTGTTTCCTCAAATGTGAAGGTATACTCTTATTCAGTTGTAGAATCAATTGTACTCTTTTATTTGGAATTCTTCCAACTCATAACACTACCTTTTAGAATAAAATATATATTGACTGGTATTTACTATTTTTCAAACATTTCATTGAAAAAATTTTAATTCAAACAATTTGAACTTTTGGTTTATCTTCTCTATTGATGGATCCTATAGTCAAGTATAGGATACCATTTCCATCATATCTCTCTCAATCTATGTCTTAGAACACATGTCTTTGGAAAGAGGTGTTCTATGCAAAAAAGATAAGAATTCAATCTTATATTCTTTCATGCTAAGCTATTTTAGCATCTATTCTATATACATGGATTGAGACAATCTAAGCAACCTTTTCGATCTATTTCTATAGATCTCTAAATCCAATATATAGGTTGCTTCTCCTAATTTCTTTATGGAGAAATTCTTGAACAACCAAAACTTTAATGATTAAAGTAAAGATATGTCATTTCTTAACAATAATATGTCATTTACATATAATATTAGGAAGACATCACTCACACTAACCTTTTGTAAACACAACGTTTATCCATATTTTTTATGAAATCAAATCTGATTATTATACCATCAAAATTGGATATTACTACTCCTTGAAGCTTGTATTGTATATTTGTACATTGCCTTTTATATTAGTCTTTCTCTTAAAGACCCACTTAAATCTATTAGGTTTTATTCATTCAGGTGGATCAACTAAGTTCCAAACTTAGTTGGTACATGAATTTCATAGCTTCAAGTCATTTCTTGGAATAAATATCATATATTACTTCCAAGTAATTAGTATACTCGTTAATTATGAGCAATATGTCATTCACATCTTTCATGATAGGTCCTTATCTCATTGATGCATGACATTTCCTACTAAATTTATAGAGATTTTGTGTTTTTTGAGGTTCAGGCTAACATCGATTGTTTTAGCCTTGGGAATATATTTTATTTGGATGTAGTGTTCTAAGAGGTGTAGAGAATCTCATTCTCTTTTAAATAATCCTTGAAATATTTGGTCAAATATTAGTCATCTCAATCCAATCAAAGTTTCTTAATACTTATTTCAATCTGTATTTCAGTTTTATTGCAGTTTATATTGAACCTAGGCATATTAAATTCAGGTATATACAAATCATTCATATAATTACCGGATCTATAAAAATATCATTATTATATAATAAAATAAAAACAATATATGTCCTTAATAATAAATTTCAATCCCTTTAAAACTAAATAAAATGAAAACCATGTCTTAAAATATTGGAAAAAAATAACAATTGTGAAGTTCTAGTATCAGCCCATTAGGCAAAATAAAATAACTAGTTCCTATAACTAATGCATAACTAGTTCTTACAGCTAATGCAACAACCCTTGCTTCATTACTGAGTTGTAGGTACATTTTACCTTCAACTAATCTTCTACTTTTCTGTAGTTGCTACATGCAATTGCAAATGTGAAAATCACATTTGGTATCCAATGTCCAAGAACTACAATGCAAAGTAGTAAGATAGTTTTCAATTATAAACATACTTAAAGTAGAAGCTTCATTAAGCTTCTTTGCCTTCACGGTTGCAAGGTATTCCTTGCAATTCCTCCTCTAATGTTTTTCTTTGACACAATGATAACAAGTGCCCTTGTCTTTCTTAATGCCCCAAGTAAGTTTGTTTGCTTTAGAGACAACACTCTTATTTTTCCCATCCATCTTCTTACACATTCTAGAATACTGAAGTAGAAGAACTAGGCATTTTTCCTTCTTAAGGGCCCTTTTAGTAGTCTTAAGCATATTAAACAATTATAGCAATGTACTATCCAACTTGTTCAAGTGATAGTTCATAACGAATTGTGAAAAGCTTTGGGGTAATGACTGCAAGACCAAGTCAACATTTAACACAAGATCCGTGACAAAACCCAATTGACTTAATTTCTCAATATAGCCAATCATTCTCAAAAAATGGATGTTCACTAAAGAACCCCCTATCATCTTGCAGCAGAATAATTCCTTGAAGGTCTCATACCTCTCAATCATACTGGCCTCATCAAACAATTATTTAAGATGCATAATGATAGTATGGGAATTCATATTCTCATGTTGCCTTTGAAGTTCAAGTGATATACTGGCTAACATCACACATGCAGCTTGTTCATCATCATCAATGACATGATCAAAAGATTGATGTCTTATCCCAAGTGCAAGAGTGTCGAAATAATAAATAACCCGACAAGACCGGGGTCGAACCACAGAGAGGTGAACTATATAAAATTATAAACAATAAATGAAAGGAGTTGAAGAGAACTTTTGAGGTGTGATATTGATGTAAAGATTAAACAAGGATAAAACAATTGTCAAGGTTAGAAGATCCACTAATGGTATTTCAAATAAGTATAGTATAAACTCTTTTTATTACTTAACTGGAAACCACACCAAAAGAAGGTTTCAATCGGATTATAAATTATTAACATGATTATATTAATTATCTTATTTGAGTAATGCCAATACTTATAAATGTGGTCAGATATTCATGGTGATAACTTATGTTAACAACAAATCAAGTTCCTTTCATAGCACACGTGTCGGTTATACCATACAGTAGGCTATGAAAGTGCCAAGTATTTGTTGTACCAAGGGTTGTACAACACAAATCTACATTAACCATTTAACAAGCAAGATATTAAGAGTTAATAAGATAACAAATATAAAACATGTTAGTATCAAACATTAAAGTCCATGTTGAGTTTATATTATACTTATTCTTACACCATTAGTGTGCCCTTTTCACCTTGACAAAATTAACTTAGCTAAACATAATGAAGAAGAAAAACATAAATAAACAATATAAGAACATAAACATGATATAAGTTAACTAGGTATAGTAAAGGAAATGAAAAACATAAACAAGAGATTAATATAACATAAAATAAAACTTGAACATTACAAAATACAAAGAAAGAAAGTGATCTTGATTTGAACACCAAGGTGTCTAAATGTAACATTTAACTCAAGATCCGTGACAAAACTCAATTGACCTAATTTCTCAATATAGCCAATCATTCTCAAAACATGGGTGTTCACTCAAGAACCCCCTATCATTTTACAGCAGAATAATTCCTTGAAGGTCCCATACCTTTCAATCATACTGACCTCATCAAACAATTATTTGAGATGCATAATCATAGTATGAGAATCCATATTCTCATGTTGCCTTTGAAGTTCAAGTGACATACTGGCTAACATCCACATGCAGCTTTTTCATCATCAACATGACGTTAATGTTCATTCCTAACTTACTCTTTAGCATCCTCAACAGGGGCATTTGGAATTGGATTTTCTAGAAAATACAACCTCTATTCTTGCTTGAGATCAATTTTTACATTTCGATGCTAGTCTAGGAAATTTGGTCCGGTCAATTTGTTAGCATCAAATATGCCTTGTAAGGATATGTTACTACTCATTTAAAATACCAACCTATTTATATAAAGATAGAGAGTATTAGTTTCATACATACATATTTAAATTCCAAATTTAAATAAGATCTTTAATTCTAATTTGTTCTCCCACTATTTTCTTGCAAAATTAATAGTCCTCCCTATTAATTTGGGAGATCTCACTTAGATTTTTCTAGTGAGCTAGGATCTCATTTAATTTATTCGACCTTGAGTGACTTAATAAATCAAAATAAATTTAATTAGATAGATAACATAGTTTATCAATCACATCTCTATATGACTTATGGATCAGTTAGGTGACAACTCTTTGTCTAAACATATCTTAAATGTTTCGCCTAACCCATGCCTTTAACCTTATATGATCATGAGTAACTCATTCAAATCAAATAGGTTCGTTAAGTAAAACCTAATTTTATAGCATTAAATATATTCAATTAACGATAACCTTGAGTAACTCAACAAGTTATCCAGGAATAAAACTTTGGTTCTATGCATATAAAATTGGAAAGGAACTATTCATGTTCCCAACATGCACTTAATATATTAATGAGGTATTTATTATCAATTAGTTAGATCTCATACATAACATGTATAACATATATACATTTTATACATAACAATTTATATATAAACATACACCTCTAGCATGCCATTATAATTGGATAATTATGGACATGTCTAAGCTAATTCCCTTGAGTCATTGAAGGGAATTGGATGGTCAAATCATAAGTAGCTATAGAAAGTCTTCATAAGTCCATTGCAAGCACCTCGATTGTAGCCTTCATCGTCATTTTTTTCTTCGTCTTGGATTACATAATAATTTCCTATATAAATTCCTACAATTCTAAATTACATAAAATTTACATAATTAATTAAGAAATCTCGAGTTACATTCGAGAAGAATTAGATGAGAAAAGAATTGAAACCTAGAACAAAAAATAGAAATAAGATAGGACATACAATCCCTATTTAATAAAAATTTCAATCATTCAACTATTAAATAAAAGCATAATCACATTGGTCTTTAATATTAACAATCACTCATCATGCATAAAACATTTTAATATGCATAATTAAAAATATATTGCATGTTATTCTAATTATTGGCCTTATGTACAATTTAAAATAATATTTCTAACACTTCGAAATATTCAATCAAATCCAATTTGAAAATTTCCCAAACAATTTTTTTTTCTTCAAAAACTATTATTAAAAATGAATTAAACAATTTAATTCATTCCTAATCCTATTAGAAAAATTAATTCTATAATTAATTTAATTTAGGGTTTCAATTTTAATATAAAATTATTATTTTTTATATGAAGAGCTAAAATCATAATTCCAGCTCTAAATATACCAAAAAGTGATTAGATATAAGTACTCGCAGGAGTATATACATAATTCTACCTCTAAAAACCCTAATTTAAACAGTAGGGGTAAAATTATAATTTTTCCCCTGACATCTTCTTCTTGCTATTGTTGGCATGGTTAGACCACGCCAGTGGCAGCCTTTAGTAGCGGCACTAGTACTCCCACTGCACCTGGTGGCAACGCAGGGTAACAGCCCCCACGCAGCCCTAGTCTGGCGATGTTAGGCCTTCTGCCAAAGGTAGTCGTGCACGTAGCAGAGCCAGGCACGCCAGCGATGTTGGCGCCACTACTTGTGTCTATTGTAGCCACCTAAAACCAATTTTAAAAAATTACTGGTGAATTCTGGCCAAATTTGGCCAGAATAGTAACTAGAAAGAATAATGAGAAAAAATATTTTTTGGAAAAATAAATTTGCATATAAATTTAATTCACAATTAACATCATTAACAATTAAAACATGCAATCAACAACTCTAATTGTCTAACGAAGGCTCGGATACCACTATTGGGTTCCCGAATATCATACATGCAGTGAAAACAATAAAACAAAATTATTTGGGAGTCCCTAGGATTCTGTTAGACAGATATATAGTTGTTTAGAGATTTATTACCTGAAGATTTCATCTTATTCAGCTTTGAATAATTATTTAAATGATGGGTTTCCATAAACCACAAGTTGTCCAAGTGTCCGACCTCCAACGGTAATATTCACGAACCACCAGTGAAAAATCTTATAAATCCATATTTAGGAGAGAGGAATTGTTATACCTAGAGTGTTAGATCTCTATTCTGTGACATACGTAGTTTTTCTGTCTAACAAATAACCACACAAAAATAAAAAGCATACTTTACTATTTATAGCTAAATTTGAAAATCCCTATAAATTAATAAAATATCAATTTGCCACTTGAATAATATTCATATATTAATTCATGACAATTTTAGAAATTAATTTAATCAAGTCCTTACTTAATTTTTTTAGGTTTATAAATATAATCTTTGTATTAATTATATTGTGGTTCTTAATTTCTAAAATATATTTTAATCAAACATGAATAATTTTTTAATATAATAATATCATATTTAAACCCACGGGATTATAGGGATTATAGGGTGATGAAACATGCTCACTTTTTTCTTGAACTAGATTATACGCTAACTGTCGGGAGTTTTGGCATGTTTCAGGGGCATCTACCTCCACTCCTTTTTCTTATGAGAGCTCTTGACGTGTAATGGCATATTCTAGATCTATGTAAAATTCAGCAAAGACTAAACCTGCATGACAAAACTCAAATGACCAATTAAATAGACAACAAAAATTATGCCTTAATGACATAAAAAAACTCAATGAGCCTCCCATCTAGTGGACCAACCAATCAAGTTCTCATGTCTCGAGAAATACCAAATTTTGAAACTTACATACAAAAATTTGGTATGTGAAAAGACAAGAATATCTTTTTTGAAGGTACAATCCTTCGGGTTGTAATTATTTTTCAGGAACATCGGATTATACTGCTAACCAACCTTCAATTCGAAATCCTGCGGAAAAGTATCTGTGCACCATATTGAGGCTGCAAGCTTATAAAGAGCATTGGAGCGTGGACATAGGTTGGGGATACTATGAAAGAGTAATGTTTGATGAGCATAGCTAGGACAATTTTTGCCTAAACAATGGCTAAATTTTGACGAACACAAATTCTGGGGCCTATCCCAAATGGGAAAAATGAAGCTAAGTGATTTCGAGACTCATTAAATCTCGAGGGATTGAATTCACTGCCATTTTCTCCCCATATATCAGTATCATGATGGACAGCAGTCAAGGATAAATAGATTTGAGTGCCAGCAGGAATGTCCAGGGTCCCAAGCTTAACCTTTTTAGATGCTTGTCTCATCAACATAGTAGCTGGAGGGTAGAGCCGAAGTGTTTCATTGAGTATCAAGTTAACCTGCAAGATAAGGAACCGGGATATTAACAAAAGGAAATTTAGAATTATTATGATGTAGAAGAGCAAAACTGCACCCTTTTAAAATTCTTACAACTCTGTCAGGCTAGTATTCTAAGCTTACAATCTTGAGATCGTTTAAATGCTCTGCCACTGGAAGATCATTCCCTCCACAGACAGAAAACACTTCTTCCCTTGCTTTGTTTTGCCATTCTTGATGTAATGCTAAGAGGATAAGCGACCAAGTCAAAAGATTGGCAGTAGTTTCCTT
>Ga0307517_10005997_pt1 | contig 18119 bp, 10 predicted proteins | sample 23_EM_MG_FD_194515 | JGI IMG/M metagenome (GOLD analysis project Ga0307517, IMG submission 194515) | Populus trichocarpa ectomycorrhiza microbial communities from riparian zone in the Pacific Northwest, United States - 23_EM | ecosystem: Host-associated > Plants > Roots > Unclassified | place... | reverse complement strand
GAGGGCTATAATAGAATTTGATTCTTGAATGTTGGAAAGGGTACTCATAAATAGAGTTTTTTTTTATTATAATTATGTTATGTTTTATATATATATATATATATATATATATATATATATATATATGATTGTCTTGTGCTCATAAATCTAACTCTCGATTCCATTTAATTTTCTTTTCGTATTATAAATATAAGATGAGATATAGGAGTCATATGTTCTTATATTCAGCTCCCACCTTCTTCTTTTTTTCTTTGTTAAAGCGGTAAACTTCTTCTCTTTTTTTCACTGAAAACTAATAATAATAATCATTATGTTAAAAATAAAGAAAAAATAAGAATATGGATATTCAGAATAAATCTTAAAAAAGAAATTCATACCTTTCTTATTAGGAATTTTTTCAATCGTCAAAATACAAGACATGTAGTCTATTTATAACAACAGGAAATGAGAACATTAAATGACATTGGAAAACTCAGGTCTCATGGAAATCCAAGAGACTAAACCCAAGAGTCATGGAAGTTCAAGAGGTTTTAATGTACATTCAATAAATATAATTATATATCTTATAAAAATCCCTCTTAAATGTCTATGAAAATGTGTCTCATTATCACCTTGCGAAGAAAAACTCAATGGGAAAAAACATTATTGTGTGATTTAAGATTTGTATTTGAATACTTCGAGGTTTTAAAAAAAGGTCAAATTGCCTCACTAAAACCTTGTAAAGTAAAACCAAATGGTAAGAATCTAAATGAAAGAAAATAAGTATAATTTGCATTGACTTCACCTCAAAATTACATGTTTTATGATAAGTCTTTAACATGATGCATTTTAATATTATGGATAAATTTCTTGAAAGTTGAGATTAATAAAGACTTTGTAAATAAGTCTACTAAATTATCACTTAACATGATTTGCTTGATATCAATTTTTCCCCTTTTGTTGAAACTCATGAGTATAAAAAACTTTAGTGAGATATCTTTTATTTTTTCTCTTTTAATGTAGCCTCCTTTAAGTTGAGTGAGACATGCATCATTATCTTCAAATAATATTATGTGACTATCTTCAATTGTTGACAATCCATATTTTTCTTTTAAGTGGTGGATAATTGACCTTGGCTTTATACGTTCTTGACTCGCTTCATGGATTATAATAATTTTTGAATGATTTGATGAAATAGCCACTAATGTTTGTTTGAGGATCAGAGAGATAACGTGTATTTGCATATTCAATCAATTATGGATTTGATCCACTATAAAATAACCCCTTTTAGTTGTTCCGCAGAAATAGCAAAATATATGTTTGACCCCATTTCAATGTCTTTTTGTGGGAGTAAAATTGTATCTTGCCAATAAATTAACTGCAAAAGCTATATCTAGTCTTGAACAATTTGCAAGATATATAAGTGCTCCAGTAGCACTAAGATATGGTACTTTTAAACCAAGAATTTCTTCATCCTTTTCTAGCGGTCGAAAAAGGTCTTTATTCGTATCAAATGATCAAACAATTATAAGAGTGCTTAAAGGATAAGCATTATCCATGTAAAAGTGTTTCAATACCTTTTTTATATATGTCGATTGATGGATAAATACTCCATTTAAAAGATATTTGATATGTGAACCAAGATAAAGTTTTGTGTTTCTAGGATCTTTCATCTCAAATTCATCTTTCAAGTAGGTTGTAGTTTTTGTGAGCTCTTCAAGAGTACTAAAAAGATTTAAATCATCATAACAAATCTGGATATTATTTTCTTAATAAAAATGCAAGGACAAATCTCATTATTCTTAAACTTTTTTTAAAAGTGTTCATTAAGATGATTATACCACATCTAACCAGACTGCTTCAACTCATATAAAAAATTGTATAGTTTAATGGAATAAACACTTCTAGTTTATCATAAAAGGCTTCAAGCATTTTAAATCCTTTAGGGATTTTAATATGGATATGTTTATCTAATGAACCATATAACTATATTGTAACAACATCCACTAAATGCATATCTAGAGTTTATAAGAGTACTAAACTAATAAAAAATCTGAAAGTGATTGCATTCATAACTGGAGAATAAGTTTCCACATAATCAATGTCAAGTCTCTATAAGAAACCTTATGCAGCAAGCCATGCCTTGTATTGCATGATTTCATTGTTCTCCTTTCATTTTCTAACAAAAATTCTCTTATATCCAACACGCACAACACATTTAGGTGTATGAACCACATGTCCAAATACTTCATATTTTGCAAATAAGTTTAACTCTATTTGGATCAATTTTTTCTAAACTGGCCGATCATTTATATATCGATTTTTTTGATAGTTTGTGGTTAAATTTCATCATCATTTCTAGTGATGTCAAAAACAACCTTAAATGCAATTACATTATTTACGATAATTTTATTTCAGTCCAAAATCTCTCCTATATGAATATAGTTTATAGAGATCTTATTATATTTAAGTACTTGGATCTCTTTAGGAGATACCACTTTAGAAGGTCCCTCTTCAGGAGGATCAATAATAGAAGATGATTTGGACACAATATTTGTTGCATGTTTTGTGGATGAAGACTTTTCAAGAGTACTATCATCTATTTGTTATCATTTTTATTTTCTAGGATTTTTTTTTAGCGCCAACAGGTCTTCTGCGCTTCAAACGTGGTATATATTCATTTGCTGCTATAATGGCTTTATTTCCTTTAGGGATTTCAATTCTGAATGGAGTATTTACAGCTGGAATGTGGGATTTAACCACCTTTTCACTGTTGGTGAAAACATCTAGTAATTGATTTGCAATATTTTGTAAATTATCTTTTGAACTTTGAGTTCACATTGATTTGTTCTTAGATCAAAATGGGATAACTTTGAGTTATTCCAAGTAATTTCTTGTTGTGCTTCAGGCACTAATATTTCTTTCATTGATGATGGAAAAATGTTCTCATCAAAATAGTAATCTTTAAGAAGTGCTTTAAAAACATCACTAGTCAAAGGTTCTGAGAATCTAATAATAGATAGACAAATAAAACCAACATTAATTCCTAGTCTACATTGTGGATCCATTTTAGTTTTTTATGGGGGTGCTATAGGCACATGTACTAATGACAAAAAAATTCATAGATTGAATATATTTAGTGGTATACCAAAAATAAATTGCAAATGAGAATATTTATGATAAACATTTGGTCTAATTCTAACCAATGATGCAACATGTAATATAACATGTTCCCAAATATATGTAGATTATTCTGATTTCATAAGTAAACACCAAACAATTAATTGAAGTCACTTTATAAATAATTCTACTGGACCATTTTGAGTATATATATGAGCAACAAGATGTTCAACATCAATTACAATAAAAGTGAAAAAATATCAAATGGCTGAGAAGTAAACTCACCAACATTGTTCAATCAAAGTTTGTTGATTGGATAATCAGGAAAGTAAATCCATAGTATGGTAATTTATGCTATCAATCTAGAAAATGCAACACTTTAATTAGAAAGTAAATAAACATGTGACTGTTTACTTGATGTATCAATCAATACTATAAAATATCTAAATGGTCTACGGTGGATGAAGAGGTTCGCATATATCACCTTGAATTCTTTTGAGAAAATATGATGATTATATAAGAACATTTTAGGGAGATGGTTTGGTAATTAATTTACCTTGAGAACATGTAACACATGGATTTTCACTTGGTAAAAGAATCTTCAGGTTCTTTAAAAATGCCCATATGAATTTTTAATAATTTACCATATCATTATTGATCCTGGATGTCCAAGTCAATCATGCCAAAGCATAAATATTTTTTGGATGTTCCAAAAAATAGAGCGATAAGAGCAGCGAGAACAGTTCTGGTGTGTCACAATGTTTGTTTCAATAGATTTCATGATCATATAATAAATTTCAGAAGAGAAAGCATGTAATTTTTCAAGTATAAGCTTCAGCCTAAAATGCATGAAATAATATAAAAATATTCTTTTTTTTCTTCATCAATTGTTTCAATACAATAATTATTAGCACATATAACTTTAAAAATGAGTAAATATCTTCTAGACTCAAGTGAATATAATGCATTTTTGATGCCTTGTTTTGTGTTATTTGGTAACAAAATATTAGCTCTTCTGAAGCCTTTAATCATATTTACTAGACCTGATATTGTAGTGACATTAGATTTGGTTAATGTCAAATATTCAAAGTATTTCTTTTCCTTGAGAATTGTGTGTTTTTGCACTATTTGCGAGACATAAATCTTCATCATTAAAAGTCATGCCTCTATTCAAAATATAATTGAAGTTTATTATTTAACTAAAATACAATAAAATAAATATTCTAATACAAATAAAAAAATATTAATCATCCTCAAGGATTCTACCACTAAGCATGTTTTCTATTTTATCTAGGTTTTCAAAGAAATCAGAAACATCAAGCTAAACATTATGATCTTCAGAATCATTTTTATGAATAAAATTAGTCTTAACTGCATTTTATTTCAGAGAGGTTTGATATAACTTCATAAGATATTTTAGCGTGCGACTAATGACCATATATACCACACCCATGACACTTATCTTCAAGTTTATGCAAATTCTTGCCTTTTTTATTATTTGGGATCATTGTGTCTCCACTCCTGGTGGTATGAAGAGTTGCTTTTTGAAGGATTGTATCTTCTTCTTTTCCATTTATTTTTTTTCCATATATATACCCTTTGTTCTTTCTTGTCTTTTAGACAAAGGTTCCATTCACTTCAGGGAGTGATTTAGAACTTGTAGGATGAGATTGGTGATTTTTCATCAAAAGCTCATTATTATTTTTAGCCACGAGGAGACATGAAATTAGTTCCGATTACCTCTTGAAATTATATTCATTATATTGTTATTGTAGGACAATATTTAAGACATGAAAGTAGAGAATGTTTTCTCTAACATTTGGTCTTTTGTGATATTTTCATCACACAATTTTAGTTGTAAGGTAATTTTTAAAAGAGTATAATTATATTCACCAATCGATTTAAAATCTTGCAACCCCATGTGCATCCAATCATAACGAGCTTGATGAAGTATGTTAAACTTTTGTTGGTCATTAGATTTTGCCATTGAACAAAAGGATATTTTATTATGAGATATTCAACTTTCAATCCTTCATATAGATGGTGGTGAATGAAAATGATTTCTTTTATGTGATTCTACAAGGATGCATTATTTTTTCTTTGATGGTCTCTCCAAGATTCATAGCTTCCAGATGAATCTCAGCATAAAAAATCCATGACAAATAATTATTCCAAAAAATATTAAAAATGGTAAATTCAAGTTTTGTTAGATTCAAAATTATCTATATATAAAAAAAATAAGTTATTAAATGAAATCATGAATATAAAAGGGGAAAATCAGTCTTTTAAGACTACTATTTATTTAGGATTTTAGAAATACTAGCTCTTTAGGAACTGTATTTAATTTATTTAATTCTTCATAAACCTACAATACTAGTTGTTTAGGAAAAAAGATTAGTATTGTAGCTGTCATTATCCAATTTTGGGTTCCATAAAATTATCATTTTCTTTATAAAAAAAAAAAAAATGAAAGAGGATAAACAACTTGATTGATAAGAATAGGCTGAAGAAGGATCTAAATGCACAAATGAAAGATGAAGGGACCAAATTATCGTTTCTCCGCTAGTTCAAACGGCCCACCATTCAAACACCATCTTCCTTTTCAATAAAAAGATCACAAGCTGGCAACTTTGCTAAGAAGAGAAGGGGGTCCAGCTATCAGAGAAGCATAAATGGAATAACATCTCCAGCACATGTACAAACCCCCCCTCCTTTATTTTGTTATCACAGCAGCTTTTAGGTTTGAGACGCTGCCTAAGATTAATTTTATTTGAGGGATGGATGCCTTCCTGTTTTTAAAACAAAAACATGGGGTAGTTAAAGTTTTGTTGCTTCTTGAGGATATGTTTAACATGTTTGGTGTTGTGGTAGTGGTTGTGGTTAAAAGTATTTTTTACTTCAAAATATATTAAAATAATATTTTTTTTATTTTTAAAAAATTATTTTTGAAATCAGCATATCAAAACGATTGGAAAACATAAAAAAATAATTTTTAGTAAAAAAAGAAATCTTGAATTTTGAGGGAATGCGGTTTTAACCGCGTTCCCAAAAATATTATTTTTTTTATTTAAAATTAATATTTTTTAGTGTTTTGAGATTGTTTTGATGTGCTGATATTAAAAATATTTTTTAAAAAATAAAAAAATATCATCTTAATATATTTATAAACAAAAAATATTTTGAACCGCAACTGCTATTATAATATCCTCGAATGCTGCGATTTTCTTAATTACACTCATTCCATTTTGTTCTCTTAAAAGATAAATCCTGCTTAGGCCTTCTGTTTATGGCTGTTCCCTTAACCCGTTGGTCCGTTTTCTTCCACCAAGGCATGTGTTTTTTATAGATAAAAGGGCCCATATGGTTTCCCTTGTATAAGGCTTGCACTGGTTCTGGGCTAGGTTGTAAAGCCTAGTCCACGTGGCTGGGCCTTTTAAACCTTGTTTGGCGGTGTAAATTTCTATAAAGACAAAATATTTTTTATTTATTTATGATGTCTTTAATAAATATGCCCTTATGAATTTTTGACGGTTTTGTTGGTTGATTTTTTTTTTTTTACCAAACAAACCTCAAATGACTTTAAAAAATTATGAAAAATTCAGGGATCTTTTTTAAAATTATTTGTGGGTCTCTCGTGTATTTTTCAATTATTTTATTTTATTTTATATTTGGGTTGTAGATTTACACTGCAAGATACTAACCCAGTATTAAATATACATGTTTTTCTTTAAAATATCAGAGAAATAAATAAAAAATCCTTATTTAAAAAAATAAAATAAAATTTTTTTATTTGTATGCATACGGCTAAATTTTAAAAAATTTCATGCATATTTTATATTAAAAAAATTGTATTTTTTTCATACTTTGAAAAATATAAAAATCAGTTAATGAGTATCATAACACGTTTGTGATTATCCATTAGAATTTGATAAAAATTTCAAAAACACCGTAAAAATCAATTTGTTTAATTAATATTTGGAATATGAATTTTACAATGTAATGCATATTCTCGGTGTTAAACTAAATGAATTGACAAAAATAAAATGTTAGGAATTAATTGTAAACTTTAATATTTTAGAATATAAAAATACATTGTAAAGTATATTCTAAGGCATTAAAGATACAAAATAGAAATAAATACACTATTAAATTTTGGATTTTAAAATTGTTAGGTTTTAGCCTAATAAAATATGAATTTTCTTTATGTGGAGAACTTTTCTTGAACTTTAGATGAACTGACGAATAAAAATACGACTTAGAAAAATAATCAATAATACAACTTACCATAAGTAAAATGTATTGGGAGTGATGCGTTTTTTCATACACAACTAGTCTCTTTACCCAGACTTTTGCATACCAATAGATTTTCTAGTGATTATAATATTAGGTGGCGAATCCTTAATCATTCAAATTATAATTTCATGATTAATTCAAACACAATCAAAATCCTCTCATTCCAAGAGGAAGATTTTCCATTCGACGCTATGTATATCACGACAATAGCCGTGGTAAGGAAATAGTAGAAAAAAAAACAAGTTTTGTGTGCATATATATTTTTTTTTCTTATTATAAAAAAATAATATGTTTCATGTCTAGCGTCATAATGTGTTAAAAATAAAAAAACAAATAAGAATATAAAATATTCATAATAAATTTTAAAAGAGAAATTTTCTTACCAGGAATTTTTTTTAATTGTTAAAATACAAAATAAGTAATTTATTTATATAAAGAATAAGAACATTAAAGAATACTATATTGTCATAAAAAACAAAATGCTAAACTTAAGAATTATGAAAGTGCAAAATACTCATTCAATATATATAATTTTACATTTCATAACCCATTAAACCTTTTTATTTAATTTCTTAGATTCCATCATTACCGTTTTTTCTCTCTCTTTCTCTCTTTTTTTTTTAAATCACATCGTCATAATAAGCTAAGAGGACGGAGTAGACCCGACACATGTAAAGTCGGATCCAAGTAATCCACCTACTGGTCAGAGCCTCGTCTCTCGTGTCTCTCTCCCTCTTTGGCAACGACGCACCTAATTGCAGAGACCTCGAATCCAACAAAAAACCGACTGGTAGAGAGACCTAACAGCCAACGCATCCGAAAAGATATAACAGAGACCCAAAAAGATAAAAATAAAAAAACCCTCTCTCTTCCTCTTCCTCTCTCGTAATTACGAAATTCCAAATATGACCTCATCCGATTCCAACTCCTCCTCCGTTGACGATCCCAACCCTAACCCCAAGCCTTTGGATTACCAATTCGAAACCCTAAACCTTGAGCAAGGATCCGGTAGCACCATCATCCAAAACGACGTCGACGAAGAAGGACGACAACAAGATCAAGGCTCCTCTTTAAATGGATCGCTGAATGTAAACAGTAACAATAACGAACAAGATGACAGAATTGGCCTCGTCAGGAGTGTCGTGTTGAGGCGGACGAACTCGGAGGTGGAGGTGGACGTGAACGGGCCTTCCAGCCCGAGCAGTAGTGGATACGCCGGCGAGAGAGGGAGCAGTGGCGTCAGTGAGGATGATGAGATAGAGGAGGTTGCAATTGATAGTGCTCTCCATGAGGTTTTTGATTCACAAGCTGCCTGGTTGCCTGGCAAACGTCATGTCGATGAGGTACTCTTTGGTTTTTCACCTTTATTTTTCTTCGTATTAAAAGCATGGATTAATTGTGAATTTTTTAGATTACTGATTGTTAATAGATTGAACTTGGTGGAATTTACTATATCTATGCTGAAATTTGATTTGTGAAACTTTGAACAAAGAGAAATTAGCTTTGTAAATTTCCTGTTTTTGATAGTGAGTAGCAAGGTTTCTATGCAAAATTGATTAATGCACTGGCATTGTGGTTAAAGGAAGCTCATAATTAAGACTCTGGGTCTTTGTTTCTTGACCTCCTTGCATGGCCTGTGTGGATGAAAATCTTTAATCTCCATTAGGGGTGGGCCTTTTTATACCTCTAGATAGATTTATCTGGGAATAGTGCTGGTGTGATATTTTCTTTGTTTCTTTTCTTAGTTTTTACCTTTCTAGTTATGGGAGAGAGCATTATAGGTGGTTTATAAGTTTTGATTTTGACATGTAGACCAAAAATCAGTTTTGCTGCTGGATTCTTTAGAAGTCATTATTGTAAAGAATAGTTCTCCTTAAAAGTATATGCTTTTGGTAGTTTTGCTTAAGATTTTCTTAGGTATCAGAAGATTTTATTAATTAAAAAAAAAGGGCAGAGTAGTTATGCTTAGATGTTTGCCAAACTTGACTGGGTTTGTCAAGCAATAATTTTCTTTAAAACACATGCCTTTGGAACCATGTAACTTAAATTTGAGGATTCTCTTGTGTTTTAAAATAGTGGGAGAAGGTTCTCATCAAACAAGCAATAGAACATGAACCAAGCACCCACTGAATTTCACATACTCATTGAGGAATGCCAAACAGATTGTCTAAAGGTCAATGTGCAAAATATGTGACAGCCATTTCCCTCACATAGGCCTGCTGACTTGATTAATAGCATGTTTCATCTAGAGAATTTTAAATCAAGCAATCCAACAAGCACTGATTTTTGTGCTGGAAAGTTTATTAGAAAATTTTGGAATAGGTAAAAAATTCCTGTTATCCTGCAATTTTAAGAACATTTTCATGTTTTTGTGGTGTTATTTGCACAGTTAACATGAAAAGGAAAAGGGCAAAACAAGCCATAATTATTAGCCAGTCCCTCAATAATTTTGATCTAATGCCTTCTATTGTGATCACTGAGGGGAGACAGTTTTCAGTTTTGGAATGGACAAATGATTGGAAACTAAGCTTCAGGACAATCCTGACTGCACCCACAGAGCTTCAGGACAGGGCTTTGACACCTTCTCTTCCCTGTACCCAGTTGCAATTGCATTGCCTATCTTTTCATCTTCAAATTGAAGTTCCAATATTGTTTTAGCCATATCAGAGTCTTGCGAAAAGCTCGTCTTGTACATTGTGCTAATGTGGTCATTTATTTGTCAAATTGAGGAGAAATTATTTTAGTATCACAACACGCACAAATAGTCAAAAGATTGGTCAAAGGAAAGAAAGCAAAAGCACTTAATCACAAGAAAAGCAGAAGATAGAAAGAAAGAAAGAAAGTAGACAACAGGAGCCTTTAAGGACACATGTATGTATTTTGCATTGTTTAAGTCCTGGTTGTCGGTTACTAGTGAATGATATTTGCATCTTTCAATGGTTAAGCATATATCTGAAATTTCATTTCAATTGTGTATGTTTATCATTTTTACCTACTGTTTGTACATGACAAAAAGAAGACTCCTGCAATATTACACCCTGTTTGATTAATAAATGAAGTGCAGGATGATGCTTCCATATCATGGAGGAAAAGGAAGAAGCATTTTTTTATATTGAGTCACTCTGGAAAACCAATATATTCCAGGTTTGGTGCAACTATTTCTTATTCATACTGATGCAAACCATAGTGTAATCTATCACCTTTTGTTTCAGTGTCTTAGCTTTCTGCTCAAATTCTTTTATTAACTTACAGATATGGAGATGAACACAAGCTAGCAGGATTTTCAGCGACACTGCAGGCCATAATTTCATTTGTGGAGAATGGGTACTGGATGAACCCGTGAACTCTCAATTTCTTCAATGACCATCCTTTGAATTCCTTTTACTCTAAAGTGCATTCTTTTGAGGACTTACAATAGATTCATTCATTATTTGCTTTTCAGGGGGGATCGTGTCAAATTGGTTAGGGCAGGAAAGCACCAGGTTTGTTCATATTTTATCACGTGGCCTTCAAAAAATTGATCCTCTTCTTCGTTGTCTAATCAATCCTTTGTTCTCTGGGACCTAGATCGAAAATAGAACCTTTTTTTGTCCTCCTGCTAATTTAATTTGCCCAAGCTCTTTTTTTTTTCAATCATTAAAAAATAAAAGAATATCCTCTTATTTTTTGGAGATGATTTTAAATAGCTCCAAGTTAATATGCTACTCCAAAGTTTTCATAGCAATTTCCTCAATCGTGCATGTGTTTTGTGGAAGCGTCTTCTCGAAGCTCTCTGGTCGGTGAAAGACCGAAGAGCATCTACCTCAAACAAACCAAGTCTGTTACTTCTATCTTGTTGGAGTGGGATTTCTTAGTAGGAGCATGAGATAAATCTACTTAACATCTACCAATTTGTGAACTCCAAATGTTTTCTTTTGGGTTCAGGTGGTTTTTCTTGTAAAAGGACCAATTTACTTGGTGTGCATCAGCTGCACGGAACAGCCATATGAATCATTGAGGGGGGAATTGGAGCTTATTTATGGTCAGGTAGCATTAATTCCACTACTCCACTTTTCTATGTGCTGACTTTCTAATTATGTTTACATTTTTTGAAATGGATCAAAAATTCCTCTCCTGATGTTCATATTTTCTTATGTTTTTTGTCTAAATGATGCAGATGATACTCATTTTAACAAAGTCGGTTAATAGATGTTTTGAGAAAAATCCGAAGTTTGATATGACTCCATTGCTTGGAGGAACGGATGTTGTCTTCTCATCTCTCATCCATTCATTTAGTTGGTTTGTTCTCTGCTCCCTTTTCTCATGGCTCCTTTTGCTGGTGTTGAAAAATAGAAATATGTCTCTGCTTCTGATGGTTGGAGTTCTTTTTTTGCTGCTTGCTTTGTTGATTTTGTGGGAGTCTTTAAATTGCTGAAGCAAAACAGTGGATCTCATGGATGCAGATTTATTAATTAAGACCTCTCTGCTTTAATCCCCATACCCAAAAGAAAAGACACATTGTTGTAGATTGTGTATGAACAATGTGACAGAACTGGATATCATTCTCTTATCTTTGTAATACAAGAAATGTGATTAAGGCTAAATATTGTTCTTATAAAAAACTTTCTTATAATACCTACCAAAATAACCTTCATAATAAAAAGTTTTAAGAACTTGTACTCAGAAGTTACGATTTGTACTTGTTCTGTTCTTTTTATAGACAATGCTGACAAATTCTAATATGTATTAATTATTAAGGAACGAGCAAAGATATTTGGTGGCCAACTGTCTGGATTGGCAAGTAACTATCCAAAAAACTAAAACCCGCCCATTCAGGCCAGTTTTGGTGGATGTTCATATGGTTCTGTTGCCATCTCTGGTAACCAGCAAAGCAGTGGTATTAGTTGAACTATCCTATCTATTTTAGGTAGACAATACTGCTAGGTTCTTGAACTATGATAGAGGTTCTGTTCCCCATTATTTTTCCTTGTCATTGACAATCGGTGAGTTGAAATACTTATTTTCAGTTTCTCCCGCTTTACAAGAATGTAATTGTCTGCCATTTTCCTGTTTGTTTTTATTGAATTATTTAACTGATGTTTTCATTTCCTCTTGTCCTGAAATAAGATGCAAAGTGCATGTCTTTGTACCCCTATTTTAAATTGGATGGTGCTGGAATTCTTGCTTCTTTCTTGTCAGGAATCCAGCAACATTTCTCCATGCATACACTTGTCTTCCCCTTGCTTATGGAACGAGGCAAGCTGCAGGTGCTATACTGCATGATGTTGCTGATTCTGGTGTTCTCTTTGCAATATTAATGTGCAAACACAAAGTAAATACCTGCTCTTTTCCCCATTCTTCTTGTTTTTCCCCTTTTTTGGCTTTAAGAAACATCTATCTCTTAAAAACTGCATTTATTTTCTAGTTTGAATTTCCTTTAGTTGCTGTAGCACTTTATTACTTGAGGCTTAATTTCAGGTTGTTAGTCTTGTTGGTGCTCAAAAAGCTTCTCTTCATCCTGATGACATGCTGCTACTTTCCAACTTCATAATGTCTTCAGAATCATTTAGGCAAGTAAAATGGACTTTCATTAGACTTCTGTTATCCCATTCGTTTCTCTCTCTGTTGAGAAATCTTTTAGTCTCTTGTTAAGAACCTGCTATGGGCATTTTGATGGTGCGAAATGACTTTGGAATTTTCGATAGGCTAGTACCTCTGTTTGTAACAATTGAATCTCATCTCTTTATGGGTTTTTCAATTGCTCTGAAATCAGCAATGCCACATTTGAGCCCAAAGAGGTCAGTGAGCTTCCAAGAGATGGCATTTCCAAGTCCTTTCTCACTAGTACTTGTTATTTCTATCCTAACCTATGGATGGCACTTCCAAGTTCTTCCAATAGAAAATGCATGGGTCACAATAATTAAAAACAGAAAAAGTTATCTCTCATTAGTGCTTGTTATTTCTATCTTAACTTGGTTGGCATTTCCAAGTTATTTCTTGAGACTCTGGCTGACATGTTCTTTTAACTTTATGCAGGACATCTGAATCTTTCTCGCCAATTTGCCTGCCAAGATATAACCCAATGGCATTTTTGTATGCTTATGTCCGTTATCTTGATGTGAGAGAAATTTTGTTTAACAGCATTTCTTCTTGAGCACATTCAATTTCATACTCCTGTTTTTCTGGACAGTGATTGTAGGAGACAATCGATATATACAATTTTTTGATCCACATTAAATGATGTGTTTGTACTTCTAAGTGTCGTCAGAGTTGATAGAAATTGGCATGACCTTAATCTTGTTGCAGGTTGACACATACTTGATGTTGCTTACCACTAGTTCAGATGCCTTTCATCATCTTAAGGATTGCAGGTAAGCAATTTACTCTATGATTTGTGTATTTTGGATTGAGATAAGTGGAGGGAAATTGAGCTTATTTAGGTATTTGATTCATGAGAATTGCTGAGAGGAGAAAAATGACAAGTTGTTTCTCTCTGAAAGAGACTTTCAGAATAAGTGAAGAGATGTTTTGGTCTACTAACTACTTTTTTTCCCACATGATCAAAATCTATGTGATATATAATAATAGCTTAAAATGCAACTTTCTTTTGGACAAAAAAGTCAAACTTGTGCATTATTCAATAAATTCCCAAATCATCAACTTAAGTGATAACCAGAGCTACATCTTATTGTCTCCTAATGACTGAACCTTTATTGTATATTTTCACCATAAATTACGTGTGCAGGATTTTCTTATACTAAACCCAAATTAATTAAATTAATCATGGCTTAGATTTTATTGTTAATACAAGTTGAAATGCCCATTGCAAGTGAGCAGTTACAGTGTTAAAATAAGGAAACAAATAATCCCGCTAATGTCAAGTAAAGTCATTACTATTTCATCACTTTTACTTTGCTTATTGTTGAAATTACATTGAGATCAGTAAAATTTCACTTCTCGTAACTTTAATATTTCTAACACTGTTAGGAAATTATTTTACTGGGTATGAAGGTGTTTTAGAGTTCGAAATTACCTCGCAGTTTCTACCTGATTTTCAGCATGCAATAAGAGTGGTAGGAGTTGGTTTTATTACCCAATATGCTTTTAATGAAATTAAATCTTAGTTATCATGGAGTGCGTGGTTCTTTTAGTTTTGTGTTCACATTCTATTATGTATTAAAAAATTTGACAATTTTTATAGGATTCGTATCGAAATGGTTCTTTTGAAGTCAAATGTTCTTAGCGAAGTTCAGAGGTCCATGCTGGATGGTGGGATGCATGTTGAGGATTTGCCTGCCGATCCATTGTCTCGTCCTGGATCTGCTTCGCCTCATTTTGGGGAGCATCAGGAACCGACCGATTCTCCTAGGAGATTTAGGGAACCATTTGCTGGGATTGGTGGTCCTGCTGGACTTTGGCATTTCATATATCGTAGTATCTATCTGGAGCAATATATATCTTCTGAGTTTTCGGCACCAATTAATAGTCCACAACAGCAGAAAAGGTAAAGCTGCTGAATCTTTGGGTCTTTTTGTTGAAAGAAATTTCAAATGCCCTTCATGGTTGACCATGCTCTGGCCATCTGCTATCAGTTCAAAACTAAAATCCTCATTTGCAGATTGTACAGGGCTTACCAGAAACTTTACGCTTCGATGCATGATAAAGGCAACGGGGCGCACAAAACACAGTTTAGAAGAGATGAGAATTATGGTAAACTATGTTTTATTTATGTTATGTTTTAAAAAAAAAAAAAAAATTATCAGATCCACAAAGTACAAAATATATCAATGCGTGCATTTATATGCTCCATAGTTTATGAAATTATGGAAGATCCATTAGTATGCATTTATCTATAGTAAGCACAAATGAAGAAAGTGTTTTCTTGTCTTTGTAGACGTGCTTTTAAATATCCATTTTGCATATATATAATATTCCTTCAAGGTGATGGTGGCAGTAGATTTATGGATCAAGCAATTTATTTCTGTGCATATGACTTAGAATTTGAATAACCATGCTGAATATCTTGCAAAGGTCATTTTTATTGTTCTGATTGATGATTGATATTTTGTTCAACAAACCTCATTTTTTGCTGTCTGAAATTCTACCCTAATCATGTTCCTTGATGTTTGTTTCAATGGCTCAATTTTTAGCACTAGTTCAAATTACTTTCATGGTGAAATTGTATCTACTTTGTGTGACAGTTCTCCTCTGTTGGGTCACCCCAGATTTTGAGCTTTATGCGACATTTGATCCACTTGCAGACAAGGTTTGACATTTTCTCATGCATGTTTAAGTTCTTCCTTTGTATTCTAAAAACTGTTGACAACTATAAATTATAATCTACTATCGAACAAGATATTTCTTCGGCACACCAGATAAGCTTCCAGGATCATTAATTGTGAAGGGCTGAAGGCCAAGCTCATTATTGTTTTGATGTCATCTTTTGATGTCCTCATAATTTGGAGGGTGACCTGTTCTCCAAATTCCAAATTGATCTCGTGTATTCTCATTTTTTTCATTATTATATTCTTGTTTCATTTAAAATACTTTTATCTTAATTATGTTGCCGTGATCAGACTAGATCGTTCTGCTTGCTGCTCCTCTTAAAATAACTCTGCAAATGGATTGCATGGTCCTTCTTGGTATATTTTTGGCACAATCTAGATGCAATGCTGACTTCTTAACTGTATTGAATTTGCAGGGTTTGGCAATAAAGACTTGCAACAGGGTCTGTCAATGGGTGAAAGATGTTGAAAATGAGATATTTTTGCTGGGAGCAAGCCCCTTTTCATGGTGACCCCAAAAATATCTTGTAACACAGCATGTATACTAGGGTTTGTTTATTCAATAAAATCCCACATTTAATTTCTGTGAATCTCACGTTTAATTTAAGCGTGCCAATAGTTTACCAAAAATCTGTTTCATTTACTTTCCAAAGGCTTGCATACAGTTGCATCCTCATGTTGTCACCAGAAATTGTAGTAGTCCTTGCAATATCAGATCGTTGGTAGGCAACTCAACGAATATTAGATTTGGTGTACACTCCTGTGGAATTGGGTATAAGTTGGGAAGCCAAAACTTCCTCTTTTTTCTTCTTTTTCAAGCCTAGGCTTCCAGAGTATTCTTGTTTGTTTGTTTCAACGTAGAAGTGAAGAACTCGAGGAAAGGCGATTAGCTGCGAACGCTTGGACCTGATTATACGACTCCCGCCTGTAAATCTGCCGCTGGGTGCTATCAGAACATCTACAGATTGCAGGTCAAAGCTAACCCTCAATTAAATATGAAATAAAATTTGAGATTTTTTCCCGTGTTTATCCATTTATCAGGACAACAATATAACTGTCAATATAACGAGTCTTTCTGTTGATTACTGACGATTTGATCTAGGGTGCAGAATTTCACTGGGCAAGGATCTTTGCTGAAGTGAAGGTTCAAGACTGTTAGGAAATGTCTGATTGATGATACTTCGAAAAACATAAGCTAGCTAGGCAGTTTTATTCAAAAGAAATCAAGATGTCTTTGAATGATTACTTAAAGTAGTGTTTGAGAATGCGGTTGAAATCATGTTTTTTAAAAAATAAATTTTAAAAAAATTCGTTTAAAATTATTTTTTTAATGTTTTCATATTGTTTTGGTATATTAATGTTAAAAATAATTTATAAAAAATAAAAAAAATATTATTTTGATGTAAAAATAAAAAAAATATTATTTTGATGCATTTTTAAACTAAAAACACTTTGAATCGCAACCGCTATCATATTTTCAATCACCATTCTCTTAATAAAACTAAATTTTACATTAGGGTGCCAACTCAACTTTTCTTTTTTTTTCTTTTTTAATTTTCTTTCTTAATATTTGCTTGATTTTAAATGTTTTTATAAATTATTTCGATTTGTTTTCTATAAGATTATCGTTGTTTTAAATGAATATCCTAAAATTTAGAAAGTGCTTGATTTTACGAGTATTTATTTTTGTTATTATATAATTAAGTAAAAATAAATAAATTCAGAGGAGTCACTAATGTGAATTATGAGAACTCCAAAGCTCAGGTCAATTAAATATGTCTTCATTTTAATGTTAAAAAAATATATTTAAAATTATTTTTTAAGCCAAATAATGTTTTTTTACAAGTTGTTTGAGTTACATTAAGCCGTTAAATTAACTGTATGATCTCATAATAAGTAACAATAACACAATAGATAAAATGTACAGTGGGGAAAATTTAAAATTTACTTATGGAACCGGTTAAATAAGCCCATTTTTCATTATCCAAGACCGAAGTCGTATCCTGCCTCTTTTCAAAGATTGCTCCAACGTTCATTTTTTTCAAATCTATCCAGAGATCCTCCACTCCAAAACAAATTCAAAGCTGAGCCTTACAGAAATGGAACATCAAGATCCTAGCCTCACCTGCCTTATTTCTTCTTCTTTCAATCATCTGCTTGACAAAATGTAAGCCAAAAATCTCTCCTATCAAAATTTCCTTTCCCTTAACCAAGCCTGAAAATCTTCAATTGAATTTAACCATGTATTTGTGTCTGTTCTTTTCATTACAAAAGGTTTCACCGTGTGCTAATTACATTTGGAGTAATTAGTCATTAAGAATTAGGCGATAAAATCTTAATGCAAATTGGTTTAAGTATTTAGACACCTTTTCCTTTTAATTAAAGATCTCGAGTTCAAACCTTATGAATTAAGAATTAAGTATATTATTACCGGAAGAGTTTTAGTGGCCAACCCAGCTCAAC
>Ga0307517_10005996_pt1 | contig 18123 bp, 17 predicted proteins | sample 23_EM_MG_FD_194515 | JGI IMG/M metagenome (GOLD analysis project Ga0307517, IMG submission 194515) | Populus trichocarpa ectomycorrhiza microbial communities from riparian zone in the Pacific Northwest, United States - 23_EM | ecosystem: Host-associated > Plants > Roots > Unclassified | place... | reverse complement strand
CGTAGGTATACTGAGCATTTCTCATTTCCTAGCACTTCTTCAGCACATGAAGGACGCCATTTTTCGGACCAAGGTCTGCGTGACGTCGGCGGTCCATCAAGCATGAGTGGTGAACTAAAGGGATTGCCCGATTTATGTCCACTCAGAGAGGGCTTGCCTGGTGTAAAGTAAGTCCAAGGGTTGCCCAGTTCATTTTCCACGTTTGTTGATCGGCTCAAAAACTTGTAGCTGGCTGGATTATGTAAATGAGGCGTTTGTCGCGGGGCAATTCGCCTTGGGAACACGGTCAAAGGAGTGTCGAGAGCGGCAGTTTGGGGGCCCCGTGTGTGTTGTATGGACGGATACGGTGCGACACGAGCAGGATGAACGGTCGTCCACGACCGTTTAGGAACTTGTGGAACACGAGGGGCTGTGGTCTTTAACTTGGGTTGAAAAAACGGGTGAATTGGTTTATTGAGTTTCGGGTATGTCGCAGCCGGCCCTTCTACAGGCGAGGACGCTATAACAATAGGTTGATCTAAGGATTTCCCATCTGCCTTGGAGTCTCCGAGCCGCAGGGTCAAATGCTCCTTCTTTGTAACGTATGTTGAGGGTTTGAGCGAGATCTCGGAGATTTCTTCCACAAGAACGACAGATGGACTACGTTCACGCTCCGGAGGAACTCCAATGAGGGAGGTGTTCGACGCCGTAAAAGGTTTATCTGAGAACCCAAACGGTTATTAGAGGAAGAATGATTAAATAAGGAAATGTGAACGCACGATCTTCCACCAGGAGCTTATCTACGGAGATGTCTTTATCAGTTATCTGAGGGATTGTAATCTCCTGCTTGTCTAATGGAGGAATGGGGGTCGCGGATGGGAGGTTCACAACGGGTGAGGGCACAAGAGGTTCTGGCTCCGCGTTAGCCACAGGTTTGGCGAGAAACGAATCAAATAGAGTTCTCTGTTTCATAGGAGGCCTCGACTGAGGGTCAATGAAGACTCTGTTTCAATGATTTAGGTCGGAAGAAAGATGGCAACTTACTTACACTTGAACCTTGAGGTTTTCGAGCGGTCACCAGTATACTACTCTTTTTCTCTGAAGCCATCCGAGCGCGTGAGGTGTATTAGATTATCCAAGAGGGTTCAAGTCGTTGTTGTTGTTGAGAACCAATCGCGTCAAGACGTGGTGTTTAGTTGATTTCAACTTTCAAGACGCGTTTCATTGTCATGTCACGAGGAACTATAGTACCGGCCCGCTTCCCGCTTCAATCCTGGTTCTACCATCCTATTATCAGCAGGGTAAGTAGATGGATTCTAACTTTGAAAGCCTGGCTCATCGGATTTCAGATGAATACCGTGGTGAGTCCCTAAAAATTATATGGTGACGTTGTATTTACAAGTTTTCCACTGCCTTGCCAATATGACAAGATCTGAACGGGAGTGCCATTGAAATCCTGGAGAAGCCACCTTCAGCCATCGAGTTTTCACGTCTGGTTCATATATCTCGTCCAGTTATTATTAGAGGTACCTCAAATACCAGATCACGATGCGGTCCGATGTAGTCTGAACCTTCTTAGGACTCTCGTTTCCTGCATTAGACCGCTGGAGCAATGAATACCTGTGCGAGAGGATGGGAGATCGACCCATTTCGGTTGCAGCCACTCCTAACGGGTGACGTTCCTTTACGTATCCAGCGCACCCCATTTACCATGAAATCCTTTAACAGCTTTGCGGATGCCATTACTCGCGGACCCGACGGCCGCCTTTATTTCGTTGAACCTGCCGCGGAAACGATGACGATGAAAGACCTTATGGAAGCACTTGATCCGCGTAAATGATTAAAATAAAGCCACGATATAACGTTCTCTGATACGGTGCACCTCAGATAGATCACCCTCACCCTCGACCGCAATCCATTACCTTCAATCGCAGAATGGAAATCTCTTTCCGCCTTCGGGCAATAGCTCAGAAATCACGTCAGAATTTGAGCCATTGGCAAAAGATGTACCAAACGGTATTTCGTGGTGCACGGAAGCGTTAGGTATGTTTTATGCTGTCCATCCTGAGGTAAGCCTCAATTCAATTAGGAAAACATCCCGACGCTGTAAATTTATGGATCGGAGATGAGCGAAGTGTGACCAGTATACATAGTGGTAAGAAAGTGCGCACTGTTTTTTTAACTCCTCAAGTGTATAGATATCTAGATCCTTACGAAAACGTCTACACGGTCATTCGAGGAACCAAACACTTCTTTCTCGTATCCCCAACGGATTCATGGAGTTTGAAGGGTAAGCATATCCCCATTGTATCCCCCGGTATTGCACAATCATTTGCAACTACAGAGCGATACTATCCTCACGCAAAATACAAGCGTAACCCGTCGTCGGGTACCTTTCTAATTGTTCCTTCATCGGACATACCTGACGTTAGATGGTCATCAATTGAAAACCCAGAATTGCGGGATGCCTTTCCGGGGGAGATATCTCCAGTCAGGGTCACACTTCACGCAGGGGAGACTCTCTACCTCCCTGTCGGCTGGTGGCACTACGTTCGACAATCTGGACCGACTATCGCGTTGAATTGGTGGTATGATGCCGAAATGCGGGGAATGTCATGGGTCTTCTTAAGTTTCTTGAGAAATTCATACAAAATCGAGTCGGAAAACGAGGAAACCGCAGATACTCCATAATACAGCAGATTGACAATACATACTAGGTTTTCCGTTGATTGTACTGGGTATCTGAAACAGGAAAATCGCTAGAGAAAGCAGGAGAACGGAGGAATTCCTTGGTATTGCGGGCCACACTTCCTCCGAATTACTTACCAGGTTCGGTGGCCCCGGGCCGTCTTTGCCGTGGATGGGTCACGAAAGGTCACATCACAAATCTTCCACCAGCACCTATTTCTTCAACAACTGTGATCAAACGATGCCCAAGGACAAATCAGAAAAGAAGAGGAAAGGACCGGATGCCGATGTTTCTGGGGATATCCACATGGGAGATGATACAACGGAAAGGGTACGTAGGATGGATAACTCATTTGTCGTTCTCAGCAACTGATGCTTTTCCTTTGGAAATCTAGTCACCAAAAAAGTCCAAGAAAGACAAAGAGGAGGTCGTAATCCCCCTAGAGGATTTGTCCCCACTGGCGCATCCTTTGGCACAGAGAAAGCTTGTCAAAAAGCTTCACAAAACCATTAAAAAGGGTCAGTCAATTTCATGTTTTCTTACATCCTGTACTAACTCGTGCCATAGCCTCCAAGGCAAGGCAGGTGAAACGAGGCGTTAAGGAAGTCGTCAAGGGCATTAGGAAAGGAGAGAAGGGGTACATTGGATTATTTTATTTCAAAAATCTTTGAAGGATGTGGCTGACTTCTGATATTTGCCAGACTTCTCATCCTGGCCGCGGATATCAACCCAATCGATATCATCTCACACCTCCCATTGTTGAGCGAAGAAGCTCAGATACCCTACGTGTTTGTCGCATCAAAAGAGGAACTTGGCCATGCAAGCTCGACGAAACGACCGACAAGCTGTGTCATGGTGTGTCCAAACCAAAAGCGGAAAACCAAGCGTAAGGAGGGCCAGATGGAAGAAAAAGACGACGACTATTCAGAGCTATATGAAGAGTGTTACAAGGAGGTGGAGAAGCTGGACACTCAGGTTGTTTTATAGGACACTTATATTGTGGTGTACATTGAGTAAATTTCGGGGTTCTCACGAGGTTTCCCAGGTTTTTGATTGACCAAAATTACACGAAGTAAACTTGAACTCTTTCCCATTCTCCCTCTTTACCATGGCTGCTCCTAAAACAAAATCCGCGTCTAAGGGCAATGCCTCAAAGGACAAGGCTGCCTCAACAAGTGGAACAAGCACTCCTGCGAGCACATTCACCGAGAAGGATACGTCAGACCATCTCGCCGCATTCGCTGGCGGGAAGCCCGACAAGAAGCTCTATGACATTGAGCAGGCAAGGATCAAGGGGGAAATAGACACCGTCCAGGCGAAGCTTGTGAGAAAAATTCTATCATCACCTCCGCCACTATTCATGGATTGATGTCAGAGCACTGTCCGTGACAAAATTACCCTCGCCACTAAATCCGGCCCTGGAAATGAGCGAAGAAACGCCCTTCGGGCTGAACTCGATGGGATTCGTGAACAGCAATCTACGAACAAAAATTCCAGAGGAAAGCAGGTGGAACAGATTAAGACTTTGCAAGAAAATATCCAGAAGAAGGTACAACCGATTTGCCTTGTTCGGCCTCGATTTCTACTGAAGGATATTTCTCAGATCAAAGACTTGCAAGCGGCAAAATCCAAGATCCCCTTCAAAACTGTCGCAGATGTCGACGCACACATCAAGTGCGTACTTTGTGCCTAATCGTGTATTCTATTACTTATATTACATGCAGAAACCTTGAGAAGCAAGTTGAATCTGGCAATATGAAAATTGCTGATGAAAAGCGTGCCCTCCAAGAAATTAGTTCGACTAAGAAGAGCCGCCGCACCGTTGAAGGTTTCCAAGCCGATCAAGAGAACATTGAAGCCGACCGCCAAAAAATAGAGGAACTCCGGAAGGAACTCGACGATCCCGCTTCCAAAGCAGTATCGGAACGATACGATGCCATCAAGGCTGAACTGGATGAATTGAAAAAGGAAAGCGACGAAGCCTATGCTGGCCGCTCCAAACTTTTCGAAGAACGCGATAGCATCCAGAGCCAACTCAAAGCGCTCTTCGATGAGAAGCGCGAGTCTGGCCAGCGCTACCGAGACGCTAACGATCGATACTGGACTAAAGTTAACGAAGATCGTGCCAGACGCGCAGAAAAGGCCCGAGCTCAGCGTGCGGCGGAAGAAGCGCAGAAGAAGAAGGATGTTGCTGAGCGTCTCCTTGAGGAGGCCCAAGCGCCGGCTTTCCAAGCTCAGATCGAAGATTGCCAAACGCTAATTGATTTCTTCTCTGGCAAACATTCTGGCAACGTCGCGTACAAATCAACACCACTTACCACGAAGACAGAAGTTGCTGGTGTGCCCAAGCTGGAGCTACGACAGGTCGAAGCACAACCAGAGGGTGTTATCGTCCGCAAAAAGAAGGGCGATGAACAGGACGCTTACTTCGTGGGAGGCAAGAGCAAGAGCAAAGGCAAAAAAGGACCCAAGACCAACGGTAGCGTACAGGACGGTGCCGCCACACCAACCTCCCCCATTTCTGCGAACTCGTCACTCAACGTACCCCTTCCCACATTATCCGCTCTTCTCTCTTTGTCGATCCCCCCACCCGCAGCGAATACTGACGTTCCCCGTATAATTGAAGATTTGAACACCAAGAAGGCGTGGTTTGAGGCAAACCAGGCTCGTGTAACCTCCGAAAACATTGCCAAAGCGACAGCCGAAATCCAGCGTCTCAGCAAAGGAGATGCAACGAGCGATTTGGACCCATCAAACTTTGGTGGCGAGTCCCCTGCTGAACCCACATCAACTCCCCAGACAGGAGTTACTGCCGCTCCAGTGTCCAGTGAGATAGTTATTGACAAGCTTGAGGTGGTTCAGGAAGACGGGGCGTAGGTGTCGCCTTGAAAAGGGGTGTTTTTGGATAGATATAATCAATGGATAACAACTTACTCATTTCTACACCTTAACTGACTTAATGCATAACACTCTTTTGGAGAAAGAAAGACTGGGTTTTAGTTAAATAAACGCTGGATCGCGAGAGATGGCAGTAACAAGAACAAAATCCGCGAGACGATACTCTTTTACAACTAATTAAAGGCGGGAACTGAATACCAAACGAGAGGGTAAAAATCGATACAGAGATTCAGGGACGATAGATATGAAACAAAAATCAGAGGGAAACGAGACGAGTAATATAACAAGAAAAGATTGTACGAAAAGAAGCGTTCTCACCCAAGACAAGACGAAGAAACGTTGATAATATCACGCTGCTGGTTGCTCTGATTTCACGGGTTCTGGTTCTTGCTCCCCACCCTCGCTGGCTGGGGTGACAGGGGCGTTAAGCCCAAGATCTTGGGAAGTAAAGCTGGAAACATCAAATGTGCTTCCTGAACCAGCGAAGTCGGAAAAGGATAACCCGGTTTGGTGTCCAGAACCAAGACCATCTTCTTGGGTCGCAGATGTGTCCATGTACGACATCGAGCCGTAAGCGTCTGCGTTGAAGGCGGAGGAAGTGGGATCCAGCGAACCAGAGCCATACGAATCGTGTTGAAGAGCAGCCAACATGCTAGACGTTGTAGGTGTGTGCGCCATCAAATGTTGGGGTCGAGAATCCATCGAGCCGAAATTTTCTTGCCCGGCCATAGGAGATAGAGAGAAAAATTGTTGCTGAATGACTGGTTCCACAGAAGCAGCAACTGAATTGGTGGAAAGAGCGACGCTCCGAAGAACATTGACCGCAATCCAGTCACTGAAAGAAGAATCAAGAATTAATTACAGTCGTAACGGAGGCTATAGTTTTCGCTTACTCGAGGAAGAGTTTCAGAATCTGGAAGGCACCAAAGGCCGGGTCACTGCGAATTGTCTGTTTCAGAACTCTGTGAGCAAGTATTCTTTTTGCATACGTGATGGTCAAGGCTTACCAAATCCCTCATTACTTGACTTGTAACATATCCCCATCTAATTAGAACACTGCGAGAACTCATCGTTCCCCTCTCCTCCTGTCCGGCATGGTTTGCGCGGCTGCTACCCATAAGCCTCTCGCAGCATTTGTCGGCCCAGCTCATAACCTCACGAACTGGTTCGTTTGTTTTACTAAGACTGTCCAAAAGGCTGACAAATTCGACTTCAAGCAACTGCACAAGGTCTTCATGACGGCAGTTGCAAACGAGAGCAGACTGATTTCTGACAGATTCGAAATCTACTTTCTGCCAAGATCGGCGCATCTCGGTCAACTGTTTGGCATTCGTGAGGACGGTGTTGAGTGCCTGGGTGACTTGATAGATGTCAAGGAAGCGCACTAAATAGGACCGTCGTGTAAGTACAATGACAGCAGGTATGACTGGAAGTTACAACTCACAAACAAGATGGCCAAAACGGGCGCCTAACTCCACTTTAGGCTCAACAAATGTGTTGCCGTAGTGTTCGAGAGCAACGAGGAGTATTTTTTCCATCTTGAGCGCAAGTTGACGAAGGCTCGACAAGGAGGTGGCAGGAATCGGTGACAACATCTGTGAACGCAAAATTTCAAGAATTTCCTATAGAAAGTGGCATTAGATTTAGTTAATCCGAGGGTCAAAAGGGATTTACGTCGTAGACGATTGCATCCGCCCGAGCCATGAGACCTGCAATAGCTGGGGCATGAACAACTTCACGATGAACGCCATTCAAGTTCGTCCAAAATGTACGCAAGTGCATTTCGAATTGGTCGAATCGGAATGATCGGACACTTTCCAGGAGTGCATCAAGATGATCTTGGAACCAGCCCCAAACTTCCCGTGCGGCCATCCCATGTGCCGATGTTGAATTTGCAACTGCATCTTCAATTGATGGGAAGTGTGGGAAGTGTCGAACGGATACGTTCTGTTGGGGCGAGAGGTAAGACCCAGAGTTAGGTGTGGGCGAAGAATGCGCTTGAAGAGTTAAATTCGGCTCCTGCTGGGGATGCCGACGAATTGAAGCATGAGGGGGGAAAGCACCGCTTGGACGCCCCGCTGACTGAACTTGAGACAGGAGCGTAGCAGCCGTTGGAGTCTTGTCGCTCAAATCATCTGTGAAAGCCAAATTCTTGATGTCGCCTGAGAGGCTGAGTGAGTTGCGTTTGGACCCAGGAATGGAGTTATTCCCCTCTGAATCGTCTTCTTCATCCTCATCAGAGCGGTCCTCGCTTCTGGTTGCCGATTCGGATGGATCTTGATTAAGACGAGCAGCGTTTACCGAAGCTTGCGCGGCGGTGTTGTTCGACTTGTGGATGTAGTCTTGTAACCATTCAGCCTCAGATGCAGTTGCAGGCCTGATGCCACAATCTTTCAAGGAAAAATGGGTCAGTGAGGCTTCAGTTGGGTAGCTAAAGATACCTACAGTGGTATTTGCTATTCCCTCGTACACCTAAGCGCCGTGTTTTGATAGTAGGGAAACAAAGCCGAATCGCCTTCCCTAAAGTGGCAGTATTGATATGCGGGATCCCATACTGGTCGCAAACTCTTCGATATGAAAAATACAACCCCTGTCGCGGAACATTGCCATCAGGGTAAGGCGCATAGTTGGCAGTCAACCTAAGTTTAATTGTTAGTAAAAGGCCATGTACGAAATCGTACACATAAGAAAAGGAGACGGACCAAGCTTGAACAAAAATTTGTTTCGCCCTGTCAGAGGCGCTTGTTGTAGTCGCAACACGAACGTTGGTTGCGAGTTTTTCCAGTGCATGGTCTGGGCTTAATGTCATTCGACCAAATGCTCCTGTTGTGTGAATGGCCTCCTGACTGGGAGCCATGGTCTGACCTCCTCCGAACATCGCCTGGTAGTCAGGATTCTGACCTGCTAAATACATCGAGATGTCCTCCGTTTCACTGGACGAGGAATGGACGCTGTCTGTATCGCGGGGGTAGGGCGAAGCAGCCACACGGGCGCGTATATGACTGGGACGAAGGGGTCCTTTTAGCGCAGGATTGGATATATTATGATTCGGCGGGGACTGATGAGAGACGATCAGCAAAACCAGTCAAAAAAGAGAGAAAATAAGACGCACAGGATCATGGTGCATGAGATTCTGATTCCCCAGATGATACGACGCTCTGTAAAGATCCTCTACTGACGGTCCTGCTCCAGGCTGCATGCGATTGAGACTGCCGTGCGCGGACTGGGGGCGCGAGTGGGAAGAATGAGTGGACGAGGAGGAGACAGAGTTGGATCGCGAGTGCTGTGGATGTACAGGCATGAAATCGAGAGGCATGTTGGCCGACATCATCTGCATATTGACTGCCGCCATGCTAGACTGTGGTAGAGGTGAAATGGTGATGATCTGTGAATAATCAAAGGATAGTGGGGCTCCTGGTTGGAGAGACGGGCCAGCCGAATAAACACAAAAAAAAAGGCAAAAGGAGCGTAGACGAAAAAAAAATTAAATTAAATTAAATTCGGTGAGCTGTCGAAGAAAAGTCCTTGGAGGTTGTGCAGAGGACTAGACAGAGAGAATACGGAACGAAGAGGGTAGGGCTCCCGCCGACAGGATAATTGAGCGGAATGGCCGTTTGTGTGAAGAGCAGTTCGGAATGAAGGTTGGTTACCAGATCACAGCGAGTGTAGTCAAGACAACCAGCAAGTCCTCATATATTCCCACAAACACAACAATTGTCATTTCTGGCCACCTGACATAAACTCCCTATTTCCTTTTCCTACTACTCTTGTTTACCCCCAACAAACATGTATTTACGAAACTTCTTGCGCAGCTTCTGCCGTTTCTCCTTCGTCAGTTGCCGTGCAAGTCGTATCCATGACGGAATCGTCAAGTCCTCCATCCGATACGGACAATACTTGCTCTTCATCAACCCTGGTACTCTCAAGCCTTCTGGCAGATGCCTCACTGGAACCGGGTATACGAACTCCTGTTCAGTATCGCGGGGGTGTAGAGAATCAACCTGGTATGTAAGGTACTCCAGCTCAAAATTCGGTGGATGGGTCTTGTTCGCCTCTCCAAGGTCAGGGATGTAGTACTGGAATCAATTTAGCATCACCTTTTCTCTGAGATCCAAAATTGCTCACCTGCGCGAAGCCGAGCGGTGACCATCGCTGATTCGACCGAGATGGCGAGTCAGGATCAGAAAACCAGGGCCGATCAAGATGACAACGCCATGTATCTCGATATTCCTCTATTTCGCAATGCGTCGTTTTGTTACCCTTGTCACCTCTACGGTGGCCATGTTTTCGTTTGCGCTTCGTTGTCAGGTGATAATCCCTTCTTGTATCCGTGATGTTATATGAAAATATCCGGAATGCAGGCAAGTAAGGGTTTGGTACAACAGAAGGCGCCACATTGACGACCGCATAGTCTGTCATTTTCGGCGACTTGGGTAACGAGGAAAATTCGTTCATGAGTGTTTCATACAGACCGCCCTCATTAGCAAGGGTCGAGGCCTCGCCTTTGCGACCCCTCGAATCCACCTGGGGGTATATGCTGAGATCTCCAGATTCGAGGAAGAAGAACTGGAAGGAAATGATCAATGATTGGCCAAGAATAGAGTACGTCTCAACCACCTACATGATCAACATTCATATGCTTGATGAACCATGTTAGTAAGATGTGTAAGATGCACATAATTTTAGCCGATACATACCCCATACAGATGCCCTAGGATAGTATCTTGGTATCGCAAGGCGAGCTCGACATAGCGAACATACTGCAAAATGGCAAATGTTTTTAACATCGATGAAAACACGGTAGTCTAATAAATATAACTCAACACATTCAGGGAAATAATTCCCGGGTGATGGGGGTACGTGTCCTAACATGATGAGTCAAGAAATAATAAATCTGATAATCAAACACACCAGAGATCCACACCTAAGAATAGGTTCGAGGTAAGTGAACAATGCCGCTTTCCTTCACAAAAAGAAAGATCATACCTGCATACCCCTGTCACGATACTCCTCGAGTTGAACTTCGAGCCAATCAAATTGCAAATTTCCGGGGTCATTGGGCTCTTTGAAAGGACATCCAGCAACAACTGGCCAATGGGAGCAGGTTTTAACATCAAAGGTGAGGGAAAGAGTAAGAAGAAAACGCACCCTTATTGGAATCATAAAAGTACATGGTATTGAGGCTAACCACAGCCACTTCATCGGGAATGACTTCAACTGTATAGTATGCCCCACGTTGGAAGACTTGGAGGTAGGGGAATGGAATAAATGGGCTCCAAATTCTGAAGCACAGTCGTTACGGATTGAGTTAAAAGTATGATACGGTGGCTCACGATGCAAATTCGCTTGTGATGCTGTTGGGACCTGTAATGTTGACGGTTGAGAACAAGGTAACGAGGGTCCGTCCTTACAGGTTTCGTAGAGCATACCTGGAGATAAAATATTCTACATAACACAACATAGGAAAGGTGAGTAAAAGGCCACCAATAAAAAATTTCTCTTACGTGTGCTAGAAATTTTAAAAGTATGAGTTTTGTGAGTCTCTGGAAATTAGAAAGGAGTCTTACGCCACACATCGTTGTTGCCTTCGGGGTATTGAACATGAGCATTGAGGAGATCGATTTTATGACGCACCTAAACTCGGCACGACTGGAATGCCTGAAAACACCTTCTGCATCTTGGAAGCTACGGCTCTATTTAGTTCGAAGATTTCCGAGGGCGTGCGAGGCAGTTTGCGATCGGAATCGTGCCTTTATGCGATGTTAAAATTGCATGGCGTGTCGATATTATCGATTCACCTTGCGTTATCTCCTGTCCCTGAAAGAAAATTGAATTGTTAGTGCCACTTGTAAAAGCTCGCGAGGAAAGGTATCGCATACATATCACAAAATCTATCTCGTTTGCCCAGTTCTCCTTCAAAAAATCCAACGTATGGTTCGTGAGGCGAAGCGGGGAGTCACATTTTCTGTGCAGTGGACAAAATAAGTGAAGATGCACAAACCTCCCCACATTAAATGACGTACGAATAGGGCGTTCCATAATACTTGGATTCTTTCTTCTTCTTTTTTGGCCTTTTTCTATGACAAGCGGTTGATTGAGAAGTTCGCGGCGTGTAGTAGGGGTCTGGATGCATGTCTGTTATGTGTAAAAAGCGGCCATGAAGCTGCTTCGGTTCTTTTATAAAACTATTATAGAAGTTTTAAAATGTTTGTATGGCGGACTTACTCAATGACTGGAGTTGAAACGGGACTTGGGCGGGCGAGCAGACAACATCGTTGGCTGCAAGAGTTGCAGTGAGCAGGAGCAAGGAGTTAAACCAGAACATGGCGCAGCAAGACAAGTGAATGCTTGCAATATAAAGGCTGGCTAAGTAGAGGAGGTCCGAAGGAGATGGAAGAACGGCGCACGTTCGTCCTGTTATAGTAATATTGCGGAGAATGATTGCTTGTCGTCCGTTGCCGCCCAAATCCAGGATGATCGTACCTCCATTAGGAAGCCCTTTGGTTGAAATTATCTGAATAACACTCATATGTACACAAAGAATAATACATGACGTCGTAAAGGAGAGGGAATGGTATACAGCTCATGTGAAAGAGGGAGAGAGAGAGAATAGGCCAAAATACATATGATGATATGCAAGATAGGAGGCCCAAGCGAACGATTACTTCAACTTGGTGGTGATGGGACGCGTATTACAGTCTTCGGATTCGTGACTGGAAGCGCCAGTGCTAGCAGGTCGGTGGAGTGCAAGTAGGATGTCTACATTGTCGCCCGTATGAAGGACATCCCGGATCGACTGTTCCGCAAGATGACAAACCTAGAAATTCAATGAGGAACTTCGCGATATGTTTTCTGCACTACAATTAAAACGTACCCTGCTATAGCCGCCAGTCTGTAAAGGCGAACGACTACTGGCAATGGCGTTGTGGATAGCATCATATGCATATCTTTTTCTGATGTGGAACATGTCAGCCCTTGGGGGGGAAAAAAAAAGAAGCGATGAGCTGACATACAAAATGCTCTCAAGTTCGGACCGCGTCCTTGGCAGCAAGAATATATCGTTTCCGCTGAGATACCTGTCGAAGGCGCGATAAGAGGCACACCCTGCTATCAAGGACTCGTCGACCGAGTGCTGGTCGGTATGCCAGGTAAAACTATTTTCACTGGATGGATAAACAAGGACACGTAAGCTCATGACTCGACTTGTGGCATCAAGGAAAAAGGGCGAGGTCGGCAAGAAAAAGGGTGGCTTGGAAGGTGGGTTCACGTACGTGAGATGGTTGTGCGCTGTGGCCTCTGGTGTATGAGGGGCAAGGAGTTTATCCATCAAAAGGTGGTCGTGGTCTGGAGCAGATCTGGGAGGTAAATTGAGAATCGATGGGCGCCAAGGGTTTAGCTTTATAATGTGCGAAGTAGTAGTGACCCCGAGTGGTCGTGGTGACAAATGAGAGTGCAAACGTGAGAGGTGGCAGTGACGAAAGAGAAGAGGGTGAACCGAGATTCATTCTGGTCCACAATCCAATTCCCCACATTGTGATCTGATCGAACGTGGGCCCGGCCCGGATGTCCTTCACAAATTCAGGTCCGCGCTATGTCCACTGGTTCCTCCATGGCCTCGTTATTGTCCTCTCAGGAAGAATCGCCACTCTTCCAACCTGACGACGCCGAATCCTCGGCCACATTTCGTTTTTTGCGTCGAGTTAACTCCATCCATGGCCTCGATCTACAATCCTATCTTGATTTGTACAAATGGTCAACAGCCCATCTGGATGCCTTCTGGGGAATGGTTTGGGACGAAACCAATGTTATCGGAGACAAAGCCTCGCATGTCGTAGATAACGATGCGTTGCCGCTGGCGAATCCTGTATGGTACGCATATTCCGAACATAGCCCCTGTATTTCAAACGACCTTCGTGTAGGTTTGCGGATGCACATGTCAACTGGGCTGAGAATATGCTGAATTGCCGGTCGGCTATTAAGGTAGCACTTATCGAAGCCAGTTGCGTAAATGTCTCTTGTGATTGTCCTCCAGGGAAATGTTGACCATGGCCTGCAGCTGAACCAACTGTTGATAACCCGAGCCCCACATTGAAAAGTGTCACTTATGCACAGCTGTACGCCCTTGTGGCAGATGTTGTGTCCGCCTTGATATTCCATGGCATTGAGCCGGGAGATAGAGTTGCTTCCTACTCATCCAATTGCATCGTGCGCATATTCCTCGGACATTGGTGCGAGGTTATGACAGTAATTGACTTTTATCCCACAGCAAAATGCCGCAGCATGTCTCGCGACCTCAGCCATCGGTGCAATATGGGTTAGCGCAGCTGCAGATTTTGGACCAACGGGTGTGATGGAACGGTGCGACATCAATTGAATAGAAGTCGGTGGTGTAGCATCTGAACCCAACCCAAAGATTCGAGCAGGTTCAACCAAAAATAATATTCTCTGTGGATGCTGTTGCGTGAGTTGCCACTTTTCTATTATGAACCATAGGTCCGACGACATCGAAGCTACAACCATAAGATACACCAACACCTGCCGAAGCTTTCGGGACTGCTCTCAGGTCTTGCTGATAAAATCCCACCTCCCAAAATCGTCATTATTAGCCCATTTTCTCAGAATAAATATAGTTCGAGCTGGGAGACCGGGTGGGTTGGTTGGGATGTTTTCGTGAAGGAAGGCCAGCAACACAAGCTCGGGCGGTCGCCTTCTGGAGAGATAGAGTGGAATCGGCTTTCCTTTAATGCACCCCTATGGATCCTCTTCAGCAGTGGTACGACGGGTCGCCCAAAGTGCGTATCGTGACGAATCCGTTCATCTAATTAATAATCACCATTCAGACCGATAGTTCACCGAGCAGGTGGAATGCTTTTGCAGTCAAATAAGGAGCTCGCGATATGCGGGGATCTTCATGCTGACGATGTCTTCTTCTATTATACCACAACGTCAGTAGAGGTGGACGCATGAGAGATCTCTAATACTGACGTTAATCCCACTATTAGGGGCTGGATGATGTGGAATTTTCTTGTGGGTGGACTTAGCATTGGCTGCACTCTCGTTTTATACGACGGAAGCCCGTTGCGCGACGTTGGTTATCTTTGGAAACTAGTCGATGACCTGGGAATTACTATCTTTGGCACCAGTGCAAAATATCTTGACCAACTCTCGGTAGGGAATCACTTCGTCCGTATCATCGCCGAAGTTTAACATGCGAGAGCAGAAAAAGTACCGTCCCCGGGAGCACCATAATCTCAAGACCCTTCGGCAGTTATATTCTACGGGATCGCCTCTTGCGCCTCCCTTGTTCGACTACGTCTATAAGCATATCGAACCCAACCTGATCTTGGGATCCATAACGGGTGTGTGTAAAGTCTGAAGATCGTCCACAGCTTCTTATGGAGTCTATAGGTGGAACAGATATCTGTTCCTTGTTTGCTGGAATGAATTCTGCACTCCCAGTATTTCGAGGAGAGATCCAGTGCAGGATGCTTGGCATGGCAGTTGAGTGCTTCTCACCAATAGGTACCCCCAATCCACCAGATGAATCTGGGGAACTCGTTTGCGTACGGCCATTCCCATGCATGCCGCTTGGCTTTTGGCCTCTTCCCGGATTTGGACACGATGTCGAGGTTAGCGCAGCGCAGAAGAGATTTCACCAATCTTACTTCGCCGAATTCACGGGCGCGTGGTGTGAGTGAAGTAGCCTGAATTCCTCGAAGAATCGTTTTATTAATAGCTTGATAAGACCATGGTGATCACATCGTCATCACACGTTCGAGGTTGGGTAATGGAGGGGGTCTCGTTATGTTGGGACGCTCGGACGGGGTATTGTAAGTCGTTTTGGGGCCGAACCCCACTTTTCGATCAGCTGATCTGTTCGCAGGAATCCCGGGGGAATTCGATTTGGCTCTGCAGAAATATACGATGTCCTTGATTTGTGCTTTTCGGATCCGACCACAGAATATGCGATTGTGGATTATTTAGCCGTTGGGCAGAAGATCGACGGAGGAGTGGATGAACGGGTCATCTTGTTTATCAAACTACCACCTGGAGATGAACTCACCCCTGCATTCGAAACGAAATTGAAGGCAGAAATTCGGTCCAGAAGGAGCCCACGGCACATCCCAGCTCGAGTATGTTTTCCACAGAATTGATTACCATTGTCAGCTCACGTTTGTTCTGCTCGTTGTAGATAATTCAAGTGCCAGATGTCCCCTATACTCTAAATGGCAAACGCGTGGAGGTCCTTGTCAAGAAAGTGAGATATTTTTGAGGTGATGGATCTTAACATGTCTGACTCATATAAACACAGGTAATCAATGGCGCGCCATTGTCCTCTGTGAACCTAGCGACACTTTCGAACGGGGGATGCCTGACTTTTTATCACGACATTGGGGAGAAATTGCGCAATGAAAGTGCATAAAAATGCGAAGCCACATCCCTGTTGTACTTATTGAATGATAGATTATAAAAATTTCACGCCATTAGACGGGGGACTGGAACGAGGATCGTGTAATTCCTATGCCCATCGTAGCCCATCGTGTGACCTATATTTGACACTGATGTGGCTGTGTTCAAAGCCTCGAGGCGTTTGCATTCCCTATCATGAAGCCGGGACGATTTTCCTTTTCTCCCCAGGTTTCCTCCTACCTCGCTGCAACTGCGTTTCCTACAAGACTGGCGCGCTTGCGTCTTGCCTTCTGTTTTGATTCCTCCCTCACGCCCAAGTTCATGTTCACCTCGTTTCATTAATTGCCTTGCGGTTTATCATGTCGTCCGCCGCAAGGCGAGCCCTTCGTCAAAATCCCCCAACAACCTCCAGAGCTCGCATGTCGCTATTCAACACAATTAGGGCCTCTATCTATGGCGAGAAATTTCCGTTTGTTCGATGTGCTCTTTCGACTGACCCATACTCTAGGCACATTGATTTTGTTCACTGTCATTTGCCTTGCGATGGCGGGACATTTTCAGTCGGTATTGGCTGCTTCGGATCTCAGTGAGGAACATCTCGCGCATCGATTATATCCATTCCCGCTAATTCTCATCCATTTTTTTAAGCTCGTTTTGTCCCGTTTGCCATCTTTGTCTGCTCAGCCAGCTTGTTAATTATACTCTGTCTGTGCGTAGACCGGTCCTGGCGTATTTCCTCCATCTCAAATTATTATTCAGCCTTGCTTTCACCTATTTCTTCCGCGAAAGGAACCCCATTACTACCAAATTTGAATTGATCTTCTTGGGGATGGCTGGACTCCTCTGGCTCAGTGAGTTCTCTTTGCTATCCCGTCAGTTCTCATTGCTCATGGGTTTCATAGTTCTTGGTGTCTACTTAGCCACATCGGACGCACAGTCCGCAGATGTTGAATGTTTCTCCCCCCAAAATTCAGAGACTCCGTTGGACAACGAACTGGCCAGCTGTAAGTATTCAGGGTTGCTCTCCCAACCAAGCATTCCTTAATATTTCCAAAAGTCCATACCGACCAATATCATGCGATGTACCGGGTCCTGATGACCTTTTCACTGATGAATGCTGTGATAAGTGCGTGCAATTTTAAATGCACTTTGTTGTTGTAACCTCGTCATTAATACCCAAACAGCCATTTCCACAGTCATGTTTATGCTTGCTCTGGCATGCTTTTTCCGCAGTGGGGACACAGACAAACATATGTGGCAAGGCCCAATTACTTCATACCCTTGGTTCAGCAATTACAAGAGTGCAAAGCAGTCTGGGGCAAGGGCAGCCAACTCCAGTGTTCTCCCAGTGGCTTCTAAATACGTGAGCGAAGAAATATATACCGAGAAGCCGGAAAGGAAGGCCAGCTCGAGAAGAGATCGCACCCACACTTCAACACGACCATATCCGTCCAGGAACCCTTACCCGACCGCCCCCAAACCCACCTCGCCAGGAAAGTATACACGTCAGGGTTCTGGAAGCTCCCCGAGAAGTGGTTCAGCTGCAGCTGCAGACCTGGAGAATGGTGGGATGCTCAACCCTTACAGTAACCCAGGACGGCCGCGCGGCTCTCCTCGTTACTGACGACTCATCATGATGTAGATATATTCTTTGTAACACATTTTTATCGATGGAAAAGGATATAGAACGCCATCCTGTAAATTACTGTACTATTCCAACCGATTGTTCATAAACGGGACCGAGTGAACTGAACAATTCTGCCAAAATTTTGCACATTGTAACACGAAAAAAGCACCCGAAGCACCTGAAATGGACCCTTAATTTCATTTAGGGTGCTCTGAAAAATGAACAACATATGTAGCATGTACCATGGCATGAACAATCGGTCGGAATAGTACAGTAATAGGTCTTGTATATGGATTGTAACTACAATGTACGTCGTTATAAAGCATGCGGAACTTGTGCGGAACCTATATTGTGAGCAATCAAGGTCACATGGTTTGCGTATTAGGTTCGCGCTCCGAGTCTTTCGCCATGTTCTCCGCGCTCATCTTATTACTTCCACGGCCAACGATACCCCCTCTCCCAACTTCATATTCCCTATACCCTATTCCTCCATAAATTTGAGGTGATGACGGTGCGCTTC